>Ga0310694_10000372_pt1 | contig 61106 bp, 59 predicted proteins | sample 174DNAGHGhighgp2_FD_203884 | JGI IMG/M metagenome (GOLD analysis project Ga0310694, IMG submission 203884) | Sheep rumen microbial communities from Palmerston North, Manawatu-Wanganui, New Zealand - 1742 DNA GHGhigh gp2 (v2) (version 2) | ecosystem: Host-associated > Mammals > Digestive system... | reverse complement strand
CGGGACAATATGACGAAAGACGTGTGACAATAAAAGTCCTAAGTCCCCAGTCCTAAAGTCCTCTGTCAAACTTAATAAACAATTAAACAAATCAACAATTAAACAATCAACACAATGAAAACTGTATCATTGAGCGGTTCTCTTCGCGAGAACGTAGGGAAAAAGGATACTAAGGCTTTGCGTCAAGCCGAGATGGTTCCTTGTGTCATGTACGGTGGAGGTGAGGAGCAGATTCACTTTGCCACTGCCGAGAAGAACTTCACCAAGATCCTCTTCACCCCTGAGACCTACATCATCGATTTTGAAGTCAATGGCAAGACCTACAAGACCATTCTTCAAGACATTCAGTATCACCCTGTGACCGACAAGGTGTTGCACGCCGACTTCCTCATCGTGAAGGAAGACAAGCCCATCACCGTCACGCTGCCTATCACCCTCGAAGGTTCGGCTGCTGGTGTCATGCGCGGTGGTAAACCCAAATTGGGTATCAAGAAGGTCAAGGTTTGCGGCCTGATCAAGGACCTGCCGGACTACGTGAAAGTCAACATCAGCGATGTGAACATCAACGAAGCCATCAAGGTGAAGGATCTCGCCATCGAGAACGTGACCCCCATCACCCCTGGTTACACCGTCATCTTCGCCGTCAACGCCGCCCGTGGCGCCGCTGTTGCCGAAGAAACCGAAGAATAATCATTTATTCAACCATATGAATAGGCCGTCTTCGGGCGGCCTATTTTTTTCCTGTAGAGACGTTTCCTGAAACGTCTCTTAAACAAACAAATTGTTCGGAGACGTTTCGGGAAACATCTCTTAAACAAACAAATTGTTCGGAGACGTTTCCTGAAACATCTCTTAAACAAACAAATTGTTCGGAGACGTTTCGGGAAACGTCTCTACAAAATGAACATGGTTTCATGAAAATATCTATCTTTGCACGTTTATTCCGCAAACGGAAAAAAACCGAACCTGACGAAATGAAATACCTGATAGCCTGTTTGGGAAACATCGGTGCCGAGTACGACAACACGCGCCACAACATCGGCTTCAAGATTGCCGACCGTCTGGCGAAAGACTTGGAGTGCTCGTTCACTACAGGCCGTTTGGCCCAGACGGCGGAAGTGAAATACCGTGGCAAGACCTTGCTCATCATCAAGCCGACCACCTACATGAACCTCAGCGGCAAGGCGGTGAAATACTGGATGCAGCAGGAGAAGATCCCAATGGAGAACCTCTTGGTCGTGAACGACGATATCGCTCTGCCTTTGGGTACATTGCGACTGCGCAAACAAGGTGCCGACGGTGGCCACAACGGACTGACTGACATCATCGAAAAACTAGGCACCAATGTGTTCTGCCGCCTGCGTTTTGGCTTGGGCGACGACTTTCCACGCGGCCGTCAGGTGGACTTTGTGCTGGGACAATGGAAACCCTCCGAAGAGCCCATCGTCGACGAAAAGGTGAGCGAAGCCGTTGAAATCATCAAGAGCTTTGTTGTTCAAGGGCCAGATCGGACGATGAATCAATTTAATAAGAAATAGTCCTTTTCGTCATAAATTTGCTTCGCACATAGTGAAGTTTTTTATAAAAAGACGCATAATGTAAGAAATATTCTTACATTTGCGGCATAATTACAATGTTATTTTATTATGAGCAGGACTGTAACAGCATCATTAGGACCTCATTATGAGGAGTTTATCATGAACAGTATTCATAGTGGCAGATACAACAACGTCAGTGAGGTCATTAGAGCAGCACTTCGTCGATTGGAGGAAGACGAAGCCCGATTGGCAGCACTTCGTGCTGCGTTGGACGAAGGCGAAGCCAGTCCCGACGTGATGGATTTTAATCCGACAAGTTTTCTTCAAGAGATGAAAGCGGAAAGAAGAAACAATGGCTGATTATATCCTTTCCAAGAAAGCATTGTTCGACCTTCGTAGTATATGGCTTTATACAGTCGAGACATGGTCGGAAGAACAAGCTGATATCTATTATCAGAATTTAATACAAGCCATTGAAACAATTGCTAATAGACCAGAATCCGCCGGACATTCCTATGTAGAAGTATGCAGTGGTTACCAGGGTTGTCATTCTGGGACACACATTATCTTCTATCGAGTTTTGAAGAGCGGAAAAGTAAGAATTATTCGTATTCTTCACGAACGTATGGACTTTGGGAGGCATTTATGATATATATAATTAAGATTCCGCCTCCCTCGCCTTTTTTTCCTTCAACGATCCCTCAAAAATATCAAATCTCACAAAGCGGCACTCTAGCGGTCCGTTCCAAACGGGTATCTTAGCCGTGGGTTTCAGTCCGACATGGCGCAAAGCCACGGCGTCGTCGGTAATGAGCCAGCACTGGAAGCCCTGGAAGTTGTGCTTTAAGGTGTGCCCGATTTCTTCGTATAAGTTGTCGATGTCGTCTTCCTCCAAACGGTCACCGTAGGGTGGGTTGATGACTAAAATGCCACTGCCTTCGGGTGGGGTGAGGTCGTGCATGTCTTTCTTCATCAGGTGGATATCGTGTTGCAGGTGGGCATAGTTGATGTTGCCCTCGGCGATGGCCACGGCCTTGGGTGAGCGGTCGGAGGCCCAAATCTCGTATTCGAAATCGCAAATCTTATCGTCGGCTTCCTGACGGATGCGCAGCCAGAGTTCGGCATCGTAGTCGTCCCATTTCATGAAGCCCCATTGCTTGCGGTAATACCCTGGCGGGATCTTCATCGCGTACATGGCCGCTTCGATAGGCAGGGTGCCCGAGCCGCACATGCAGTCGAGGAAGTTGCAGTCGGCCTTCCAGCCCGTGAGTTGGATGAGGCCTGCCGCCAGCACCTCATTCATCGGGGCCTTGTCGACTTGCTTGCGATAGCCGCGGTGGTGTAACGATTCGCCCGAGCTGTCGAAGAGCAAAGTCACCTTGTCCTCGCGGATGTGCAGACTGATGCGCAGGTCGGGGTTCAAGGTGTTGATGTTCGGACGGATGCCATATACATCACGGAACAGGTCGACGATGGCGTCTTTCACCGTTAAAGCTGCGTATTGCGAATGGGTAAAGAAACGTCCGCTCGTCACGGCATCGACGCAGAAGGTTTGGTCGGTGCGGAGCAACTCACACCAATTGATTTCCTTCACTTTTTTATACAGTTCATCGGGGTTCTTGGCAAAGAAGTTCTTAAACGGCTTCAGCACCTTAAGGGCTGTACGCACCTCATAGTTAATGCGGTACATCAGCTCCTTGTTGCCTTCGCAGATGACGGCGCGATGCATAGGTCTCACGTTCTTTGCTCCAAGAGCCTTGATTTCGGTGGCCAGCACGTCTTCGAGACCGGCTGCCGTCTTGGTGATGAGTTGATAGTTGTCTTCCATGTTATTGAGCTTGTCGAAATATGTGTCTAAAATTTCCGCAAAATTAGGAATAATCTTGAATCTTTGAATCTTGAATCTTTGAATTGATTATTTTTGCACCCGTAATTTGAAAATCATCATGAAAGAAGTTAGAGTAAGATTTGCCCCCAGCCCAACGGGTCCTTTGCACATTGGGGGCGTGCGCACAGCATTATATAATTATTTGTTTGCCAAAAAGAACGGCGGCAAGATGATCCTCCGTATCGAGGACACCGACCAAACCCGCTTCGTGCCGGGTGCCGAGCAATATATCGTAGAGTCCTTGGACTGGTGCGGCATCAAGTTTGACGAGAGCGACTACGTGGGTGGAGAGTTCGGTCCCTACAAGCAGAGCAACCGCAAACACCTCTATAAGCAATACAGCGACGAGTTGCTGGCCAAAGGCTGCGCCTACATCGCTTTCGACACTGCTGAGGAACTGGACAAATACCGCAAAGAGGCCGAAACCAACAAGCAAACCTTCATATACAACTGCCAAAGCCGCAAACACCTACGCAACAGCTTGACGATGAGCAAGGAAGAAGTCGATAGACTGATTGCCGACGGCACGCCTTACACGGTGCGTTTCATGATTCCCGAAGACCGCGAAATCGTGATGCACGACCTCATCCGTGGTGAGGTGCATGTGCAGACCAACACGCTCGACGACAAGGTCTTGTTCAAGAGCGACGGCATGCCGACCTACCACCTGGCCAACATCGTCGATGACCACCTAATGCAGATCAGCCATGTCATTCGTGGCGAGGAATGGCTGCCTTCGATGCCGCTCCACGTCATGCTTTACGAGGCCTTTGGTTGGGAAGCACCGCAGTTTGCCCACCTGCCCTTGTTGCTCAAACCCGACGGCAACGGCAAGCTCAGCAAACGCGACGGCGACCGTCTCGGTTTCCCCGTCTTCCCCATGTATTGGGTCGACCCGAAGACCGGCGACACGGCCATGGGTTACAAGCAGTCTGGCTACTACCCCGAGGCCTTCATCAACATGTTGGCACTGCTGGGTTGGAACCCTGGCACTGAGCAGGAAATCTTCACCATGGACGAGCTCATCCAGGCTTTCTCGCTCGAGCGTTGCAGCAAGAGTGGCGCCAAGTTCAATGTGGAGAAGACCAAGTGGTTCAACCACGAGTGGCTCATGCGTAAGTCGAATGAGGAAGTCGGCAAGGATTACCAGGTTTGGCTGAAAGAAGAAAAGGGCATTGACGCCCCGCTCGACTTCGCCGTGAAAGTCGCTGGTCTAGTGAAAGATAGAGTCAACTTCGTGAAGGAAATCTGGGACCAGAGTTTCTTCTTCTTCGAGGCTCCCACGGAATACGACCCTGTCACGGTCAAGAAACGTTGGAAAGAGAACAGCGCCGAGACTATGCTCAAGGTGAAGGAAGTCATCAAGGGCATTGGGCCGTTCAGCTTGGCCAACATTGATGAGACCTTGAACAATTGGATTACCTCCAACGAGCTGAACATGGGTCTCGTGATGAACGGCCTCCGCTTGATGGTGGTGGGCGCCGGTAAAGGCCCGCATATCGGCGAGATCCTTGAGCTTTTGGGCAAGGAAGAGACCCTCAAGCGCATCGATGCTGGCGTGAAGGCCTTGGGATAGTCACAAATCGATGAAAAAGGGACTGAAAATAACGCTACTTGTCTTAGGAGTAATCGTAGTGTTACTCCTATTGGTGCTTGTTTTTGCGGGTCCCATAGCGAAGTGGTATGTCGAAAAGCACGACAAAGAGTTGATAGGTCGCGAGTTGACCATAGGGAAGCTATGGGTCAACGTATTTTCGGGGACGGCGAAAATCAATGATTTGACGCTGTACGAAGACGATGGCGCCACGCCTTTCGTGAGTTTTGACCATTTCGATACCAACATCAAATTGCGTGACTTGTTGGATAACCGTCTGTGGGTGAATCATGCCCTGCTTTCGGGGCTGAAGGTCTACATCCAGCAGAACCGCACATGGTTCAACTTCGACAGCATGGTGCAGCATTTCGCCTCCGACGAGCCCAAGGAACCCTCCGAGCCTTCCAATTTCGGCCTGATTTTCAACGACATCACGATTGATAAGAGCTTTTTGCGCTACAGCGACTTGGACATTGGCAGCGAGTTTAACCTGCGTGACATTGCCATCCATGTGCCCTATATCGACTTGTCGGACATGAAGACCACTGTCGGCCTCGACCTCATACTGGCCGACAGCGCCACCCTGCATACCGACCTGCGACTGTCGGAGAATGCGGAAGAGTATTTCGTGAATTTGAAAGTGAATGACTTGGGCATCGACATCATCGAGCCTTATCTGCAACAGACGCTTGCGGTCGACTCACTGCAAGGTCAGCTTTCCTTGGACCTTTCTGCCGAAGGACGCACCGAGCATATCCTTGACTTTGACATGATCGGCGACATCGTGCTAAGCGATTTGTCGTTGTGCGACGATGGCGGCTACAGGTTGGGTCACATCGACTCCATCTGGACCGATATTGGACGTTTTAATCTGAACCAGAATGTATTGGATTTGGACAGGTTGAAGATTTCTGGTGTCAGGACAGCCTATATCGTGAATGCGGATAGTACCACGAATTTCGACCTTTTCCTCGGTCATGTGTATCATCGCGACACTACGGTCTTCGAGAAAGTCATCGACACCGTGGCATCGGCCATTGAGGAAGTACAGGATCGCGAAACTCTCGTCATAGGCATCAAGCAGCTACAAGTCGACAAGATCAACCTGGAATACCAAGACCATACCTTGCCGGATCCTTTCATCTATGAAATCTCCGACATCAGCATTACATCGAATAATTTCACACTGACGGGCGATAACGCCGTCCATTTGGATGCTTTGCTCAACAATGTGGGTAAACTTAGGATGCAATGGCAGGGCGACGTGCATGGGTTGGAGAACCACGACCTCACCTTGATGCTGAGCAACGTGAAACTCTCCGATTTTTCACCTTACGTTCAGCAGATGTTCGGTTTTCCGCTTGAAGACGGCACACTCTCATTCCGCAGTCAAAACAAGATTGTCAATGGCAACCTTGAGGGCATCAACAAGTTACAACTGGCTTCGCCCACGGTGGGCAAGAAGATGAAGAATTTTGAGCCGCAATATCCCAAGATTCCATTGAGGTTGGGTATCTACCTGCTCACCGACAAAGACCACAACGTCAGCATCGACCTACCTATCTCAGGTAACCTCAACGACCCGCAGTTCTCTTACGGCAAGGCCTTGTTGAAGGTGCTGGGTAACCTGTTGGTTAAGGTGGTGACCACGCCTTTCCGTCTCTTTTCTGACGATGACGTCCAATACGTACCTTTTGATCTGCTCCATCCCGATTTCAATGCCGATGAATACACGATGCTTGACGACGTGGCCTCCACCATCAGCCTCCATCCCGACCTGTCCGTCGAATTTGAGCAGTGTGTGAACTACGAGGAGACTCTTCAGCGGCTGTGTAACTTGCAGTTTCAGCGCGACTATTACATCTCGCAGCATCCCGAGGTCGACTCCACGGGTATCGATTTCCTTACCAACGAAGCCATACAAGCCATCAAGTTGAACGACAAAGGCTTATGTGACTATGCCGTGCAGTTCTCGGAGCGCGAGAAGCTGTCGTCGAAACGTGATGTTGCCTCGGTGGCCTACGCCGTGTATCACGAAAAGTCGAAGGCGATCATCGCAAGGCTGATGGATAGGCGAAATGCCTTGCTTACCAATTACATGCTGAACACCAAGGGATTGAATAACAATCAGATCTCGGTGATGAAGATGGACGAGGCTTTACAGGAGACCTATGACAAAGCCTCGCGCTATGAAGTGCGGTTGCTCAACGATGAGGAATCAGATTAATTGACGACCAACCGCTTGGCCACCATTCTTTTTTCGGTTTTGATTTTGACCACATAGACACCTGAGGCCAACTCGTTTGTGTTGAATTGGTATTGTCTCGTCTTGTTCAAATCCTGGGTTTCGATTTGCTGTCCCAATAGATTATAGACGCTGACGTTCAACAAGTTGTCGTCAGAGAGAATAGTTACTTGACTATGTGCTGGATTGGGGAACATGGCCACGTTGAGGGTCTCGTTTTCAGTGATGCCGTCATGGTTGGGTCCCGCCAAGGTAGCCACCAAGCCGAGGTTGAGTTCGGTGAAGCGTTTCGACTGATCCAAATTGTTGACGCTTAAGCCTAAGATATCCTGTCGTGAGTGAATAAAAGGCGAGCTGGCATGCACGTCTTCGAAGGGATGCACGGCGGGGTAGCCGTTGCGGTTGAAGGAGGAGTAGTCGCTGTCGCCCCAAGCCAACCAGTTTTGGCGGATGGGCATCTCTGGAAAGTAGATATGGCTGAAGTTGAATACATATCTGCCGATGAGGGAATCTTGAGTGGTGAACATCAAGTGAACATGGATGTCGGTGCCTTCTTCAAGGTAACCCGTCATGTCAAGATTAAAATAGCCCACGATGTCCATCAATTGTTCAGCACAGTCGGCAGCGTATGCGGCACTGCCCTTGAGTCCGATTTCCTCAGCATTCCAGTTGCCATAGATGATAGTTCGGTCGAATGTATAATTGCTTAATATTCTGGCGGTTTCAAGTATCCCAGCGACGCCCGAAGCATTGTCGTCGGCACCTGGCGAGCGGATGGTGTCGGGGTTGCTGCCGTCGTCGTTCCACGAGTCGTAATGTGCCCCACAGATGACGAACTCTTCTGGAGTACGGGTTCCCCATTGCACGGCAAGCACGTTATCGGCGGTCTCTTCCGGGAATCCTTCCTTGTGGATTTTGAAGTCGTGCAGTATCACTGTGTCCATGCCAAACTGTTCGTAACGACTTGTCAACCAGTCTTGTACTTCCCAAATATAACGGCCGTCGAAGCGGCGGTTGTGGTAAGAGCAGAGGTGTTCGATATTGGCCTTGATGCTATCGAGGGAGACGGAGTCCATCATGGCACGGATCTCAAGGTTTTCATCAGTAATGACGGGGTAGTCATGCTCAAAGAGATGATGCACCTGTGCGGAGGCTGTGAGACCTGCTAATAGCAGTAATGCGATGAGTATTTGTTTTTTCATGTTGTTTTGTTTTTTGCCTCTGGCTGCTGGCAAGATCCCCTCCCCTTTAGGAGATTGCGTTCCACTTTCGCGGAATGAGGCTGCGCCCGCAATGAGGCCGTGGGGAGTGGATCAGCCAGTGGCTAGAGGCCAGTAGCCAGAGGCTATTAAAGTCCCTTCACATGCGGCTTGCCCGCAATGAAATCCTTCAAATAAAACGGCTCGAAATATGCCACATCGACAAATTGCTGTTTCAGCAAAGCCTGTTCCGCCAAGACTTTCATATAAGCTGCAGAAGGCTTGAAACCATCGATGATATTGATATTTGGTTGGTTTTCAAAGAGTTTGCTTAGCTTTGGCGCACCATCGCCGAAAAGCCAGAGCCGATGGTCTTTTCTCAAATCTTCGAATGAATTCTCGTCGATAACCAAGGCGGCTGTGTCGTTGATCCTGTTCAGATTGGCGTCGAAGATTGAGGCATACACCTCCATGCGGCGTGCGTCGATCATAGGGATGAGCAGGTCGTCGGGACCGATTTGGCCGCTCAGCTTCTCCTTCATGCCATAGGCCATGGCTTCAAGTGTGTCTATGGCCATCAGCGGGAGGTCGGCAGCATAGCAGATGCCTTTCGCGGTGCTCACCCCGATGCGTAGACCCGTGTAAGAGCCTGGACCTTGGCTCACCGCCACGGCATCCAGTTGCGGATAGTTGATTTTGGCTTCTTCCATCACTTCGCGAATGAAATTGGTAATCTTTTCAGAATGAGCGTTTTGTCCCTCTGTTTCGCGCATAGCCAAGGTGCAACAGGCCGAGTTGAGTGCGACCGAACAAACCGGTGTTGCCGTTTCCAAACAAAGTATCATTTTTGTCATTTTTAATGAGGCAAAAATAGGCAAAAAAACGTGTGTAAATAGGCCCTTCCCTTACTTTTATTATTTTTTATTATAAATGAGTTGTAAAACCGTAGAAAACCTTATATTTGCAAAATTAATATGCCTTACTAGGCATTTTTGTATATGATTGAAATAGAGTTCATTAAGTAAGCTTGATGGGACTTAGGAGGCGGAGCTGTATCATGACTGAAACTACGGTTTTTATATCAAAAGCAACAAAAAGAAATTGGGATAAGCTAAAAAACAGTGGCAATGACCGTCTAACGCGTAGGGCAAATAAAAGTCGGTCGCAGAAGACCATCGTTCCTGACAGTTATGTCATGGCTGGAAGTCTACCTCGTTTTGTGGAAGAGTTAAGGCAACAGAACCATCCCATTAACGACCTCATTTTCAGCCTTTGCGCTTTGAAAGTTGAGCACAACAAAGTAAATGAGGCCAATGTCAAACGGTTTTTTGAGGAGTATAAGGGCTACCAACGTCTCAGCCTTGAAGTACCTAGACAGATTCTAAAAAACCGTTTCGACGACTGGATTGGTTTTGTTTATCAGTCACTGACAGCCGAGGGCCATCGCATCCTAACGGGCTTGTATTATACCAGCCCTGTTATCGTCGATGAGATGTTGTCGGATGTGGAATTGTTTGGGCCTCAACGTTTCCTAGACCCTTGCTGCGGTAGTGGCATTTTTTTGATGAAGGTTCAAGGTGCCCGTCTTGAGCAGCTTTATGGAATCGACAACGACCCGCTTGCTGTGATGATCGCCAAGGCCAACCTCATGGTCAAGTTCAACGAATCAGAGGTTTATCCTCATATTTACCAGTTGGACTTTCTTTTGCACGCGGCTTCAGCCTTGGCAGGTCTTAAGTTTGATTATATCATCACCAACCCGCCATGGGGCAGCGAAAAACGGAAACGCCATAACTCTGAGGTCATCACTTCACATGAGCAGTCGACCCTTTTCTTTACAGAGTCCTTCAATTTCTTGAACAACGAAGGGGTTTTGCATTTCCTGATGCCCACCTCGGTGTTGAAAATTAAGGTGCATTCCGACTTCCGCCGTTTCATCGCCGAAAGCACTTGCTTGGACACCATCAAATGCTACCATGAACGCTTCAAAGGGGTGTTTACCGACTTCATCAGCATGAAGGTTAGGAATAAGACGATGCATGGGATGCAGAGTTATATCGTCAAGACTGCCCACAATGAAGCTATCCGAAAGATTTGGCAGGTACAAGACGATGACTTCTGCGCCATCCCCTTGCTCAACGACCGCATCGAGGCCATCCTTGACAAAGCGGAACGGATGCGCTACGATGATCTCACACACAGCCTATGGGCCCTGGGCATCATCACGGGCAACAACGCCAAGGTGTTGAAAGACAGACCCCGCAAGGATTTGGAACCCATCTTCACGGGCAAGGACATTCGCCCTTACGGTCTGAAGAAAGCAAGCCGTTACATCAAATACAACCGCGTCGACTTCCAGCAATGCGCCAAAGACGAGTTTTACCGCGCCAAGGAGAAGCTGGTGTATAAATTCGTCTCAAGTAGCCTTTGTTTCACCTATGACGACAAGCAACGCCTCTTCCTCAACAGTGCCAACATCCTTATCCCCAAGGTTGACGGCATGAGCATCAAGACGGTGCTTGCCTTCTTGAACTCGGCGTTGTTCAACTTCTTGTACGCCAAACGCTTCAACGACATCAAGATTCTTAAGGGCAACCTTTCGGCTTTGCCGTTTCCGAAGATTACACCTAAACAGGACAAAGAACTGACGGCTTTGGTCGACCGGGCTTTGAGCGGTGACATTAGTGCTGAAGACGAAATCAACGCGTTGGTTTTTTCTTTGTATGAGCTTGATCAAGAAGAGATTGCTTTAATAATAGAGTAAATCAGGTCCCTGAGCCTGTCGAAGGGCCGGTTTTAAGAAAAATATATGTGTTACATGTACATACTTCGGTGTTCAAACGGTCAGTATTATGTTGGAAGCACACATGATTTAGATAAAAGACTTGCAGAACATCAAAGTGGTGAAGGCGCTTTGTTTACAAAAAAACATCTTCCTGTTGAACTTGTATATTTCGAGGAGTTTCAAAGAATTGTAGAAGCTTTTCAAAGAGAACATCAAGTCAAAGGATGGAATCGAAAGAAAAAAGAAGCTTTAATAAATAATCACCCTGAGTTATTGCCTGAGTTGTCAAAGCATAAGTAGAACACTTATTAGTCGGCCCTTCGACGGGCTCAGGGACCTAGGTTTTAACACTAAATTGTCGGCCCTTCGACGGGCTCAGGGACCTAGGTTTTAACACTAATTTGTCGGCCCTTCGACGGGCTCAGGGACCTTAGTTATTACGAATATGAAAATCCTACTCACTGGCGGCGCCGGTTTCATCGGCAGTCATACTTTAGTTGAATTGAACGCTGCAGGCCATGAGACCGTAGTCATTGATAATCTTAGCAACAGCAACCCCAAATCGCTCAGTCGGGTGGAGGAATTGACGGGAAAGCAAATCCCTTTCTATGAAGTCGATATCCGCGACCGTAAAGGCCTCAACCGCGTCATGGAAGCCCATCATTTCGATGCCTGCATTCACTTCGCCGGACTGAAGGCCGTGGGTGAGAGTGTGGAGAAGCCCTGGGAGTACTACGAAAACAATATTGGCGGCACGCTGATCCTTCTCGATGTGATGCGTCAGCATGGCTGTAAGAATATCATCTTTTCGTCGTCGGCGACCGTCTATGGCGATCCGACCATCATCCCCATCACGGAGGAATGCCCCAAAGGTCATTGCACTAACCCATACGGACAAACCAAGAGCATGCTCGAAGAGATCATGATGGACATGCAGAAGGCCGACAAGGAATGGAACATCGTTTTGTTGCGCTACTTCAACCCTATTGGTGCCCACCCGAGTGGCAAGATAGGGGAGAATCCTAATGGTATCCCGAACAACCTGATGCCATACGTCACCCAGGTGGCTGTGGGCAAACGCCCAGAGTTGGGCATCTTTGGCAACGACTATCCCACGCCCGATGGCACGGGTGTCCGCGACTACATCCATGTCGTCGACTTGGCACGCGGTCATGTGGCGGCCTTGCAGGCGATCGAGAGGAACTGCGGCATCGCCATTTATAACCTCGGCACGGGCCAAGGCTACTCGGTGCTCGATGTGGTGAAGACCTTCGAGAAGGTCAACGGCATAAAGATTCCCTACAGTATCAAGCCGCGCCGCGCAGGCGACATTGCCACCTGCTATTCCAATCCCGCCAAGGCGCAACGCGAATTGGGTTGGAAGGCACAATATGGCCTCGAGGAGATGTGCCGCGATTCATGGAACTGGCAGCGAAACAACCCTGATGGATATTGATTTTTTCACAAAACACTCAAAACTAAGCATAAACTCTGTTTCTCAAAACAAACGACTCTCAGTCGCTTGCCATTGAAGTTTCGCAGTTAAATGTTGGTGACAATATAAACAAAGAAATATGAAAGGAATAGTCCTCGCCGGAGGTTCTGGCACCAGGTTATACCCAATTACTAAAGGTGTAAGCAAACAGTTGCTTCCTATTTATGATAAGCCGATGGTATATTATCCTATCTCGGCCTTAATGCTTGCTGGCATTCGTGACATCCTTATTATCAGCACACCATACGATCTGCCAGGCTTCCAACGTTTGTTGGGCGATGGCTCTGACTACGGTGTGCACTTCGAATATGCCGAACAGCCCTCTCCTGATGGTCTTGCCCAGGCTTTCATCATCGGTGAGAAGTTCATCGGCGATGATTGCGCTTGCCTCGTATTGGGCGACAATATCTTCTATGGTAGCGGTTTCACAGGCTTGCTTCGCAACGCCGTGAAGGACGCCGAAGAGAATAAGAAAGCCACCGTGTTTGGATATTGGGTTAGCGACCCCGAAAGATATGGTGTGGCCGAATTCGACCGTCAAGGCAACTGCCTCAGCATTGAAGAGAAGCCCAAGGAACCTAAGAGCAACTATGCTGTGGTGGGACTCTACTTCTATCCCAACAAGGTCGTCGACGTGGCCAAGAACATCAAACCATCGGCACGCGGAGAGCTGGAGATTACCTCGGTGAATCAACGCTTTTTGGAAGACGGCGAGTTGAAAGTGCAGGTATTTGGTCGCGGTTTCGCTTGGCTTGATACCGGAACGCACGATAGCCTCTCGGAGGCCTCCACTTTTGTCGAGGTTATCGAGAAACGCCAAGGCTTGAAGATTGCTTGCTTGGAAGGCATCGCTTACCGCAACTGCTGGATCACTGAGGAAAAGATGCGCGAGTTGGCCAAGCCCATGCTGAAGAACCAATACGGACAGTACCTGCTTAAGGTCATTGACGAATACAAGTCGGAGATCACATCTGATACGTTGACGCACCCGAATAGGAAGTAGTACCAAAGCGTGGGAGATTGCGGGTCAAGCCCGCAATGAGGGTTTTCCGCTTAGGGTGTCTCGTATAGCTAGCCTTAGGGTATTTCCCATAAACAGCACATTTACGACACACCACCCCTTAAGCCCTCATTGCGGGCGCCAGACCCGCAATCTCCCGAGCAACACGACAAACCAAACAAAAGCATCGTACAATCATGACATATAAAAGATCCATCATCATCACAGGAGGCGCTGGCTTCATCGGCAATCACGTCGTTCGCTTGTTCGTCAACAAATATCCTGAATACAAGATCATTAACCTTGACAAATTGACCTATGCCGGCAACCTTGCCAACCTTAAAGATATCGAGGACAAGCCAAACTATCGTTTTGTCAAAATGGACATCTGCGACTTCGAGGGTGTCTATAAGCTGATGCAGGACGAACACGTTGATGGCATCATCCACCTTGCTGCAGAGAGCCATGTGGACCGTTCCATCAAGGATCCGTTCACCTTTGCCCAGACCAATGTGATGGGGACGCTAAGTCTGCTGCAAGCTGCAAAGTTGTATTGGAAACAAACCCCTGTAGAGACGGTACACGCACCGTCTTTACAACATAGGTTCTATCACATCAGCACCGACGAGGTCTATGGCGCCTTGGAGCTGACCGACCCCCAAGGCGTCGAGCCACCATTCAGTACCAAGGCCAGCAGTGGCCAACACCACCTCGCCTACGGCAACAAGTTCTTTACAGAAGACCTAAAATACCAACCTCATAGCCCATATAGCGCCGCTAAAGCCAGCAGCGACCATTTCGTTAGGGCATTTCATGATACTTATGGCTTGCCGACTATTGTGACGAATTGTTCAAACAACTACGGCCCATACCAGTTTCCCGAGAAGCTGATTCCCTTGTTCATCAATAACATCCGCCACCGCAAGCCGCTTCCTGTTTATGGTAAGGGCGAGAATGTACGCGATTGGCTCTATGTGGAAGACCATGCTCGCGCCATCGACCTCATTTTCCACAAAGGTAAGGTGGCCGAAACCTACAACATTGGCGGTTTCAACGAATGGAAGAACATAGATCTCATCAAGGTGCTCATCAAAACGGTGGACCGTTTGCTCGGACGCGGGGAAGGAGAAGACATGAACCTTATCACCTACGTCACCGATCGTGCTGGTCATGATATGCGTTATGCCATCGATTCAACCAAACTTCAAAAAGAATTGGGTTGGGAGCCGAGTTTGCAGTTTGAGGAAGGCATCGAGAAGACAGTTCGCTGGTATTTGGACAATCAGGAGTGGATGGACAATGTGACAAGCGGGGACTATCAGAAGTATTACGACGACATGTATAAAAACAGATAAATGGACAAAGTAACTATTATTGACTATGACCGGATCTATAAGAACTTCATCGACGAGAAGTACTTACACGATGGTCATGACGAGTACTACTACCGAAACCAGCAGGTGAAAAAACCTGCCGGTGGTTGGCGTCACTTGCATTCGGACGAAATCGAACGCTTGGTAAAAAACAGCAACACCGCCACCAACTGGGACGACATCTGGGTCACTGACGAATTTGATACCAATATGGTACGTAACAACCATTTCTTTGGTATGGTACGTATTGGCCGTGTGACACGTAAAGTATTGCAATACCATGATTTACGTATTCCTATTGGTATCACCGACAGCAGTATCATGTCGTGCGACATAGGCGATGATGTTGCTATCCACGACGTTCATTATATGTCCAATTATATCATTGGAGATAGGAGCATCCTTTTCAACATCCAAGAGATTTCGACTACTGACCACTCCAAATTCGGCAATGGCACCATCAAGGAGGGAGAACCAGAGGATGTTCGGGTGTGGCTGGAGGTGATGAACGAAATCGGCACACGCCGAATATTGCCTTTTGATGGCATGATTACCGCCGATGCCTATCTTTGGGCCAAATACACCGATGACACCAAATTGCAAGAACGCCTTAAGGAAATCACCCAAGCTAGCGTTGACATTCATCGTGGTTACTATGGCACCATCGGAGAGTCGTGTGTCATCAAGAATTGTTGGATTCTGAAAGATGCCAAGGTGGGACCGCATTGCTATATCAAAGGGGCAAGCAAGCTGAAAAACATAACCATCAACTCGTCGGAGGGGGAACCCTCGCAAATTGGCGAAGGTGTTATCCTTGTTAACGGTGTGACAGGTTATGGCTGTCGCATTTTTTACTCGGTGACGGCCACCCGTTTCGTGTTGGGTGACAACTGTAACTTGAAATATGGAGCCCGCCTGATCAACTCTGTGTTGGGTGACAACTCCACCATCTCTTGCTGTGAAGTGCTTAATAACCTCATCTTCCCTTCGCACGAGCAGCACCATAACAACTCCTTCCTTATCTCAGCTTGTGTGATGGGACAGAGCAACATGGCTGCCGGTGCCACCATTGGATCCAACCACAATAGTCGTGCTACCGATGGCGAGATTGTGGCCTCACGCGGCTTCTGGCCTGGCCTTTGCTCAAGCGTGAAACACTCGTCGAAGTTTGCTTCGTTCACTTTGCTTTCCAAAGCTGACTATCCAAGCGAGCTCAACATCATGTTGCCTTTCTGCTTGGTCAACAACAACACGACCAAGAACGAATTAGAGGTAATGCCCGCTTATTGGTGGATGTACAACATGTACGCACTCGCCCGCAATACCTCGAAATACCAAAAACGCGACAAACGTAAACGTAAGATCCAAAACATTGAGTTCGAAACCCTTGCCCCCGACACTGTTGAAGAAATCATAGAAGGTCGTAAGTTGCTCGAAGTCTGGGTCGCCAAAGCCTATCTTCGCAAAAAAGGCGAAGTCCCAGAGCAATACGAATACTACGACTTGCGTGAATGCGGGAAGAACCTTCTTGATAACGAATCCGAAACCGTGAAATCGTTAGAGGTTTTCGGTGAACATATAGAGAAAGGCAAACGCAAGGTACGTATCCTCAAACCTTTGGAGGCATATCATGCCTATGGCGATATGATCGTCTACTATGCCGTTTCCACATTGATGCATTATCTTGAAGCCCATCCCGACACCGACATGGAAACCATCGTCAACCACATGAGGGGTAAACGCCTCCGCAAATGGATTAACCTTGGTGGTCAGACTATGCCTGAGGAAAATGTTGAACAACTGCGTGCTGACATTCGGGACGGTGTCCTAAATACCTGGGATGAAATACACCACCGTTATGATGAGTTATGGGAAAACTATCAATTGGAAAAGCTGCATCACGCTTACTTTGCGCTAATGTTCCTGTATAAGGATGATGCCGATGCACTTACCGAAGAGATGTGGCATGAAAACGTGGAAAAGGCGGCCCATATCCAACATTACATCTGTAATCAGGTTTACGAAAGCCGTAAAAAAGACTACGAAAATGAATTCCGTAATGCCACTTTCCGCAATGAGGCAGAGAAACTAGCTGTCATCGGTAGCATTGATGATGTGGGCTTTGTCAAGGAAATCCGCAAGGAAACAGAGGAATTCATTGCATTAATTCAAAAATACAGAAAAACCCATTAATGGGCCTCTGGCTTCTGGCCTCTGGCAGCCTCATCAGAAGGGAAGTCCCTCCCTTTGCATGGAACTGCCAGTAGCCAGTAGCCAGTAGCCAAGAGCCAGTAGCCACTGAACAACTGAATAACTTAACAACTAAAAATTATATACAATGAGAGTCATTATCGAAAAAAACTACGACGCCATGTCACGTTGGGCTGCCAATCATATAGTGGAACGCATCAAGGCTTTTAAGCCTACTGCCAAGAAACCCTTTATCTTGGGTTTGCCCACAGGCTCCACACCCATTGGCACCTATAAGGAATTAGTACGCCTTTACAAGAAAGGCGAGGTCTCTTTCAAGAACGTGGTCACTTTCAACATGGATGAATATGTTTGCATTCCTGAAGACCACCCGGAGAGTTACCATAGCTTCATGTGGAATAACTTCTTCAAGCATATCGACATCAAGAAAGAGAACGTCAACATTCTGAATGGCAACGCCGAAGACCTTGAAGCCGAATGCGCCCGTTATGAAGCCAAGATCAAGAGTTACGGTGGCATCGACCTCTTCATGGGTGGCATCGGTCCGGATGGTCACATTGCCTTCAACGAACCAGGTAGCAGTCTGACCTCACGTTCTCGTGTGAAGACCCTTACCACCGACACCATCATCGCCAACTCTCGCTTTTTCGAGAACGATATCAACAAGGTTCCGAAGACCGCCCTCACTGTTGGTGTGGGTACTGTCATGGACAGCCGTGAGGTGATGATTTTGGCCAATGGGCATGGCAAGGCCCGCGCTTTGGCACATGCCATCGAGGGTGCTGTCAGCCAAATGTGGACTGTCAGTGTGTTGCAGATGCATCCAAAAGGCATCATTGTATGCGACGATGCCGCCTGCGATGAAATGACCTACGGTACTGTGAAGTATTTTAAGGATATAGAAAAGAATAATATTTAATGGCCTCTGGCTATTGGCTTTTGGCCTCTGGCAGCTTCAACAGGAGAGAAAGTCATGCTTTTCCAATAAGCTGCCAGGGACCAATAGCCTTCAGAAACTAGCAAACAAACACTAAAGACTATGAGAAACTTCAAAAACTATGAAATCTGGATTGATTCCATTGAATTGACAGATGTTATCTATGATATTTGTGAGAGCTTTCCAAAGAATGAACTCTATCAATTAGGAAGTCAAATGGAAAGAGCCGTTGTTTCTATTCCTTCAAACATAGCGGAAGGAGCGGGGAGAAGATCGGAAGCAGAGTTTGCCCATTTTCTTGATATTGCTTTAGGTTCTGCATACGAGTTGGAAACACAACTTATCATAGCAAAAAGAAGGAAATACATTTCGAAAGAATTGTTTGAAACTACCGATGAAAGTATTATGAGTCTTCAAAAAAGAATAGGATCGTTTATAGCAACAATAGTAGGAGAAAAATAACTTGGACTCATGGCTGTTGGCTGTAGAAAGCTGCAAAAAGAAATAAAAGTCTATGCTTAGTTGAAGCGGCTAGAAGCCAAAAGCCAGAGGCCAGAAGCCAAACAAAAATGAAAAACTTCGCGATAATCGGCATTGGCGGCTACATCGCCCCGCGCCACCTCAAAGCCATCAAAGACACGGGTAACACGCTCGTCTCCGCTTACGATAAGAACGACAGCGTAGGAATCATGGACAGCTACTTTCCCAAGGCTTCCTTTTTTACTGAACAGGAGCTCTTCGACCGACACAATACCAAGTTACGTGACAGCGGGACTAACATAGATTATGTAAGCATCTGCACACCCAACTACCTGCATGATGCCCACACACGTTATGGCCTGCGTCTTGGTGCCGATGTCATCTGCGAGAAACCCCTTGTGCTCAACCCTTGGAACATCGATGCCTTGCAGAAGGTGGAGGAACGTCAAGGTCATAAAGCGTACACTATATTACAACTACGTCTTCACGACAAAATCCAAGCCTTGAAGAAAAAAATCGATGAGGGCCCAAAGGACAAGATTTATGACATAGACTTGACTTACATCACTTCGCGTGGCTATTGGTACTATGCCTCATGGAAAGGCGACATCAACAAGAGCGGAGGAGTAGCCACCAACATTGGTGTTCATTTCTACGACATGCTGAGTTGGATTTTTGGCGACGTGCAGAAAAACATCGTGCATGTGGCCTCCCATGACCGTGTGGCGGGTTATCTTGAGCTGAAACGCGCCCGTGTGCGTTATTTTCTCAGCATCAATGGCGACACCCTGCCACCCAATGCCGTGGAAGGGGAGAAGCGCACCTACCGCACCATCATGATTGATGGCGAAGAGTTTGAGTTCAGCCAAGGCTTCACCGAGCTGCATACCAAGAGCTACGAGGAGATTTTGTCGGGTCGTGGCTTCAGAATAGAAGAAGCCCGCCCCTGCATCAACATCGTGTATGAAATTCGCAACGCCAAGCCTATCGGTCTCATCGGCGATTACCATCCCTTGGCAAAGCTTCCGCTGAGCGGGCATCCTTTCGGGTGGAAGTAAAAACTAGCCTCCCATGTCATTCCAACGTGGGCAGGTGCGTGAGAGGGAATCTATGGGCAGCGGCTATAAGAAGTAATAACCATTTGGGACGGCCTCAACAGCTATAGATCCCATGCCTTTGCCCACCAGCCCCCGTAGGGATGACATACCTGTTGAGGCCTGCAACAGCCAGCGCGGGGATGACCTTCTTCCTGAAGCCTTTTAAACCTGAAAACAAAGACAAACACATATATTCAATATTCAATGAAAGAAACCAAAATCTGCGTCATAGGTTTAGGTTACGTTGGCTTGCCATTGGCACGCTTATTCTCAACCAAGTTTGAGACCATTGGCTTCGACATGAACCAACGCCGTGTTGATGCCCTCATGACCGGCCATGATGCTACCCTCGAAGTTAGCGACGAGTTGCTGCAGGATGCCATCAAAAACCATGGCTTCCGCTGTACCACTGATCTCGAAGAAATCAAGAAGTGCAACTTCTATGTCGTTGCCGTGCCCACCCCTGTCGATGTCGACAACCGCGCTGATCTGCGTCCCCTTTGGGGCGCCTCCGAGACGGTCGGTAAGGTCATCGGCAAAGGCGATGTGGTGGTGTATGAGTCAACGGTGTACCCTGGTGTGACCGAGGAGGAGTGCCTGCCTGTAGTGGAACGCGTCAGCGGACTGAAGTTCAATGTCGACTTTTATGCCGGCTACAGCCCCGAACGCATCAACCCAGGTGACAAGCAACATACCGTGGAGAAGATTAAAAAGGTGACTTCTGGAAGCACTCCTGAAATTGCCGACTACGTCGACAGCGTTTATAACACCGTCCTCGTCAACGGGACCCATAAGGCACCAAGCATCAAGGTGGCCGAGGCCTCCAAGATTATCGAGAACTCGCAACGCGATGTCAACATCGCCTTCATGAACGAGTTGGCCAAGATTTTCAATGCCATGGGCATCGATACACACGATGTCATCGAGGCTGCCTCTAGCAAGTGGAACTTCATCAAACTCAGCCCTGGTCTCGTTGGCGGCCATTGCATCTCAGTGGATCCGTACTACCTCATCCAGAAGGCACAGGTCTATGGCGTACTGCCCCGCATCATGCGTGCTTCGAGAAGGTTGAACGACGGCATGGGTGCCTATGTAGCCAACCAGACCATCAAGTGCATGAACAAAAAGGGCGTGCTGGTGAAAAATGCAAGGATGCTCATCCTCGGCGTCACCTTCAAGGAGAACTGCCCCGACATCCGCAACACCAAGGTGGTCGACATCTACAACACCTTGCGTGAGTACACGCCCAACATCACGGTCTACGACCCCTGGGCTAATGCCGAGCATGTGTTTCAAGAGTACGGCGTGGTGATCACCAACGAGTTGCCCACGACGCAGTTCGACGCGGTCATCCTCGCAGTGGCGCACAAAGAGTTCCTTGATATGAACGTGAAGACCTTTGTGAAGGACGGAGGTGTCATCTACGACGTGAAAGGCATTTTGCCTCGTGATATTATTGACGGAAGATTATAATTTTTAATAAGTGTAGAGTTGAGGGTTTAGAGTTTAGAGATAGTTTTAGTGTATAGTTTTTAGTTGAAATTAGTGTATAGTTTTTAGTTGAAAGTATATTTATTCATCAAAAATTATCAAAAGCATTAAATATGGAAATCTTCGGGTATAGAAAATTAGTGGCTTATCAAAAGGCAAAGGAAGTGGTAAAAAGGACATATAAACTTCTCAAAAAATTTCCAAAAGAGGAACGTTATGCCATGTGTGACCAACTTCGCAGAGCATCACTTTCGATAACCTCCAATATAGCCGAAGGAGTAAATCGTTTTTCTGTGAAAGAAAAGGCTCATTTCATAGAAATAGCATATGGTTCGTTGATGGAAGTCTCTTCTCAATTTGAGATTGCAGAAGAATTGGAATATATTTCTTCAGAAGACAGATTGAGTATGGATATGCTGATTGAAGAAGATGCTCGTTTGCTTTCTGGTCTTTTGAACTCCTATAAACCCTCTTCAGAATCTTAATAAAATACTTTAAACTCTATACTTCCCATTGACTCTACACCATACACCCTAAACTCTAAACTTTAAACTCTAAACTAGAAAAAATGAACATCGCAGTAGCAGGCACTGGCTACGTTGGCTTGAGCATAGCCACCCTTTTGGCACAACACAACCACGTCACAGCCGTGGATGTCATCCCCGAAAAGGTAGACCTTATCAACCAAAGGAAGTCGCCTATTCAGGACGAATACGTTGAGAAATACTTGGCTGAGAAAGACTTGGACCTTACTGCGACACTTGATGGTGCGTCGGCGTACAAAGATGCTGAGTTTGTTGTAATCGCTGCGCCCACCAACTATGACCCTCAGAAAAACTTCTTCGACACGAGCCACGTGGAAGAGGTCATTGATCTGGTGCTCTCAGTCAATCCTGACGCCGTGATGGTCATTAAGAGCACCATCCCGGTGGGTTACTCTCGCGGTCTTTATGTGAAATACGCTGCCAAGGGCGTGAAGCAGTTCAACTTGCTCTTTTCGCCTGAGTTTTTGCGCGAGAGCAAGGCTTTGTATGACAACCTCTATCCTAGCCGCATCATTGTTGGCTATCCCAAGCCGATAGAAGGCTATGACTTTGAAAACAAAGCTATCATGAAGCTAGTAAGTGTCGATATGGAAGAAAAAGCTAGGCTTTTCGCCTCGCTGCTCCAGCAGGGTGCCATCAAGAAAGACGTACCCGTGCTCTTCATGGGCATGAAAGAGGCTGAGGCAGTGAAGCTCTTTGCCAATACCTATCTTGCTTTGCGCGTGAGCTATTTCAATGAGTTGGACACTTATGCTGAGGTTAAAGGTCTCGACCCGCAGGCCATCATCGAGGGCATCTGTCTCGATCCTCGCATTGGCACACACTACAACAATCCTTCCTTTGGCTATGGTGGTTACTGTTTGCCTAAGGATACCAAACAACTTTTGGCCAATTATGAGAACGTGCCGCAAAACATGATGAGCGCTATTGTGGAGAGCAACCGCACCCGCAAAGACTTCATTGCCGATCAAGTGCTGAAGAAAGCAGGCTATTACGATTATTATGACCAAGGGCAATATAATGCCGCACAAGAGAAGCATTGTGTCATAGGGGTGTTTAGGCTGACGATGAAGTCGAATAGTGACAACTTTCGGCAAAGCAGCATCCAAGGTGTGATGAAACGTATCAAGGCCAAGGGTGCAGAGGTCATCATTTACGAGCCGACCCTGCCTGACGGAACGACGTTTTTCGGCTCTTTGGTGGTCAATGACCTTTCCCGCTTCAAGGCACAGAGCCAGGCAATCATTGCCAATCGATACGATAGCGTGTTAGACGACGTGAAGGAGAAGGTGTATACAAGGGATATCTTTAAGCGGGATTGATGAAAATTGGATTCCCCTCCGGGGAATGGAGTGTGGTCGCGGTGTTATACAGCGGCGGCAAGAGGTGTTTGTGAGTTGTAGGTTCCTACAGCCGCCGCAATATGAACTATACACGAGCTCCATTCCCGCACAGCGGGAATCTCCATCGAATAAAATAACTATGTTCAACAAAACCGATCCATCATATTTTGACGGTCCTTGGACCTTTGAGAAGACCGAACATGCTGTGCTCGGCCTCTGCAAGACCCTAGACCGTTACGCCCATAAGCTGACGCTCGAAGACCTACGCAACGACCCACGCTGTGCGCGCATCCCTGACCTCAGCCTCGACACTGTGCAACAGGTCATCCATGACGTGGAAGCCAAGCTTTGGCGCGGCATCAAGCCTTTCGAGAACGAAGTCATCTACCATACCGGTCCGCATCATGATGACATTATGTTGGGACTCATGCCCTTCATCAATAGGCAGCTGCGCTCGCCTAAGAATCAGGTGCATTTTGCCATCATGACCTCGGGCTATCACTCTGTCACCGATGCCTTTTTGCAGAAGGCCATGGAAGACACTTTGGACTACCTCCATCAGGGGCGTATCCAGATGGTGAAGTATCCCGACTTTTTTGAGCGAGGTTACCGTTTCAAGCAGGTGAAGGATATCCACCATTACCTTGACAACGTCGCTCGGAGGAATCCTGATGAGATGCGACGTGGCTTCTGCCACCGCATCCTTCGCGACGCCGTTGGGCTTTGGGGACTGAAAAGTGTCGACGACATTGAGACACGCTTCAAGATGGAGATAGAGAATCTCAAGAAAGGCAAGACAAATAGTGCTGAGATACAGAAACTTAAAGGTGAAATTCGGGAATTTGAAGAGGAACTCGTTTGGGCCTATGCCGGTACGGCCTTGGACCACATCCATCATCTAAGACTGGGATTGTATGAAAGTAAAAGCGAGGTCCCTAAGCCCGTCGAAGGGCAGACAAAAAATGGACCGGCCTTTCGACAGGCTCAAGGACCTGTTTTTTCCCGCGACGTTGAACCCATCCTCAATCAATTACGTGCCATCAAGCCCACCGTCATCACCGTGGCCATCGACTCGGAGGGACAAGGCCCCAATACGCACTACAAGGTCATGCAGAGCATTGCAGAAGCCGTCAGGTTGTGGAATGCCGAGGCCGATCTCAAGGACTTGAGGATTATTGGTTATCGCAATGTATGGTCGACCTTCCATCCTGCCGAGGCCAACATCTATGTGCCCGTGTCGCTCAACGCTTTTGCAGTCTTTGAGAAAGCTTTCAAGGACAGCTACCTGACGCAGGTCAAGGCGGAGTTTCCCAATCCGGATTTTGACGGCCCTTTTAGCGAGCTGGCGGAGCAGATCTGGGTGAAGCAATACAAAGACATTCAACTCATTCTTGGGAAGAACTTTTTCTACGAAAGTGATCACCCGCTTATCCGCGCTACCCATGGGTTGATTTTTTTGAAGGAAATGACAGCGGAGGGATTTGTGGATTTGGCGGAGGAAATGGCCCTAAGCGTGAGGGATGGCGGGTCAAGCCCGCCATGAGGGTCTCCCGCTTAGGGTCACTTAAAATAAGCGTTGTTTTCGGGTATCCCTTTCCCTAAACCCCACCTTAAACGACATACTTACGCCCCAAACCTCTCATCGCGGGCCCTCATTCCGCGAAGGCGGAACCCGCGATCTCCTACCCTAAACGACACACTTATCTCCATGCTTCTCCAAGGAATCGTATACATCCTCACGAATAAAAACAACACCACCCTATACACAGGCGTGACTAGAAACCTGAGACGTAGGGTCGCCGAGCATAAACTCCATATCAATAAAGGTTTCTCTGACCGATACAACACAGAGAAACTGGTGTATTATGAAGTATACGACCTTCTTGTTGACAGTATCCATAGAGAAAAGCAATTAAAGAAATGGCATAGGGAATGGAAAGAGAAGCTGATAAGCGAATTCAATCCTACATGGGAAGACTTGTCGGATTCAATAGGATTGAATGAAGAGTATATGCAGTCTGTAAAAGAGGCGTATGAAAATGGGTATTATGATACGGAGACACCCTAAGCGTGAGAGATGGCGGGTCTGCGCCCGCGATGAGGGCTTCCGCTTTGGGTTTCTCTAATAAAGTGCTGTTTTTGGTTATCCTATTCCTAATCCTACTCCTAAACGACATCCCCCAGCCCAAACCCTCATAGCGGTCTCCTCATTTCGCAAATGCAGAACGCTATCCCTTACCCGAACCGACACATTCATACCCCAAACCTCTCATCGCGGGCCCTCATTCCGCGAAGGCGGAACCCGCTATCTCCAACACTACAGACACACTCAATTATGGAATTTCTCTCCGCCCATTGGCTCGACATCACTACCACGGCCCTTGGCCTCGCCTATATCCTCTTGGAATACAAGGCCAGTGTCTGGATGTGGGTCGTCGGTTTCGTCATGCAGAGCCTTGGCATCGTCTTATACTTCCAGAAAGGCCTCTATGCCGACTGCGGCATGGAGTTTTACTACCTGGCCATGACCGTCTACGGCTTCATTGCCTGGATGCGTCACAAGCAGAAAGCCAAGGATTTGCCCATCCGTCACATGCCCAAGCGTATGGCTTTGATATGGATGGGTGTTGCTGCTGCGGTATGGGCAGCCATTTATTTCTTGCTGTCGCGGTTAACCAACTCAACTGTCCCTGTCCTTGATGCCTTCACCACTTCTTTGAGCATCGTAGGCATCTGGGCCTTGGCGCGCAAGTATTTGGAACAGTGGTTTGTATGGATTGTAGTCGATATTGTAACTTGTGCGCTCTATTTCTACAAGGACATTCCTTTTAAGGCCAGCCTTTATGCCTTGTATGTCGTCATCGCGGTGTTCGGCTACCTCAAGTGGCGGAAAATGATGGGAAATACCTAAGTTTTATTAGAAAATGGAATATTTTTCCTATCTTTGCGCACAAAATACCTTGTCTTTGGTTTTGCCATAAGATAAAGGAAACCAGCCCTTTGTCATCACAGAATGTGACTGACGGGGCGGAGCTTTAGGAAAAGAACAGTATCTGGATTATAGAAATAATGTGATTACTAATCAATGTTGAAATGAATCAAACTGTATTTGAAAAAAAAGTTATCCCTTGGATAGTGGTCCTATGGTTTTTGGTGACGATTGATTCTTTCTTCCTTTGGTGGAGCTTCGGAAGAATCTTCCGTTTTGTTGCATTGTTGGGTATGGTTTTTTCAACGTTATTTTTTTCAAATAGATTTAGAACTACCACCTATAATATGCCTGTTTTTTTCTCATTATTAATCTTTATTTTTTGGTTACTGCCTTTTTTTCATAATCCAATTCTAGTTCTTATTAAGGTTTTTGATTTTTCGACATTTTTGCTATTGCTGTTTTGGCCCAAGGAAACACTTGCAAATTGTTATAAACTATTACGAAAGGTTATCATCTTTTTTGCCATAGGCTCAAGCATAGTGTCTATTTTGTCTTTGATAGGTGTTTTACAGTATTTGCCACATTTTACCTTAGAAGCACGCTCTTCTTTACATAAAGATAGAGATGTTCTCTATTATGTTTACGGTGCTTTTGTAACAATGAATGGAGCAGCAAGGGCTTGTGGCCCAATACAAGAGCCTGGACATTGGGCTGTCATCTTAGGTTTGTTTTATCTGATTGATAGGTTTGCTTTGCAAAAAAGGAGTTTTTGGATAATTTTATGTGGAATTCTGACGTTTTCCTCTGCTTTTTTACTAATGTTCTTATCTGTTGAACTATTGGCACTGTTTTCAAAGCATTCATTAAAACAATTGAGAAACCTTTTTTTGATTTTAGGGGGGCTTTTTATTGTGTTTTTAATATTGCCTCAAAACATCAAGGATAATATTAATTATTTGTTTTTTGAAAGAAATTTGGAAAGTGTGTACGAAAACTATAGTGAAAATGAATCTTTGACAGATGCACTTGATGCAAGAGCAAGTAATTATTCTATTGACCTATATTATAGCTTGAGTTCTCACGATTTTTGGTTTGGTCGTGGTTATCGTGATACAACCGCTGCCCTTTCTGACCATAGGGGTACCATATTATTCATAGGATTGATTGGACTTATTTTAAGTATTATACCTTCTGTTTTCATACTTTTGAATGCCAAATGGAGATTGTTTATTGCCCTTGGATTCTGTTTGTTTTTGGTGTATATCCATAGAGGATGGATGTATTATGCTCCCTATATTTATTTTTTGGGGTTTTTAGCTGTGACCCTTAGTTCCATGCCAAAAGAGGATACAGGCAACTTAATAATTGAAAAAGTTGAAGAAGGAAACAAAGGATCAGTGGTTTTAGAAAATTCATAATTTATTAAAATTGAAAATAATATGGAAATTAAAGATTTTATTGAAAAGTTTGCCGAACAGTTCGACGACACCCCTGTTGAGGAACTAAATCCTAATGTCAAGTTCAAGGAACTTGATGAATGGAGTTCGCTGATCGCTCTTTCCGTCATTGCCATGGCGGATGAAGAATATAATGTCACTTTGGTGGCTACTGACATTCGTGGTTCGGAAACCATTGAGGATTTGTTCAATGTGGTGCAATCGAAGTTAGGCTGATGGGCTACAATCCTTTTACCCTTGAAGGGAAAACGATTTTGGTAACAGGCGCAGCTGGTGGCATCGGACGTGCTACCAGTTTTGAGTGTGCCCAACTTGGTGCAAAACTTGTGCTGACCGACATCAATGAGGCAGGACTTCAAGAAACGCTGTCGATGTTGGAAGGTGTTGGCCACGAGTATAAAGTTGCTGATTTGACTTCCCAAGAAGCTCTTGATGCGTTGGTCGCAGAGTTGCCCATGTTGGATGGCTTTGTGAGCAATGCGGGTGTAACAAAGCCCACCCCAGTCAAATTCATCAGCAATACGGATTTGGAGCGAATCATGTCCATCAACACCTTTGCGCCTATTTATCTTACCCAGCGATTGTTGAAGAAAAAGAAGTTCAACACAGGAGCCTCACTCGTTTTTACAGTTTCAATTGGTGGTGTTTACACCACGGCTCCTGGGAATGCCATGTATGGAGCCTCGAAAGGTGCTTTGCAGGTGTTTGTGCGTAATGTGGCTTTGGAGGGCGCACCGCGCATCCGTTGCAATAGCGTCAACCCCGGCATGGTCAATACCAATCTTGCTGGACGAGCTTATTCCGATGAAGACAAGGCCAAGGATATGGAGACTTATCCATTGAAACGTTACGGTGAGCCTCGTGATGTGGCTTTGGCCATCGTTTACCTACTCTCGGATGCTTCCTCATGGGTGACAGGACATTCACTTATTATTGATGGAGGAAAAACTTTGTATTAAGATGGAAAGACTCTTATCAGGAAAGATTTGCCTTGTCACCGGCGCAGGCCGTGGCATCGGACGTGTGATATCAGAACAACTCGCCGCTGACGGAGGAGTGGTGTATTGCGCCGACCTGGCCATGGGCGATATGGAGCCCTGGGCTGCGGAAAAGTCCACAGAATATAGTACTAAAATCGTACCCATGGTGATGGACGTAACCGACAGTGCCGCACTCAAGAATGGCTTGATGTCCATCCACAAGGCCGAAGGACGGATAGATGTGGTGGTGAACAATGCCGCTATCATCCAAAACCAGAAATTGGGCATGGTGACCAAGCCTTTGCTTGAAAAGATGTATGCCGTCAATGTGTTCGCCGTCATCGATATGATGCAGATTGCCTCGCGCTTGATGGCTCGCACGGGTGGCGGCAGTATTGTTAACATTGCCTCGATTACTGGTGTAGTTGGTTCACCTGGTCAGGTGGCCTATAGTTCTACCAAAGGTGCGGTCATCGCTGCCACCAAGAGTGCCGCCAAGGAACTTTCACCCATGCAAATCAGGGTGAATGCTGTGGCACCTGGTATCATCAGGACAGAGCGTTTCGAGGAACTCTACGAAGCCTCGGGCGACAAGATTGACCAACGCATCAGCCGCATCGCCCTCGGGCGCCTTGGCACGCCTCAGGATGTGGCCAACGCAGTGGCATTTCTGGCTTCCGATAGGGCGTCGTACATCAGCGGACATATCTTGGGTGTGGACGGCTGCGCTTCTATTTAATCACACAGAAAGCATAACAGTCACACAGAAAACACAGAAAGCACAGAAAGATTTTGCTGACGCAAAATGACGGACAACGAAATTACATATGAGATTCGCGGTGCTGTCTATGATGTTTACAAAGAACTGGGGCCGGGTTTGCTGGAGTCGGTTTATGAGGAAGCTTTGTGCTTTGAATTAGAGAAACGAGGTCTGACGGTAGAGCGTCAAGTGCAAGTGCCAATCAAATACAAAGGCATTGTGTTGAAAACAGAGCTCAGACTTGATCTTCTCGTAGAGAATCAGGTCATAATCGAACTTAAATCAGTAGAGGAAATGAAGAATGTGTTTTATAAACAATTGCTTACTTACCTCCGACTGATGAATAAGAGGGTAGGTCTTCTTGTGAACTTCAACACCGAAGACATCTTGTCATCAATGAAGCGTATTGTAAATTAATCCCAACCGTCTGCTTGCCGCAAGGCAAGCAAATTTCCGTGATTTCTGTGCTTTCTGTGTGAGATAAATAAAGTGTTTTCTGTGTGAAACCAATACTATCATTTCGGTGAGATAATAATGTTTTTAGATTTAGATAAAAAGCCAAAAGATAAGATTGCTGTCATCGACGATAGTGGTGAACAGCTGACTTACGGCGATCTTTGTGACTTTGCGGATACATTTGGAAAACAACTTCCTTCAAGGACGTTGATATTCCTTATGGCCGAAAACCGCAACGGTTCTCTGTTAGGCTATCTGGGTTCGCTTTCCAATGGCATTGTACCACTCATTCTGAGTGCCAAGACGGAAGAGATCCTTTTCACCGCCTTATACAATCTCTATCAGCCAGAATACCTTTGGGCCCCTGATGAGATGGTCGAGAAGCTGGGCTATGAAAAGGTGTTTTCATCACACGGCTATTCCTTGCTGAAAACAGGGAATGCCCCTATAGCCATGCACCCTGACCTCGCTCTTCTATTGCCCACCTCGGGCTCCACTGGAAGCCCCAAGTTGGTGCGTCACAGCCTTCACAATATCGAGTCCAATGCCGATAATGTGAGGCGTATGTTTAAAATGGACGGTACCGAAAAGGCCATGGCCATCCTGCCCATGCACTATACCATGGGGCTCTCTGTCATCGCGAGCCACTTGTTGGCAGGCGCAACTTTGTTGCTCTCAGGCCGTTCTTTGTTAGACAGGGGCTTCTGGACCATGTTGAAAGAGGCCACCAGTTTCACGGGTGTGCCATACAGCTACGAGCTGCTGATGAAGATGCGCTTCACGAGAATGGACTTACCCAACCTGCAAATCATCACGCAAGGTGGTGGCAAGTTGACCGAGGAGATGTTCAAGACCTTGGCGCAATATGCCCATGACAAGGGCAAGAAGTTCATTGCCACCTATGGACAGTCAGAATGTACTGCTCGCATGGCGTATCTTCCTGCTGAACTGGCTATGGAAAAAACTTGTAGCATTGGAATGGCTGAGCCAGGAGGACAGTTGTCCATAATTGATGAAAACGGTAATGAGACTTTTGAGGGCGAAGCAACCGGTGAGATGGTGTATCGAGGCGAGAATGTCACAATGGGTTATGCCAATAGTAGGGAAGACCTGCTCAAAGGTGATGAGAACCATGGTGTGATGCACACAGGCGACCTAGCCCATAGAGACGCAGACGGTTGTTATTTCATCGTTGGTCGTCTGAAGCGTTTCCTGAAGATTTTTGGCCTGCGTATCGGCTTGGATGAAGTGGAGAATCTCATCAAGTCGGAATACGGTATCGATTGCTATTGTAAGGGCAATGATGAGAAACTGATAGTCCTCGTCACGAAGCCAGAGCTTGTCGATGTGTTGCCTGCGTTCATCGAAGAAAAGACACATTTGTTCCATAAGAACATCGAGATACAGCATGTTGACGCTATTCTGCGCAACGAAGCTGGAAAAGTGATTAACCAATAAATAGTATAACCTCTTATGTCCAGCCTCGCTATACATGTCAACCAGCCAGCATCCTATGTCATTCCTGCAGAGGATGCAGGGGGGCGGGAATCTATAGGAGGCGGTTTAAAGAAGCAAATACCTAAATGGACGGCCTCAACAGGCATAGATCCCATGCCTTTGCCCACAAGCCCCCGCAGGGATGACATGCCCGTTGAGTCCTGCACCAGTCACCGCAGGGATGACATACTTTCCGAAGCCAGCAATAACCAGTCATATATAAAGACCAATTAAATAGAAAAACATAACAATACAATAATCATGACAAATATAGAAAAATTAAACCAAATCTTCTGCGAAGTGTTTTCCGTGGATGTTTCGGCTTTAGGTGCCGGGTTCGACAACAAAGCCATCGATGGTTGGGACAGCGTGCGCCAATTGAGTCTCACTTCTGCTGTTGAGGACGCTTTCGACATCATGCTCGACCCAGAGGACATCCTCGAGTTTACCTCTTACGACAATGCCAAGGCCATCCTTCAAAAGTATGATATAGCGTTATAAGTTACGACTTCGTTACTTTCAATTATCAACTATCAATTATCAATTGACTCATGGCACTTTGGGAAATCAAGAGTGTGGCCATTCGTGGCGTGACGGGCACCGTTCCGAACCATGCGGTGAAGACCGCTGACTTCGACATCTTCACCCAGGAAGAAGCCGATATCTTTGACAATACCGTAGGCATCAAGAACCGATACATCGGTCCCGACGATCTCTGCACTTCCGACCTCTGCTTTGATGCAGCCGAGCGCCTTTTGGCGGCCTTGGGCTGGGAGAAGGAAAGCATCGACGTACTGGTGTTTGGGTCGGTGACGGGCGACTACAAGACCCCGCCAACGGCAGGTATCCTGCAACACCGTTTGGGTTTGCCGACCAGCACCTTCGTACTCGACATCCCGATGGGCTGCTGTGGCAGTATGTATGCCATCAATGTGGCAGGCAACCTTCTCAGTGCCGGTTCGGTGAAACGTGCTTTGTTGTTGGTGGGCGATACCGCGCTTCGCATGGGTTCATTGAAGGACAAAAGCCGTGTGCCCTTGTTCGGCGACAGCGGCACGGCCATGGCCTTAGAATATGACCCGACAGCAGAAGACATCGTTATAGAGTTCAATACCTTGGGTTCAGGATACGAAGCCTTAATTACGCCGCATGGCGGATTCAGGCATCCCATCACAGCGGAATCGTTTATTGAGGAAGACTTCGGCAATGGCATCATTCGTGCCCCGAAAGACACTTTGATCAGCGGCATGGATGTGTTCTCGTTCGCCATTTCAAGACCACCCATCAGTATCAAGAAGATGATGGAGAAATATGGGCTGACCACCGAGAATGTGGACTATTTTCTTATTCATCAGGCCAATAAGCTGATTGTGGATAGGATTGTGAAGAAGTTAAAACTTCCGTTGGAGAAGACCCCATACGATTTGCAAGAGTTTGGCAACTTGGGCGGTGCTTCCGTACCCATGCTAATGACTTATAATATTCCCAATGAATTACAAACCCGTCCACTCACCCTTTTGTGTTCTTCCTTCGGCCTCGGTTTGACCTGGGGAACGATGATATTGAGAACACAGAAGATGGTGGTGCTGGAAGTTAATAAGATTTGAATTAGAATAACAACATAACATCATGAAAATAGGTATCATTAAAGAAACTAAGACCCCGGTAGATAACCGCGTGGCCCTTGCCCCCAAGCAGGTGGCAGAATTGAATAGACAATTTCCCCAACACGAAATCGTAGTGCAAGCCAGCGACATCCGTGCTTTTTCGGATGACGAATACCGCGCTGAGGGCGTGAAAGTGGTCGATAGTCTACAAGACTGCGACATCCTTTTCGGCATCAAAGAGGCCAAGATCGAAAGCCTGATTCCCAACAAGCATTACTTCTTCTTTGGCCACATCGCCAAGATGCAGGAATACAACCGCCCATTGTTGCAGGCTTTTATGCAGAAGCACATCACGTTCTGTGACTATGAGTATCTGGTCGACGATAAGGGCATCCGCGTTTGTGCCTTCGGTTGGTGGGCTGGCGTGGTGGGCGTTTACTACACGCTGCGTGGCTATGGCTTGAAGCACAAATTGTATGAATTGCCCAAACCTGACCGCCGTTTCACGCTCACCCAGTTGTTGGAATCATTGAAAGGTATTGAATTGCCGAAAATAAAGCTGTTTGTGACTGGCGCAGGCCGTGTGTCGCAAGGCGCGCAATATGTGTTGGATAACATCGGTGCCCATAAGATGAGCGAAGAAGAGTATCTTTCCTGTGATTCGGTGGACCGTTTGTCCTATTGTTTCGCCGATGTAGACCGTTTGGTAAAGCGCAAGGATGGTGCCGCCTTCTCGTGGAACGATTTCACGCACAATGCCAAGGAATACGAAAGTGACTTCATGCGTTGGGCCAAGAAAACTGATGTGTTGGTGTGCGCCCACTTCTGGGGGCCCGAAGCACCGGTGTATCTGAGCGAGGAAGACTTGCGCAACAAAGACCTGCGTATCCGCATGATTGGTGATGTGACTTGCGACATCAAGGGTAGCATCAAGTCGACAGTGCGTCCTGCCACGCATGATGATCCTTACTATGACTACAATCCGATGACGGAGCAAGACGAACCTGCTTTCTCGTCAGCCAACAATATCTCCGTGATGGCGGTGGACACCTGTCCGAATGCCTTGGCCATGGACACCAGTGCCTATTTCGGTGAGATGTTGACCAAACACGTGTTTGAGCCTTTGCTGAGGGGCGAACATTCCGATGTGATTGATCGTTCGATGATTCTTAAAGACGGCCAATTGACACCGAGGTTTGCCTATTTGAAGGATTTCGCCGAAGGAAGATAACCACTGAATATCACCTTTCGAAATAGATATCAAGTTTTTCCCGCTTCTTTTCGGTTTTCTCGATTATTTTGTTTATTTTTGCATTTGGAATCGTTAATAAATTAAATATATACTCATGCAGAGGATTTCCGAGTCAGATAGGAATAAAATTGGCAATGCCGTCGTCTATGTGGCTCAGCATATTGATAACCTGAGCAAGACAAAATTGCTCAAGTTACTATATCTTATGGAAGAGTATAGTGTTGTGAGGTTTCAGACGCCTTTTTTAGGACTTCCATACGAGGTATGGCAGGCTGGTCCGGTAGCCAAAGATATTTTCATTGACCTTTCCGAAACGCCAGTCCTGCTTGATGGTTTTGTGAGAAAAAAAATTGAGGCCGATAAAACCTACATTGAAGCGGTGAGGACTTTTTCAGATGAAGAGTTCTCGGATAACGACATTATAGTTATGGATGGCATCATTCACCGATATGGATCCATGACTGCCCGTCAGTTGGTGGAGCTGACCCATCAAAAAGACAGCCTTTGGTATCGTACCGCTGAACGAAATCATTTGCTTGAGTTATTTGACCAAAAGTTGATCAATAACTCGGATTGCCGAATTGATCTTGGGGAACATCTTTCTGGCTGTGGGAGGGAGTTTTATGAAGAGCAGTTAGAATTTCTTTCAATAGCGAGATCTTATGGAGGCTGACATGCGTTTTGCTGAAGGTTCGGTATTGTACTTCAACCCATTTGTTTTTCCCGATGGTGGAACTCCCCAACCGAAGTATTTCATTGTGTTGAAGCATGTGGGTGAAAAACTATTGCTTGCGTCGTTGCCTACTTCCAAAGATAATGTACCTTCGTTTATCATCAAGACTCATGGCTGTATAGAAAACCCTGACATCAATTTCAATTGTTACTATTTTGACCCCTCTACTACAGTTTGCGATAATGGTTTTTCTTTTCCAATGGAAACCTATGTCTATGGTTTTCGATTGAAAGAGTTTGATGTCTCAACATTTCTTGTTCAGGAAACCCAAGGTGATACGGTCATTGAAGAAAAAGGAAAACTTATGACAAAAGAGTATGTCGCTCTTGTGCAATGTCTTGCTTTGTCAAAATCTGTGAAACGCGGCTATCGGACTTTACTGCAAGCATAAACGACTATATCATTTTGAAAAATAACCACCGCGATAATAACTGCCGCGAAAATTCGAAGTATGAAATTCTACGACAGACAGAAGGAACTCAACGAATTAGATAGAATAAGGGATGTGGCTTTTTCTGTCGGTTCGCAGAAAACCATAAAACAATGACTTTGACTAAGGCTGCTTTTGGCCTCTAGCTTCTGGCTCTTGGCAGCTTATCGAAAAGCTTGAGAGCTTACTTCTATCATTGAGCTGCCAATAGCCAGTGGCCAGCAGCCAATAGCCAAAAAACTCCCATATCAACACAATATATCATCTAATTTTGAACCCCTAACTAAACAATGCCACAAAAACCCTAAAACAAAAAAACGCCTTCGGAATGGTATGGACAGCGTTGCAGAAGTACCTATAATAACGGTTTTTTGGTGAAAAATTTCTATTTTTGCAGAATAAGAAAACAATAAAACAATGTGTACGGTAACGATAAATATTGATGAAGCAAGGATGCGACAAATCGATCCCAGCCTTACAAGCCGTGAAAGTATTCGCAAATGGCTTCAGCATAGAGTGGACTTGATGATTGAAGAAATTGTCGCTAAAGAAGCAGAGACAATGGATCTAGAAACGGCACGCACTTTATTACACCAAATGGTTAAAGAGGTATACTCAAGGCCGTGACGGAATATAAGTATTTGATTGATCTTCAGTGCTACCAGAAGATTTATTCTTTCTACTATCATGTAGCAATGAAGTATAGGCATTCCTACTCAGAAGAGTTGATGCATCAGAACATCGATGATGCCATCGATTCAATGTATAAGATAGAGCGTACGCTTCTCAGGCGTAATCCCACATTATCTCATTGGAACAATTATTATATGGCCAACACCGACAAGTGGTATTTTGCATATACTATCGATGGTGACACTATAACCATTGTTGACGCCTGTCATGCCCAAAACATGCATGAGAATGAGAAATAGTTATGTTTTACATTATTGACACGATACCATAGTACAATGACTTGCGACTATGGCTGCGGCCTCTTGCTTTTGGCTTCTGGCAGCTTACCGAAAAGCTTGAGAGCTTCGTTCTATTATTGAGCTGCCAATAGCCAGTGGCCAGCAGCCAATAGCCAAAAAACTCCCATATCAACACAATATATTATCCAGTATTGAACCCCTTACTAAACAATGGCAAAAAACAGTTACATAAAAACATATTGCAATTATGATAAAAGAATCTTTGTTGGTTAAAAATGTGGGTGCTTTAAGAATGGTCAACTTAAAGGAGTTGAAACCATTGACTGTGCTTATCGGGGCAAGTGCTAGTGGCAAAAGTACGCTGATGAAGATTATCGCGCTAATGAGATATATCTACAAGCGAGTAAATATTAAGGCTTATTTGAAGAACTCGCAAATAGACGGAGCTATTTTTTATATTCGCTTTCAGGATTTGCTGAAAGATGGTATGAAAGACCTTTTCAACAAGGAGAGTGAGATAGAATATTCGGTTGAGACCAATGGCCGTCGGTATTTGATCTCGTACAAAGATGGCAAATTGAACACTGCGATAGATATTCCAGATGAAGATTTGCTCTTTTTCAAGGAAGCTTGGGTTAGTGAGATGCGCAGTGTGATTCCGGTATGGGCTAGCCGTGGTTCACTGGTGAAAGGCTCTAGTTTCGGGTTTTATTTTGACGAAACTTTTAGCGATTTTGATGAGGCTACTGATGTTGTAAAAGATATAGATCTTGACTACCTTGACATGAAGCTTGAAGTGGTGAAAGGCGGTAATAACCAAAAGAAATATCTGGTGTCGCCAAAAGATGGCTCATACGCTCCCGTTGAGTTGAAGTTTGCTTCTTCGGGTACCCAAACTACCGCACCGCTTGTCACACTTATGAAGTATTTCGCTAACGATTTTTCATTCAAGGAGGCTATGCGCCGATCCATTATTCTAATGTTGTTTGACAAGAACTTGACAGAGAAATACCATCCTGGCATTGAGCTGGGCAACTTGCCAAAGTATGTGCATATCCATGCTGAAGAACCTGAACTGAGTCTTGACCCACGTTCACAACGGCGACTTGTTGACTCGATGATGCGCTACATTTTTCATGAGTGTGAAAAAGAACGAGAAATGGGTTTGGTACTTGCCACCCATAGTCCGTATATTATTAACCACCTGAACGTTTTGCTTAGGGCAAGTTATACTGATAATGGACGTAAGATTTATCCCTATATCAACCCCGATAATCTAGCAGCCTATAAGGTGACAGACGGAGGTTTGATGGACTTGATGGCCACCGAAGAGGATAGCGACCAGATGGTTATTAATACACTTGATCTTTCGGAGATAATGGAGGATATATACAACGATTACGAGGCATTGTCGGGAGAGGAATTATGAGTAGTTTTACTGATTTTCTAACAGGAGAGTATGCCTCACATTTTGGGTTAATATGGGATTCATCGACCATGACCATTAGGATGGAAACTCCAAATTCTGTATGCTTTGAGATAGAAGATAAAAAACCGAGTATTGTGCAACCGATAGGGCAGGGTGTGTCTGTCATTCGGAAAACAGCAGATGCGGTTGAGGTGGTTGATTTGGAAGATTTCACTAAATTGGTACATGGTGAAGATGAAACTCCTAGTAGTTGTGACTTTTCCATTACGCCCATTGTCGGAACAGGTTTTCTCTTGTTGAATGAACTGACAAGAACAAAGTCAGAGTATGTTTTACACTTCACGCAACCCAAGACAGGAATTGAGCAGGAAGGAAAACTGGAAAAGGCGAGACGACAGTTGACCGAGACCATTGAAAGGTTTTATGAGGTGTCGGATTTTTGCGATCAATATGCTGAAAGGATAGCTTTGTTTTCTTGCAGACTGAGTGACAAGTTACAAAATGGAATAATGGCTCGTTCAGCTAAATCGTTTAACAAATGCATTTACAAATTGCAGAAAATGCGGTTGCACGAGACATTGCCTCATGGATTTGTGTTTAAGATCCGGATTTATAACGAGGAGTATCGAATACATTAAACTTAATAAGTAGAAGAGCATGTCTAGTTTATATAAAATTCGCAAGACCATAGTACAACAACTTGTAACAACAGCTGCATCTGGCCTCTAGCTTCTGGCTTTTGGCAGCTTACCGAAAAGCTTGAGAGCTTCGTTCTATCATTGAGCTGCCAATAGCCAGTGGCCAGCAGCCAATAGCCAAAAAACTCCCATATCAACACACTATATCATCCAATTTTGAACCCCTAACTAAATCATGGCAAAAAGCTTAAAACATAAAGCCGCCTCCGGCATGGTGTGGACAGCGTTGCAGAAATACTCGACGATGTTCATCCACTTCATTTCGGGTATTATTTTGGCTCGATTGCTTACCCCTTACGACTATGGCTGTATAGGTATGCTTTCCATTTTCATGGTAATTGCCGAATCTTTTATTGACGGAGGTTTCGGATCGGCTTTGATACAGAAAAAGCAACCTACACAGGAAGATTATTCCACAATTTTTTATTGGAATTTGGGTATGGCTGCCTTTATGTATGCCATTCTGTTTTTTAGCGCTCCAGCAATTTCAAGGTTCTACAACATTCCGCTTTTATGCAAAGTGCTCCGTGTGCAGGGGCTCATATTATTCGTCTATGCCTTTAATATCATACAACGCAACCAGTTAAGAAAGACACTGAATTTTAAGCTATTGTCGATAGTTACCATTACTACTTCAATTATTGCATTAGGTATTACGATATTTATGGCATATAAGGGTTTTGGTGTGTGGGCTTTGGTGGCTCAGTATATGATAACAGCAGCAATTCCGGCGATAGTCTTTTGGTTTGCCCTAAAGTGGAGGCCGATTCGGGTGTTCTCTTGGGCTTCGTTTAGGGAACTCTTTGGTTTTGGCTTTTATATTTTTTTGGCACATCTGATCAATCAATTCGGACAAAAGATACAAGGTTTGTTGATTGGTAAGTTTTTTTCTCCTGCCACCATGGGCTATTATGCGAAAGCAGAGGGTACTGAGAAATTGGCAAGTAACAGCATTTCAAGCATAATGACTCAAGTTACTTACCCATTGTACGCCCAAGTACAAAATGATCAAACAGCTATGTCGAATATGATAAAAAAAATCACATCGACTCTTGCTTATATAACATTCCCATTATTGTTTATTCTATTGCTTTGTGCCAAACCAATTTTCGTATTGCTATATTCAGAAAGATGGTTGCAGAGTATTCCTTATTTTCAGGTGTTGTGTGTTGCTGGCTTAGCAGGTTGTTTGCAAGCTGTTAATGTTCAGGTGATTGCTGCTATTGGAAAGAGCAGGACCTTGTTTTTATGGACATTGCTAAAACGAGTCATAGGTATTGGTGCTATCGTGGCAGGATTGGCATTGTATGGGATGAAAGGCTTGTTGATTGGCGTTCTGTTTAACTACTGGTTTTCCTATTTTGTAAATATCGGTCTGGTTTCTAAATATATTGGTTATAAATGGACGCAACAATTATTGGACTTGCTCCCAATCGCCTTGGTTTCTGTAACAGCTGCCGTTATCAGTTATGGAGTTGGCTATTTATTGAGGTTGAGCTTGTATCCTGATGGTTTGGTGAAATTCTTTGTTTATGTGATTATATATTTAGGCTGGTCTTTTGCTTTTAAGCCGAAGGTATATACCTTTTTCTTAAGCAATATACCTCAAAGATTTCATATAAAAAAGAAAAATAATAAACAAGCACAATAAAATCATTATGGTTAAGATTATTCTTAATGCTGACGATTTTGGAAAAAGTCTAGGACGAAATCGTGCTGTCGATGACTCGTTTAAGCAAGGATTGATTCGTTCTGCAGGCTTAATCGTCACGGGGAAACATTTGCAAGAAGCAGTAGACTATATGATTAAAGGTGGGTATATGAATAACACCCATCTCCATGTCAATTTGTCCACTAATTTATTGCATGAAGATCCAGATGACATTCCCCTTACTGAGGCCATGAGGAAGGATTCTTTTTTCTGCAAAGACGGTAAGTTCCGCCCCTATAGAGGCTTGTCTCTCAATCCTAGAACCATATTCAAGTGGAAATTGGTTTATCAAGAATTGGTTGCTCAATACAATAAGTTCAAAGAGGTGACGCAAGGGAAAGGTAACTACAAGCATATCGACTTTCATTTATGGTACAATCTTACTTGGCCAGCTTCTATCGCACTGAATAAGTTCACTAGAAAATATAAAATAGAATCTGTTCGATATATCGGGTTGCATCAGAAATCGTTTAGATACAAATTGTTTCGTATACTCAGTTGGAATCCACATGTAAAACAGATCCCAGCTACAAATATCGACTATTTTCTTTCAAAACAGAAATCCTTGAGTCAAGAACAAATAATAGAATTGTATTGCCACCCAAATTATAAAGAGGATGGAACATTTCTTGACGATAGTCCTTCATATATTAAGCATGAAAGGCGACCTATGATAGATCAGATTCAAGATTTAAGAGCGACAGGAAATACTGAGTTTATTTCGTGGGAAGATGACCTCCGGAAATGATTTGAAAAAGAGTTTTAGTGTAACTCGATAATTCATAATTTATGCAGAATAACATACATCTATTTTTCGCAGGCGACTTTTGCTCAAAGCTGCTGACTTTAAGAATTAGCATGTCAGACGATGAAATGTGATAATAATTCTTGTCAAACCGCATTGTATTGACAATCTTCCAAGATTTGTTTTGTAACTTCGCAAACTCTGTACTAGTCAAAACATAGGAATTGACATGTCGAATTAGACAAACTCTCAAAATGATTACGAAAGAAGAACTTTTATCATTGTTGTCAACTACGGAGACTTTCAGGGTGGAGAAAACAATCTCCACGACTGACAGTGACAAATTCTGCCAAGCAATATGTGCCTTCTCCAACGATATGCCTGATAGCAGGAAAAAAGGCTATCTCTTTCTTGGTGTGGATAATGACGGGTACAGGAATGGCCTTCATGTTGATGATGAATTGCTTAAGAAAATGTCAACGTTGCGCACCGACGGCAATATCCTACCTATTCCGATAATGAGTGTTGACTATGTGAGCTTCGAAGATGGCGATGTGTTAGTGGTTGAGGTTACACCTTCAAAACTTCCTCCTGTTCGATATCGAGGTCGTACCTATATCAGAATTGGCCCAAGGAAAGATATCGCAACCAAGGAAGAAGAGGATATACTTGCCGAAAGGAGAAGCGCCAACTTTCCAACATTCGACGCCACCCCATGTGCCGAAGCAACCATCGATGACATTGACACAAAAACGTTTGTGGACAACTATCTTCCTAATGCCATAGACGAAGAACTTCTGCTGTCGGACAAACGATCTGTCAAAGAGCAAATGTCCTCATTAAGATTGTACAACTTAAAGTATGATTGCCCTACTAATGCCGCCATTGTCCTTTTTGGCAGGAACCCTAAATACTTCCTGCCGGGATGCTATATCCAGTATGTCCGTTTCATGGGGCTTGACAATGCGTCCGAAATAGCCAACGAGTTAGAGTTCAAAGGCAACCTGGTCTCCATGCTGCCCAAACTGGAATCATTTCTTGACACATCGATAATACAGCAGCGTCCTGTACCTGTTTCAACCCTTCGCGAGGGCAATGTCTTTAACTATCCACGTTGGGCAATACGAGAGTTGCTTATGAATGCAGTCATGCACAGGGATTATCGTTCCAATGCTCCAATCAAGTTCTATCAATATGCCGACCGGTTGGAGATTGTGAACGCAGGCGGGCTGTATGGTAATGCCCGTCCCGAGAATTTCCCTCGTGTAAATGACTATAGAAACCCCGTGATAGCCGAAGCCTTGAAGGTGCTGGGTTATGTCAACAAGTTCAATCGTGGTATAGCCAGAGTGCAGGAAGAACTCGTCGGCAATAGTAATGGAGAGGCCTCCTTTAATGTAGATAATATTACTGTCTTTGAAGTAAAAATAGCAGAAGCTAACAAACAAGCTAACAAACAAGCTAACAAACAAGCTAACAAACAAACTAACAAACAAACTAACAAACAAACTAACAAACAAACTAACAAAGAAAAGAGTTGGTTGTTAGAGCCTTATTCCGTGCATCGCATGGAAATTCAGGAGGATATGGTAGATAAATATATAGGTGATCTCACCAGTGTTACATATCGCCCAACTACCCAAATAGCACTAATCGGGTTGTTGGAAGAAATGAGCGATAAAAACGCCTGTTCTTCAATGGAGATTTTTGACGCATTGGGTGTCTCAAGGCAGACGTATAACTATAAACGCCATATCAATCCGTTGTTGGATTCACATATTATCGCCAAAATAGAGCACAAGCGCACCAATAACTATTATCTTACAGCATTGGGCAGGCTGTATCTGATGTATCTGAAAAAGATTTACGCATAAAGGCATATAGTGTTTATCAAAGCACAATAAATCAATTGTAGTTTTATTACCATGGTTTTGAATTATGAATGATGTAAAGATTTTCTTTGCCGGAGACTTTTGTTCCAAGCCTTCTACTTCAAAAATTACCGTGTCGGATGAATTGAAAAACCTGATTCAATCCTGTGATTTGAAAGTGGTGAATTTTGAGGTGCCTTTGAAACCCGAAGTGAAATTACCTCCACAAAGGAGAGAACGGTTCTTTCAAAATGACGATGCTCCCGCTTTTCTTCGTGGATTGGGCTTTAACCTTTTCTCACAAGCCAATAACCATGCTTTCGATTGGGGTGACGAAGGATTTAAGAAGACAAAGGCGGCATTAGGAGACGCTGCTTTTGGTGCTGGTACCTACGAAGAGGCTTATCAGGTGAAGGTGGTGGAAGTGCAAGGTGTGAAAATAGGTTTTTATGCCTTGTCATTCGCTGCCTATAAAGGTGTGTTTGATGATGTGATGAACCATGAAGGATTGGGTTGTGCTTATATTAATGATTTACGAGTAAACCATGATATCATGGAAGCAAAAAAGAAGGTAGATTACCTTTTTGTTTTGCCTCACGACGGCATTGAATATATTAGTATTCCTTTGCCAGAGACCATTGCTCGTTACCGCGATTTCATTGATTTTGGTGCTGATGGAGTAATAGCTGCTCATCCACATTGTCCTCAGGGATGGGAGGAATATAAGGGGAAACCAATTTTTTATAGTTTGGGTAATTTCCTATTCAATAGCAAGGATGATTATGACTTCCGTGCGAATAAACCTCATTGGTACGAGGGGCTTTGTGTAGTTATGCACATTGAAAATGGCAAAATAGAGTGGGAGGTAGTAAATACTCGTAATATTGACAATTTGGGTATTGAGATGGACAGTAACGAGGACCGATGCAAGCATAATGTAAAGTTATGTCGGTATCTTACTGATAAAGAAGAGTACAATCGACGTATAAAAAGAGTTATCGAAAGGTTGGGGCGAGTAAATGAAATGAAAGTCATTGAAAAGTCCGTGTTGAAGCATTGGTTTGACAGGATAAGAAGAAAAGAATTTAAGACAAACGATGAATTAGTGTATTTGATTAAAAATGATCAACGAAGGGATTTGCTCATTCGGTCACTAGGAAATAAAAAGTAAAATTAAATAATAATATCATGAGTTCAGTAATTACAAAAGCTTTTCAGTCATCACAAAACAAGTTAACGATCGTATTCCTTGAAAGATTCTTCGAAAAGAAAATAAAGAAATCGATGAAATTGTGTCCGATGAAGCCTCTTACAAAAGGTCAAGAGGCTGAGATTAAGGCGTATTTCAAAAAGCATTTTAATAGAGACATTCCAACTTATTGGCATCAATACTTCTATTCTCGAAATGGGTTGTATTCGGAGAAATACATTCCAGCCAGTATTTATTCTTCAAGTATTATATTCAATTTGAATAATTACCAGTTTAGTTTAGCGTATGTTGACAAAGGTTTTTATGACACCTTGTTTCCGGATGTTAACAGACCTCAAACTTTTGTGAAGAATGTGAATGGCCTTTATTATGATGATAAAAATGCAATAAGTAGAGAGGAAGCAATTGAAAGGTGTTCCAGTTTGAAAGCAGCGATTATTAAGCCTACTGTTCTTGGCACTTGGGGAAAAGGTGTAAAATTGTTTCATACAGAAAATGGCTTTATTCCTGAGATGAATATGTCAGTATCCGATTTGTTTTCAAGCTATAAAAGCAGTTTTATTGTTCAGAACAAATTGGAACAACATCCTGACCTTGCAAAACTTAATCCCACTTCGGTCAATACCATTCGAGTCATGACGTATCGAAGGGACAACGAAGTAATTGTACTATATGCTGTTATTCGAATCGGTCGTATGGGGAAAGTTATTGATAATGAAACAGCAGGTGGAATAAAAGCAGATATTGATCTGCTGACAGGTCGTATCAAAGGCCCAGCATTTGGGAGTCCAACTGAACCAAACATGCCTCAAACCGATTCAGGAGTAATTTTGGATAACTATCAAATCCCATCATTCCCTCAAATATTAGACTTTGTTAAGAATTTGCACTATCGGCTTCCATATTTTAGACTGATTGGTTGGGATATTTCAGTTGATACAAATGGTAATCCTGTGATGATTGAGTGGAATAGATCGGCTGAACTGAGCCAAGTAGCTCATGGACCGGCTTTTGGAGATTATACGGAGGAGATCTTGTATAAAGCCCTTCATGAGAAAAACACCCGTTTCAATCAATTAAGTGGAAGGAATCGTCCTTCTTTTGGATAATAGGTTTTGTAGGCAATCTAGTGTGATAATAAACAAATGTATTATCGCATCATATATAAGATAATCAACTAAATAAGGTATTATTTGTAACGAATCAATAACAAAACTAAATCATCATGAGTTCATTTATAGTTGACCATTATCGTTCTTTTCGAAGAAAGACGATAATTAACCACATTGAAAAGGTATATGAGCGAGGAATAAAGAAATCCATGCAATTATGTCCAATGAAACCACTTACTAAAGGTCAAGAAGCCGATATTCAGGCGTATTTCAAAAAACATCTTGGCCGAGAGGTTCCTACCTATTGGCATCAGTATTTGTATTCTAGAAATGGCATATATTCTGAGAAATACATCCCTGCCAGCGTTTATGTTACAAGTATTATTTACAGATTAAATGATTTACAATATTGTCCAGCGTATGTTGACAAGGGATTCTATGACACTTTGTTTCCGGATGTCAATAGACCGAAGACTTTCATCAAGAATGTAAATGGTTTTTATTATGATGACAAAAACCCAATATCCAAAGCAGAAGCTATTGATAGGTGTGCAAATTTAAAAGAAGCTATAATAAAACCAAGTGTATTTGGTACTTGGGGAGAAGGAGTAAAACTATTTCATTCCGAAAATGGTATCATTCCTGAAATGAATATGCCTATTAACGATTTGTTTGCGCAGTACAAAAAGGGTTTCATTGTCCAAAGCAAATTGGAACAACATCCCGATCTTGCACGACTAAATCCCACTTCCGTCAATACCATCAGAGTGATGTCGTATCGAAAAGAGGATGAGGTGATAATCCTTTATGCGGTCATTCGAATTGGCAGACTAGGTAAGGTGGTTGATAATGAGACAGCGGGTGGAATAAAGGCGGATATTGATTTGCAGACAGGTCGAATCAAGGGGCCGGCTTTTGGTAGTCCAACCGAGAAAAACATGCCTCAAACAGATTCGGGTGCGGTTTTGGATAATTATTTGATACCTTCATTCCCACAAGTGCTCGATTTTGTAAAAAGCTTACACCAAAGACTTCCATATTTTAGGTTAATTGGATGGGATATTTCGGTTGATACGAATGGCCAACCAGTTATGATCGAGTGGAACAAGTCGGCTGAATTAAGCCAAGTTGCACATGGACCTGCGTTTGGTGATTATACGGAAGAGATCTTGGCGACAGCTCTTAAAGAAAGAAATACTTTAGTTGAGTCGTTGAATCGTAAAAATCGTCCTTATCAAGGTTAATTAGGTATCTCAAAAATCATGGGCAGAAAAAGTAAAATCCATTCATTTGTATTGGATATCGTTTATTCTCCATTGGTCAATAAGGCTATCTCACTTGTGGGTGGGCAGAAATTATATGCTGAAATTCTTGTAAGGCAAAAGAAAAAAAGGCTTCTTGCTGATGCAAAAGTGGAGTTTGAGAAAGTATCTTCATCCGGAAATCTCAACGACTACAAACAAGCGCTTGAGAGGCATTGGGTTTCCTATAAGGAATATGCCGAAATGTACGGATTCTATAATAAGTCAGAAAACGAGAGGGATGAATATGTTTCATTGTTGAAGATGACATATTTTTATAGGAGATATAATAATGGAGTGGTTTTGCCCTTGTTGCGTGATAAACAAAAATTCCTCAAGACTTATAGTAAGTATATCCATAGAAAATGGTTATATGCCCCAGAAGCAACGTATGAGCAATTTGAAGAATTAGTAACCCATTTCGATTGCATTTTCAAACCATGCGATGAAGCAAGAGGGAAAGGAGTCTTTAAAAACTATAAGGACGCAGACCATTGTAATGATAAAGCATTGTTTGAGTCATGTGTAAAGAATCGGATGGTAATAGAACAGTGCATCGAGTCTTGTGAAGAACTAAAAGCATTTCATCCTAAAAGTTTGAACACCATACGTGTGGTTACTGTTGCGGGTAAAGAAAAAGCTTGCGTTTTTTCAGGCGTGTTTAGAGCTGGAGTAGGAGATAGTGTTGTTGACAATACCCATGCTGGTGGCATTTCAGTGCAAATCAATCCTCAAGATGGCATTGTCGAAACCGATGGTGCCGATGCCACTGGTAAAAGATATATCTGCCATCCCGATAGCGGGATTCATTTTAAAGGCTATCAGATACCTCAATGGAAAAACATTGTTGATGCTTGTTGTGAAATGGCAATGGAAGTGAAAAACCCTATTACGGGATGGGATGTAGTGGTCAATAGTCAAGGAGATGTGGAGTTTATCGAAGCAAACTACGGTCCAGACTTAGATGTGATGCAAGTTAGGTACGGGCACGGTGTCAAAAAGATATTGTATGCCTTGATAAAGGATTATTGTGGTATTGAAATGAAATAATCATAAAATATTTAGATTAAGAGATATTTAACCATAACTAATTAAGAATAACGAATGAAAAAATCTGTAGAAACACTTGTTTTTAATATTGTGTATTCGCCATTTTGTAGTAAAATGGTTTCTCTTTTGGGCATACAGAAGTTATATGCTGATCAACATGTCCGTTCCATGAAGAAGAGTTTTCTTTCGAACGCGAGAAGAGAGTATGCAAACGGGGCCAGTTTGGGAACTTATGATGATTATAAACAAGCTTTGGAGAAGCATTGGGTTTCATACACAGAATATGCTCACCAATACGAGTTTTATAAAAAGACTGAAGCGGAAAGAGAAGAGTATATTTCGAGATTGAAAATGTCCTATTTCTATAGGAGATATACTCCTGGGGTTGCAAAAACGGTTTTTCATAATAAAACAAGATTTTTAAAGATGTTTAATAAATATGTCCATAGACAATGGCTATATGCTCCAGAATCAACTTTTGAGGATTTTGTGAAAATGGTTTCTACTATGGATTGTATTGTTAAACCAAGTGATGGGAAGCTTGGGAAAGGCATCTTTAAAACATATAAGAGTGACGATCACAAGGACGATAGGAAATTATATGAAAAATGTGTGAAGGATAGAATGTTGGTGGAACAATGCATCGAAGCATGTGACGAGTTGAAAGCATTTCATCCACAGAGTTTGAATACCATCAGAGTGGTAACTATCTCAAATAAAGAAAAAGCATGTGTGTTCTCAGGTGTTTTTAGGACGGGTGTTGGGAAAAGTGTGGTTGATAATTCGCATAAAGGAGGTGTTTCTGCTCAGATTAATGTTGAAACTGGAATTGTTGAAACTGATGGTGCCAATACCCATGGCGATAGGTTTGAAAGGCATCCAGATAGTGGTATTAGTATTCCTGGGTTTCAAATACCAAAATGGAAATCGATTGTTGAAACTTGTTGTGAAGCAGCGAAATTAACTGAAAATCCAATAACTGGATGGGATGTGGTCATTAATAATCACGGAGAGGTTGAGTTTATTGAAGGGAATTATGGACCTGATATGGATATGATGCAAACTCGTTATAAGACTGGTGCAAAAAAGAAAATCTATGCTTTAATTAAAGAGTACTGTGGTATAACGTTAAAAGAATAATTTTTTCATCAAAAAACATTATTTTTGTATTACATTAAAATAATTTAATATGAGTCTCAGAGTTTATCTATGGAAAAGAATGGTTCTTTTTTATCCTTGGTATTTGCGTAAGAAGTATAAGATGGATATTGGAAAAGATGTTCAGATTTCGTGGAAAGCACACCTTGATAAGTCCATCAATCCTCGAGGTATTCATATTGCTGATGGTGTTCATGTGGCAATTGATGCTATGATATTGTCACATGATGCTTGCCGAAGACTAAAGACGGATACATATATTGGAAAAAATAGCTTAATAGGAGCACGTTCCATCATTCTCCCTGGTGTCAAAATAGGCGATTCATGTATAGTGGCAGCTGGAGCGGTTGTGTCCAAAGATGTGCCCCCAAATAGCATTGTAGCTGGTAATCCAGCTAAGATTATTAAACAAGGTGTGGTTTTGGAAAAAGCAAAAATCATAGAAAAAGGGAAGCGGACATCAATACCATCGGAATAATGATTTCAAGTTTCATAAGTTTATAATATTATAAAGTCTGATATTTAAAATATGTGTATTTTATATTAAAATGAAAAGCGCAAGGGCATAAGGAAGAAAAAATATATTGTGCTATATTGTTTGTAGTTTGGTTACAAATGATGAAACTTGTTATTGTAAAGTATTGTAATATTAGAGAGGATAGACTCGGATTAATAAAATCATAATACTCATGTATAAACATTTCTTTAAAAGACTATTTGACATATTGGCATCATTGATTGCAATATTTTTATTGTCGCCATTGCTAATTGTTGTGATTATATGTTTGTTTTTCGCCAACAAAGGCTCTGGCGTGTTTTTCACCCCATTAAGGCCTGGCAAAGACGGGAAACTGTTTAAGTTCATGAAGTTCAAATCGATGACTGACGAATGCGATAAGAATGGCAAACTGCTCCCTGACGACAAAAGACTGACAAAAATCGGTAAGTTTGTACGCGCCACTTCTATTGATGAGTTGCCACAATTATTCAATGTCTTGAAAGGAGATATGTCATTTGTAGGTCCTCGTCCGTTATCAGCGAGTTATTTACCCTACTTTAATGAAGAAGAAATGCACCGCCACGATGTTCGCCCAGGCATAACAGGACTTGCTCAGATAAATGGCAGGACAAACATCACTTGGCCGGAAAAACTGGCGTATGACCTTGAATATGTCAAAAATGTGTCGTTATGGTTAGATTTGAAAATCCTGTTTTTGACAGCTTATAAAGTACTCAAGAGGGAAGGTGTAGGTGTTGAGGAATCAGGCCATTACGGTTTTTACTTGTTCCGTGAAGAGCAATGGAGAGCTGAAGGTCGACAGGACTTGATTGATGCTGCTCGCGAAAAGTCGATGCCTTACAGACTTTTCAAAAACAGTAAACCATCAGAAGATAATAAATAGTAGTAATGAGACAATAAAATTCTTTGTATATTGCATTTTTTGAAACACATACTATGAAAAGAATATTGATCACAGGAATCGGGGGCCTTACTCCCCGTTCGTTGGCGGGTATCATTCGCGAGAACCATCCTGACTACTGGTTGATGGGTGTGGACGTCAACAAAAAGGCCATGGGCTTCTTTATGAAAGGTTTGCTCGACGATTATGCTGTATGCCCACGTTGTACCGACGAAGACTATTTCCCGTTCATCGAGAAGCTGGTGGCTGAAAAGCATATTGACTATGCCTTTGTGCAACCAGAAAGCGAAATCGTGGAGTGGGGCGACTACTATGAGAAGCATGGCCACTATCCCTGCCCCGTGTTTATGGGCTCAAAACTGTTTTCCGTGTCACTGAAAGACAAAAGTATTATGGCCGACTTGTTGAAAGGGACGGAGTTCATACCGAAGACCATAAAAGTGACCCAGGAAAATCCGCGCTTTGAGGAGGTCGAGAAAGAGATTGGCTTTCCTTGCTGGATACGTGCTACTGAAGGAACTGGCGGCCTTGGCTCTTTGAAGCTTGAAGATGTGAGCAGCTACAAGAGCTGGCTGTTTATCAATAGCCGCATCCCTGAGTTCACGGTGAGCGAATTTTTGACCGGACGACATTTGGCCAACCAAATGCTGTACTATAATGGTGAGTATGTGAAAGGTGCCGCCTTGCAATGTGCCGAATATGTAATGGCCAATACGGCTCCATCGCATGTGACGGGCAATACAGCTTTCGGCCGTTTCCTGAACGAGGATCGCATCAACGAATTCTGTGACCGTTGCATCAAGTACTTGGAGAAGAAACTGGGCGTGCCTGCCCATGGTATCCTGTCGTTTGACCTGAAGGAAGACAAAGACGGTAACTTGAAGGTGACTGAGGTGAACATCCGCCACATGGCATACACAGGTGTGATGGCGCATGTGGGTTGTGACCTCATCGAAGACAGCATCCGCATCATGGAGGACGGCAATGCCGACCGCGTTGAGCGTGCTCCTTTCTTCCACTATGAGAAACCTTACATTTTCCTGCGTGATGTGGATGTTGAACCCATCATCTTGGAAAGTGAGGACATCTTTGAAAAAGCATAATATGATGAGCGACAAAAAGAAACTGCTCATTTTAGGCGGAAGCGCCAATCAACTGCGACTTGTAGAAGCCGCCAAAAAAGCGGGTATCTATACCGTGGTTTGCAACTGGTCTGATGACTGCGCAGCCCGCGCAGCCTGTGACAAGTTCTATACACAGAATTACTTGGACAAGGAACAGGTGTTGGCTATTGCCAAGGACGAGAAAGTTGACGGCGTCATCTCCAATTCAGAAGCAGCCATGCTGATTGTTGCATACGTGGCCGAACAGTTAGGGCTACCTGGCAATAGTGTGCGTGGCATCGAGCAATTGGTGTCGAAAACCGAGTTTCGACAGTTGCAAAGAAATGTAGGTGTCTATGCTCCGCGTAATTTCGAATGTTGCTCATGGGAAGAATTTGAAAAACAAGTTGACGGATTGACCTTTCCCATTATCATCAAGCCTTGCGAATCCAGTGGAACAAGGGGAACGACAAGGGTTGACTCAAAAGAGGATAAGGAGAGCCAACGAAAGGCATTTGAAGAATGCCAACATTTCTCGGTCAATGATAGGGTGAGCGTAGAGGAGTTTGTGGAAATGACCTTGTTGACCGTGATTGATGGTGATGTTTTCGTTTGCAATGGTGAATATCTATGGAACGGATTCTTCACCTGCTATCGCAGCCGTCATGCAACTATGTTGCCTATGATGGAGTCTTTCCCCATCGTTATCTCTGACAAGGATTTCGATGTGGTGAAAGACCATATCAAAATGATTTTTGAGCAAGCAGGTATCGTTCATGGGCAGTACAATGCGGAAATGTATTTCACCAAGACTGGCGAGTTGTTTGTGATAGAAATCAATGCGCGGCAGGGGGGTGTCAACATACCCCACTTGATAGAACTACATTCCGGTATTGATTTTGACAAGCTGCTGGTGACAACGGCTGTTGGTGACAATTCTGATTTTAAGAAAGCGCTAAATGCCAAACACGAAATAAGGTATATCACACAGTTTTTGGTTTTCAGTAGGAACAATGGCGTGTTGAATCATGTGGAGATTCATCAGGAGTTGATGCCATATCTTATTGAGAGGACCGACTTGAAAAAGCCTGGAGAGAGTGTTGTTGTAGGCACAAATGCAGGAGATTCCATATCCAGGCTGGTGTTTGACTTCAAGGATTTTGAAACGCAGCAACATTATGTGAATGATATAGAGAATTACGTTAGTGCAATCGTTGATTGATATGAGAAAAAAAGAGATTGGCAGTAATTTTTGGATGACCCGTCAGCAACGAGAGAGTCTAAAGTCTCTTGAAGGTGGCATCTTTGGACTTGAGAAATGGAAGCATTGCCAACGGACTTCATCAGGTCGCGGTGCCATAAAACTGCTTCTGAGCCATCTGCCTCAGGTAAAAACTGCTTTGTTGCCAGAATATACTTGCAGTTCCGTGATTGCGCCTATGGAGGAAATAGGTGTGACCTGTTGTTATTATCCCGTCAATAAGGATTTCTCGGTCGATGAAAAGACTCTGTTCGACCTGATTGGGAAATTTTCTCCGCAGATGGTGTATTTCCAGTCGTATTATGGTTTTGATACTTTAAAGTCCATCAAACGGACTTATCAATCGATGCAGCAAAAAGGTATCGTGGTTGTTGAGGACATCACCCATTCGTGGCTGTGCGATTTCAACACGACAGATGCCGATTATTCGTTGGCGTCCTTAAGGAAATGGCTTGAAATACCAGACGGAGGAGTTCTTTTGAGCGATAAACATGCTTTGGATTTTGATATGAATAGCGAGGAATCGGCTATGATAGTGTCGGAGTTTGTCAAGGCATCGGAATGGAAAGAAAAGTATTTTTCCACGCTTGATCCTTCCGACAAAGAGAAGTTTCGCCAACACTATGTGAATGCCAAGGACTTGTTGCAGCAAGACACTATAATTTACCGCATGAGTTCAACGGCTCAATCGGTTCTCGCCCAAACAGATTTCGAGCAAATTGTTAAAAGAAGACGTGAGAATGCAGTTTTCCTTCAACAGAACATCAAGAGCGATTGGGTGATGGCATGCGGTGTGGAGTTTACTTCTGGTGCCACACCTTTATATTATCCTATTTATGTCAAGGGTGATCGCAAAAAGTTCCAGAAAGAATTGGCTGAACACGATATTTACTGCCCGGTGCATTGGCCAATACCATCGCAGGCATCACAGTTGATAAGCGAAGAGGGAATGTATATTTATTCGCATGTGCTTTCACTTATTTGCGACCAGCGATATGACGAGGACGACATGAAGGCTATGGTTCAGATTATCAATAACTATAAAGAATAGATTATCAGTAAATTAAAGAATACTTAATAATGGAAAAAACCGTTTTTTTTCGTGCATTTGAAGAAGAGGATGCCGCTCTTATTTACGAATGGAGAAACAATGACGAACTTCAGAAGCTTAACACGGGTTTGAACCGTCGAATGTGTCGTGACGAGGCTTTGGAATGGGTGAAGGCAAGAATGCACCATAACCCCTATCAGGTGTATTGGGCTATCTGTGCAAAGGATACTGGTAAGATGATTGGCTATGCTTGTTTGACCGACATCCACTATATCAACAGCTCCGCCAATTTTAGTGGCATAATGATAGGTGATAAAAACTATCAGGATGGTATGGCTTGGATTGAAACATATTTGTTTGTCTATGAATATGTTTTTGAGAGGCTTAATTTGAATCGGCTTTATGGTTCTGCAATCGATGAACATAGTACTACTTTAGCCATGAGGCAGGCTATGTTCAATGTTACGGAAGGTGTGAAACGTCAAGCAGCTTTCAAAAATGGAAGGTATTATGATGTTTCTATGAGTTCTATTTTGAGGGCAGAGTATTTCGAACATAAGGAAAAAGGGGAATATGATGTGATGTCGGTTTTGCGTCGACTGACCCGTATAGCTCGGGCTAATAAAAAGCATTAAATTGTATAAGTGTATTCTTCACAGGACCTTTTTTCTTGTAATCACCTTTTTTCTTGTCGCTGTTTCATGGGGAAAAGGCGTTGCTCCTTATGATAGTATTAATAACAAGATAGAAAGAATCCGAGGCAAATACGACAATATTGGCCTTGCCGTTGTCGTAGTCAAAAACAATCGAATAGTCTATTCCGAAACTTTCGGATACAACCCCGACCCTTCTGATCCAACGAAAGGCGTTCCCATTAATCCAGACGACATCTTTTACATTGCATCGGTGTCGAAGACTTTTGTGGGAACAGCCATTATGCAGTTGGTTGAGAAGGGTCGGTTGTCATTAGAGGATGATGTGAATCGTTATCTAGATTTCAGTCTAAGGAATCCCAGTTTTCCCGATGTCCCTATCACCATTCGAATGCTTTTGTCACATCGTTCAAGCTTGAAAAAAAATGCACATTATATTGATTTTGACAAAGTCAATCCCGAAATAGCAGAAGATACACAAGCGTGTTTCAATGATTATCGTCCTGGTGCAAAAGCAGAGTATAGCAATTTAGGATATGCCATATTAGGCGCGGTCATTGAAAAGGCATCGGGTCAGAGATTTGATGTGTATGTGCAGGAGCATATACTAAAACCTTTAAAGCTATATGGAGGATACGATGTCTCCAAGTTGGACAACACCAAATTTGTGCGCTCATGCCAATACAATGCAAAAAAAGCTTGTTTTGAGGTTCAGAAAAAGCATTTTGATGTTGATACTCTGAAGTTTAATCAATACAGATTAGGTTATAGTACGCCATTGCTTGGTCCGGCAGGCGGGCTAAAGATCTCAGCTAACGATTTGGCGAAATACATGATCATGCACATGAAAGACGGCAGAAAGAACTTGTTTTGTAGGGTGCTGCCTAAAAAGAGTGAGGCAACCATGAGGGAGAGACAAAACAAAACTGCTTATGGATTGTCTTTTGTGCATTTTAAGAAAGTCATCCCTGGAGTCACTTTAATTGGGATGCAAGGTGGAAAATATGGTATGCACACTTCTATGTATTTTCATCCTGGAAAAAAGTACGGCTTTGTAGTTCTATGCAATGGCTGCCATTCGAAGACACAAGATGATGTTGGATTGAACAATGAAGTGATTAGGATGTTGTACGATTCTATTATCATAGGACATTAAGTGGTGAGCATCCAATGAACTTTAGGTAGTTGAACCAACAGATATTATAAACCGACAGCGGCTATGACTTCACTTCAAGTTATAGCCGCTGTTGTTTTTGGAAGGTGAAAACCAAGAAAAACTATGGGACAGGACTAACCAAACGCACTGATAAACCTTGGAATCGGTAGTCATAATATTCTGGGTCCAGATCCGAATCGCTGAAATGCAAACTATGCGCATAGTCACTATCAGCGTAGGAGGCCGACCAATAGCAGCCCAAAGAACCATCGTTTGAGACCCAAGTCTCATAACGATAACCAGCAGCAGGCAGAAAAACAACCCCTGCTTGTTCCAAGATGCTCCATTGTGAAGCAGTCAGCGTGTTGCTGTTGAAATTGGCACTGCTACTATTGGCATTAGTAAGGTTGTAGGTATTTTCGCTCCAATTGTCAGGCAACAGGATGATACCGTTCACGTCAAGTACCTTTGCCTTGGCATAACGGATGCCCGACTGTGTAAGACGATGATTGAAAACGTACATCCATTCCTGGCAGGTCAGTGTGCGCCACATGCCGGGCATATTACCGCCATTGGAAATGGCATTATATACACCCCAGTCGGCATTTGCATATAAGCCAGTCAAGTTATAACAGTTGCTTGTACCGACAACTGGGCCATATTCGAACCCCGTATCATTACCATAATAATCCCACCAAATACCAACATTATAAGGCTGATAATATACGTTCCCGTTATCCCATCCACTAGTACCCCAGCCGAAAAGGCTAACGACATCTTGATTGGCATAATCTTCTCCAACATTTTGGCCATCAGTTTCCACTATATCGTATTGATGTTCCATAAACGACCATACAGCTGTTGACATGTTATATTGCAAATTAGCCTTGGAGAAATACACTTGATCACCATTACTATTGATAGTAAATATACCACAAACAGCATCTGCAGGTACCTCACCCGGATTGCCCACGATGTTGACAGCCACATTAATACCTGCAGTCAAGTAACCATTGTCGGCAACAGCAGGTATAGCCCCACATGATCCTGTATATACTCCGTCTTCGGAATAAGCTGAGCCTAACGTCCCAGCTTCCACAGCTTCTTGAGGCAACAGGATGGCCCATCGCTCACCATTACCTGCTGGCAAGGTAATGACTCCGTTTCCCTCTTGACTATAAGTCATGGTGTTTGCCGAGAAATCAACGGTCACTTTATTCTTCATCCCTATGATGCAAGTGGCTGCTTCTGAGGAAGTTGTAATATTAAACTTCGCTAAGGCACACCGGTTGATCAACGTGGCTGTGAAAGTGGTCGATCCGGAAACATAATTCTCGTTTGACGGTGCGCACGCTATCACGGGCAAATGTTCCGTCTGGTCACTGATGACCACAGAGCATGTGCTCGTGACACCTGTGACGAGAGTCTCCGCTGGGGTCACGTTACCGAGAAAATAGAAATACAAAGGTTCACCCACAGTCGGGTCGGTGATGGTGCCACCGAAGCAAGTGCCGTTGTACGTTAGCGTACCGACATATTTGCCACCACTGACTACATAAATATTGTCGCCACTCTCGTAATTGACGGCCCCTGTTGCCGTATTCACATCTACCCTTGAGCCACCGCCCCCTTTGATGTTTAAGGTAATGTCCACAGTGTTGCCTTCGCTGGTGTGCGATACTTGCTCTTCCTTCTTGCATTGCGTCAATGCAGCCAAAAGCAACAATGATGTCATGATAAAACTTATCCTTTTCATATTTGTTTTTCCTTTTCGTTTTTGTTTTTTCTTGTTTTTGAGCAATGATAAATACTTGAGAAATACTATTGGACGGGACAAACCAAACGGACAGAACAACCGTTGTAACGAGCATCCATATAGTTGGCGTTAACACCATTTGAATTAAACATTACAGAAATTGCACAACATTCTGTTAGATCACATGAGGTAGACCAATAGCTACCATAATTACCCCCAGAATAAACCATTGTCACATGATTTTCAGTATTGAACTCGTCCACTGCTCGTATCCCCGCAGCAGGTAAGAATACTGCTCCGTGCTGCTCCAAAACATCCCATTGCGAGACATTGATCATATTACTATCAAAACTCCCAATGTAGTTCAGTGTGTAATATGATTCATTCCAATCATCAGGAAGCAGTATAATACCGTTAATGCCGTTCACCGTTGCCATGGCATACCGTTGACCAGTAGTTGTGGAACGTTCATTTAATATATATATCCATTCATTTTTATTCAGTGTACGCCACCGATTGGGCAGATTACCCCCGTTTGAAATAGAATTATAAACGCCCCAATCAGCATTAGCATAATTACCTGTTAGGTCATAATCACAAGTATATGAATGACCATAATCTTCTCCAAGGTCATATATTTCAATATATAAAGGACCATAACCATAACCTATTTCTTCAGGTTCCCAATCATAATAACCCGAATATGACTCGTCAAGGAAAGAAGTAGAATAGGGTTGATAGAAGTAATTATCAGTAAGCCAACCGCTTGTACCCCATCCAAAAAGACTAACAATATTTTGGTTGCCATAATCTTCTCCAACATCTTGGCCATCAGTTTCCACAATATCGTATTGGTGTTCCATAAACGACCATTCGCTAGTGGTCTTGTTGTATTGCAAGTTGCCTTGGGAGAAATACACCTGGTCGCCGTTTCCATTGATGGTGAATTTGCCGCAAATGGCACCTGTAGGTACTTCGCCCGAATTGATTTCGATGTTGACCATTACGTCGATGCCTGCGGTTAGGTATTCATTCTCACTAATGGCAGGAACGGCTCCATGTGTTCCCGTATAAAAACCATCTTCGGAATAAGCAGAGCCAACTGTTCCGGCTGCCACAGCTCCTTGTGGCAATAGAATGGCCCATCGTTCACCACTGCCTGCTGGCAAGGTGATAGCTCCATCCCCTTCTTTAATAGGTGTCATGCCGTTCGATAAGAAATTAACCATCACCTTATTTTTCATTCCTTTGATACAGGTGGCTGCCTCCGACGAAGTCGTAACGTTAAACTTCACCAAGGCACACTTGTTGAGCAACATGGCCGTGAAAGTGGTCAAGCCAGAAACATAATTCTCGTTTGATGGTGCACACTCTATCACGGGCAGACGCTCCGTCTGGTCGCTGATGTTCACGGAACATGTAGTCGTAACGCCTGTGACGAGAGGCTCGGCAGGCGTTACATTACCGAGGAAATAGAAATACAAAGGTTCGCCCACAGTCGGGTCGGTGATGGTGCCACCGAAGCAAGTGCCGTTGTGGGTCAGCGTACCGACATATTTGCCACCACTGACTACATAAATCTTGTCACCGCTCTCGTAATTGACAGCCCCTGTTGCCGTATTTACATCTACCCTTGAGCCACCGCCACCTTTGATGTTTAAGGTAATGTCAACGGTGTTGCCTTCAATGGCAGGTGATACTTGCACATCCTTCTTGCATTGTGTCAATGCGGTCAAAAGCAACAATGCTGTTACGATAAAACTTATCCTTTTCATACTTGCTTTTCCTTTCTATTTTTGGTTTTCCTTGTTTTTAACGCTCCATAGCCAGCACTGGCTATAAGCAGGACGAATAGTCCACCATTCAAGGGCGTGCCGAAAGTTTGGCCGGTGATTTCCGCGCCAGTGGTTCCGAAGCCTTGGCCATTAATGTTACCTTCAAAAAGGGTTCTGCCTCTATTCATCAGTCCGTTTGATGCAGAGGAAACAGGGTCTCCAAATAATCCTCCTTGTCTATTGTTCCACTCTTGTGCGGATAGATTGGAAGATAATAGTAGCATGATCACGATTGCCAATATAAGCTCCTTGGCTTTTAATCTATATTTCTTCATGGTATTATGGTTTTTTTTAATTACTTCTTTCACATCTATTTGATGCAAAAATAGACAAAATACCGAAATATCATAAAAATTTCTGAATATTCGTTCATTTTTGGAATGGTTCTGTGTATGTCAAGGCATAATGATGAAACAACAAGTAAAACTATATCATTTTATGATTATCACTTTAAGGCAAAATTGTTCATCACCTTATCACCTTTTTCTCTATTTTTGCCACGTAAAACAATAACCCTATGGAACGCAAACGCATCTACCTCTGCTTAGCCCACATGAGCGAAGCAGGACTTGAAAAAAAGTATATCCAAGAAGCCTTCGACACCAATTGGGTGGTTCCGCTGGGACCGAATGTCAATGGGTTTGAGAAAGACCTTGAAGATTTTGTCAACGGCACGTCCGTAGAGACGTACGGCCGTACGTCTCTACACGTCCGTACGTCTCTACAAACGCCGTTGCAAAAACGTGTTGTTGCCCTCTCCGCCGGCACGGCGGCCGTACATCTTGGATTGATTGCCTGTGGCGTGGGACCTGGCGATGAAGTCATCGTCCAGTCCTTCACTTTCTGCGCCTCTTCGCACCCCATCACCTACCTTGGCGCAAAGCCGATCTTCGTCGATTCAGAGAAAGATTCTTGGAACATCGACCCCGAACTGATGGAAGAGGCCATCAAAGACCGCATCGCCAAGACGGGCAAGAAACCTAAAGCTATCGTGCCTGTAGCCCTTTATGGCATGCCTTACGACATCGACCGTATCATGGAAGTTGCCAACAAATATGGTATACCTGTCGTCGAAGATGCTGCTGAGGGTTTTGGCAGCCGTTGGAAGGGACAAGTGCTGGGCACCTTCGGTGAATATGGCGTACTCTCCTTCAATGGTAACAAGATGATCACCACCTCAGGCGGCGGCGCACTCGTCTGCCCCAACCAAGAAGCTTGGCAGAAGATCATGTGGCTTGCCACCCAAGCCCGTGAGGCTTATCCTTATTATCAACATGAGGCTGTCGGTTATAACTACCGCATGTCGAACATCTGCGCTGGTATCGGTCGCGGACAAATGACCATCGTCAACGACCACATCGACCATCACAAGCATGTCTTTGAGTTGTACAAGGAATTGCTGAAGGACGTAAAAGGTATAGAGGTGCACGGCAACCCCGACGAGCGCTACGATGCCAATTTCTGGCTCAACACCATCACCATCGATCCGAGTATTCGCATCAAAGGACAGGAGAACGCCTATAAAACTATCATCCAAGGTGCCGTGGGCGGTGCGGCGGGCGTGGTGCATGCCTCTGAGAACGCTCACACCGACTGCGAACCCAACAACAACGTGGAAGCCTTGCGCGTTTGGCTTGACCAAAGAGCTATTGAAGCCCGTCCGTTGTGGAAACCTATGCATAAGCAGCCTGTCTATAAGGATGCACCAGCCTATGTCAATGGTGTTTCTGAAGCCTTGTTTAAAGTGGGTATGTGTCTGCCTTCTGGGCCTTATGTCAGCGATGACGATGTGAAATATATCGTGGATTGCATCAAAGAGGCCATAGAGTAAGGCCAGGCTGGTCATTTCATTATCTCACTTCGTGTTTTGACTCTAATAACAGATTCGACTATAGTCGGGTCTGTTTTTTTGTCTGCACATGGTTTTTTTCTATCTTTGCGCCAATATAAATCCTGATTATCCTATGTCAAAAACCGCATTAATCACAGGCATCACAGGCCAAGACGGCTCTTTCTTGGCTGAGCTATTGTTGGAAAAAGGCTATGAAGTGCACGGCATTATTCGGCGCTCCTCATCATTCAACACAGGCCGCATCGAGCACCTTTATCTTGACGAATGGGTGCGCGACATGAAGAACAAACGTCTGCTCACCTTGCATTACGGCGACATGACCGACTCGTCATCCCTTGTCCGTATCATTCAAAAGGTGCAACCTGATGAGATCTATAACCTTGCCGCGCAAAGCCATGTGAAGGTCTCGTTCGACTGTCCCGAATATACCGCTGAAGCCGATGCCGTTGGGACACTGCGTCTCCTTGAGGCTGTGC
>Ga0310694_10000370_pt1 | contig 61167 bp, 73 predicted proteins | sample 174DNAGHGhighgp2_FD_203884 | JGI IMG/M metagenome (GOLD analysis project Ga0310694, IMG submission 203884) | Sheep rumen microbial communities from Palmerston North, Manawatu-Wanganui, New Zealand - 1742 DNA GHGhigh gp2 (v2) (version 2) | ecosystem: Host-associated > Mammals > Digestive system... | reverse complement strand
TGCAAAGTTTGTCCAGAACATTAACATGTTACCAACTTCTAAGTTGGCATGTTTTGAATAATCATCAAACTTAAATTTACAGTTTGGAAGATTTTCAATTAAAAATCTCATTAAATTTGTCATTGTAATACCTTTCCTTAAGCAACATTATCGTCGCTTACAAACCATTCATAATCACCAAATTTAGATATAGTTTCAATAGCTGCTAAGACTAAATTATTATAATAGTCATAGTCAATAGAATCTTCTAAATGTTTTTCTTTAACAGTCTCAGATTCAAGCCATCTATATCCTTTGGTACCTACGACAGAGTCAAATCCTGTAACACCATCTTTTTTAAGAGATTCGCGTAACAATAAACCCCCACCGCATCCTTGTTTAATAGGTGTAAATAATCCTACTTTGCCAATAAATACATATTCATGATAATGTGCTAGTTTATCTTCAAGCTCTTCGTCTGTCAGCGTTTGGTACTCTTCAAGTAATTTTTCTTTAGGTTTAGATAAACTCAACTTACCATCAATACCTTTCTTTTCTTCTCTAGCAGCTTTTAACTTTTGATATACTTCTAGTTTGTCATCGATCACACCTTCATTCATATCGAGATATAAACAGGTATCAACCTTTTTAGTCTCACATAGATCATCGAATATTATTGGTTCATGACTAAAGCACTTCTTAAACACATATGGAACCGCAAATTGAGCACCAGTAGCTGTCCATCTAGTTGGCGTTTCTCGGCCTTCTTTTTTAGCCTTTTCACATTCATCCAACCATTCTGGGTCATCGGTTGCTCTCTTAGCAATGTAAACAGAATCATTAACTAAACATACACGTTCGAAATGATTCTCTAATTCAAAGTTGTAACCGTACTCTTTTCCTTTATTAATAATATATTCTTCAATTTCTTTTGAAGGATCTACTACTTTAATAGAGTCGGTCTTAATGTGTATGACTTTAGCACCCATGTCTAATAGGTCACGTTTAAGTCTACACATAAATAAAGCTCCACGTTTAGCAACAATATTATCAATGTTACGAGGATCTTTACAAATATTATCGAATTTAGCAGATGTTAAACCATATACAGAGTTAATTGCAGTCTTTAATGATTTCGCTAAACCTTTTGTAGCACCTTCTGCTATGATTTCATCTATAAAGTCTGACAATAATCCATCAAATAATAATTTTGCACTTTCCCAGTCTGAGTGTTTAACACAAACTCTAAGAGCTTTTAATTCTGAGAAATTCTTTGTATAAATATCCCCAAATAATTTGAGAGCCTCAATACTACTTGGATGCATAGATGCAACGTCAAGTGTCTTAGCATTAGATTCCATACTTGGATCTGCCCAAACATAACCACCTTCACCTACTAATTCACCAACGAAAAGCCAGTCAGTTTCATTAAATGGACCAGATGTAAAATCAAACCCTTTAAAGTTTGCATAATATACCTTGTCATCTTTAAGAACAAAGCTTCCTTTAGAGTGGATAGCATCTTTAGAATATTCTTTTAAAGTTTCATTATAAGATAATAATAATTTCTTATACTTTAATTTATCAGGTAAGAATGAAATACTCTTTCCATAATAATACAAATATTCTTCAAAGTGGCATGGATCTACATAGCCATCGGATCTAACACCAGTTGATAAATCCGTATATAGGAATTGACTTTGTGGTTTTTTGTTTCCTCTAAATATGATACGACCAGTTAATTGATTTGTAGTATCATTTGGGCAAGAATGAGTTGTTGGACAAAAAATATTAGCCAATCTGACTAATGTTAATCTTGTCATAAAGTCTTCTTGTGTTGCATTGAAAACAGCCTCTTCAGCGTCAACATCATTATCACAATATTCAGCAACAATATTCCATTGCTTTTCCGGTACTGGTTGATCCCAAGGTAATGGGCATTCTTGGTGTTTAATACCCAATTTGATTTCCCATTTTTTCAGAGACATTTTATTTTCCGCTTCACAATAATCATAAATATCCGTATAACTAATGTTATACGCTTCTTGGAAGAAGCAACTATTATTTTTAGACTTGCTAACAATAATCTTTTGAGATAATTCAAAAAGATCCTTGTTACTGTAGCCCAGATAACGGGCATATAGAATATGATTATCATATCTGCGACAGTTAAATCCTATTAATCTATATTTAAATAGAGCCTCAATTTCTCTAGGGCTAGGATTGAACATGTGATTGTGTTTTTTAGAACCTTCTTTTTTCCAACTTATAAAGAATAAATTAGGGAATACCTCAACGTCATAAAAGACGATCGGCTTATCATCATTGTCAACTCCGTCAGAAGGTTCATCAGATCTGAGTTTCATTTTTTCAACAAGTTTCATACAATAATCAGAGTTATGTGATGAATGAATAGCAAATGCTAAAATATCATCATACATATCACTGACATCGTATTTGATACCTGAGTTATATGCATCCTCGAGTCCTTTGTATATAAAGTCAACAGAAGGTTTTGTAGCTGGATGGTACTCTTTATTTAAGTTTTTAACAATAAAGGTCCTTAAAGCTCTTTCATTCTGTAAACTATCAAAGTTGACCATTGCTTTCTCCTTTCTCTTTGGTAAGATATCGGATAGGTGATTTATCGTATCAGAATTACACATTGTAAGTTTTCTTCTTAATGAACTATCACCATTAAATACTTTAATCTCAATATCTTGTGCGTAAAGTCTATCTAACATAGTAACATCGCCATCATAAATATAATGAAGATGTATACCTTTACCAGATTTACTTAATTCAGCATAAGTTTTTGGCCATTTGCTAGCTTCTTCAAGATTTCGTTCAAAACTTTTATTACCATTTTCATCTTTCAAATCAAAATCAATAACGATATGATTTATATTGTCTAGTTTAACATAATGGAGTTTTGATGTATCTAATTGAGACAATTTAGTCTTAACATCTGCCCACTTTTTTCGTGGTGTCTCATTCGAAGTAGCATACTGTGCATAACAATTTTTGCAATAACTATCCAAATATGAAGGTTGCTCTAAAAACTCAATGTATTTAGATTTTTCCTTTTTAGATAGTTTAACTATAGGATTAGTATCATCTAAGTTTTCTTTTGTGAATATCTTAGTTTTAAATCCTGAATAATAAGACCTGACCCAGTCTTCCCCAACAAAAACTCTTTCTTTGAAATCCTTAAAATAACTCATTAACTCTGATTTAAATACTCGCATTGATAATGGATATGGTACTTTTGCATCTTCACAATATACCTTATACATTTCCCAAGCTTGTTTGAGAGTTGTACCATCTTCTTTTTTAAAGACTGCATAACTATCAACTACAAAATTATAGAAATCATTAGATTCACCCATCATTAATGTTGGAACATATTCATCATAATATGCTGGATCTTCTTCAAATACACTTTTACAATGCATTGCAATGGCCCCTAATTCATTTTTGATCTCGGAAACTAATTGGTTATATCTTTCTCTGGGGATTTTATCTCCAGTTGGTCGTACATCAATTAATCTTCTAATAATACCAGATTTACTATCTGTAATTTTAACTGGTTTATTAGTGCCCAAGAATAAGAAAGTTCTAAACTTCATTTTATATAAAGATTTGTGTTTCTCATTCACTTGCATTGTTTCGTGAGATACTAAGGAATTAAGTCTAGTGTTATCTTCGATATGTGATAAATCACCATCATGTTGAATTGCTACTAAAGGATTGGATTTGAATGCTTCCAGTGCAAATTCTGCACTAGCAGAACCTAATTGCTTTGCTTCAAATACTGTATAATATCCTTTAAATAACTTTTCAATAACTTTTAAGATGGTTGATTTACCTGTACCAGGAGCGCCATAGAATACTAAGAATTTTTCTAGTGTTTTAGACGCCCCATTTACAACAGCACCTATTGACCATTCAATTTTATGTCTTTCTTCAGGAGAATATAAAATAGATACTAATTCATCCCAAGCTGATATATCACCCGCTTCTAACGGGTAACTTAATCGTTTGCTGGCATAGTTTTCCTTATGACCTTCTTGATTAGAAAATACCAATTCATCATCTAGAGGTTGATAGTTGTCACGCATTTGCTTTTGACAATATTTGTGCCAAAGATCAATTATTCCAGATTCAGAATCCCACATATAACGAACTAATAAAATATCGTCATACTTGTTCTTATTTTCCTTAACAAAGTTGGTTAATTCTTTATCAACTAAATCAATAACGTCTTGTTCGTCGGTAGACCAAAGACCTCGATCTTCCAACCATATGGCATAGAAGTCACTACCTCTGATCATTAAATCTTCAGATTTTCCAACGATAAATTTTGGATATACTTCTACTACGCCTTTTTTAGTAGATCTGGTGGCAATTTTTAAGAAATCCACCATAGATTAATTTAACCTTTCTTTGTTGTATCATCTTCCCTATAGAATCCGAATCTAACTCTTTTTCCTTTAGGGACATTATTTAAAACTCTACCAGTTTCACTAATTGCTGCTAGAACTAGATCTACTAGTATAACACCTGCTATTACTGTTAAGACAGGTCGTCTAAATGCAAAAAATAGCATATTTTTTTCCTCCATTACCTAAGATACGTTTCTGATATGTACCAATTTGCTTGAGTCCATATATCAACGTTACGCATGTCATCATAAGGTTTCTTTAATACAAATAACCCACCATCACCATTTGGAAGGATGTCTCTGTTTAGAAACCTTTGAATAATATTTTGCACTTGAATATCAGATACTCCATATGTCCAATGTTGGTCTGTATAATATGACAGACCTAAATTATCAAGCATTAGCATAAACCATACCGCTGTCCTATCACCATATGAGAGATCGCTCATAAGTTCATTCTCAATCTTGAAGGACAATGCTATCATCATTTCTAAAACACTGCAATGTTCATTATTTACAACGTTTTCTCTAATAACATCGGTTGAAATATTTGCTCTATATGCAAAATGAGTTCTTAAATCCTTTCCATCGGTATCCCGATTTTCATCAAATGGATTTGTGTAATTAAATTGTATATTATTTAACTCCTCTAATAATCTAATATACGAACATTTAGTATTTTGATCTGGAAACACAAGAGATGTAATCCATTCAAAATATAAGTCATTAAGTCCGTTGTTAAAGATCATTATTTCTTGTTAGCTTGAGCTAATACATCCTCAAATTTACGAGTATCTTTGATAATCTCATAATCAATTTGGATGTTATCATCTCTAACATAAACGCAGTCATCTTCGTATCGTCCGAAGGCATCCAATGCTTCATCGCCAATAACTTCGGAAGGTGTATGAATAACATTATTATCATCATCTGCTAAAATACCATCAGAATAATATAATAATGATTTACATTCGTACATAGATTCCCTAAACGATTGAGGAGAAATCAAATAAATACGTTTTTTTCTTTCTTCACGAGATTTTTCTAATCCATCAACAGTAGTGGAAGATGTTCCGACAATCTTCTTAACTTGTTCTCCATCATCAGGTTTATACATTTTTGAGTAATCAATCTTTTTTGGAGAAGGTTCTTTTTCTTCAGTATTAGTAAGCTTCACAGTGTTGTCTACAGGAGAACTATTTTCAGGAACTGGTTCTTCATTCTTCTCAGCTTCTAATTCTTCTTTTGTTTTTCCAACTGGAAAATACTTAGCAGCATATTTATGTGCAGCTAAAATTTCAGCATCAGCTTTTTGTTCAAACTTATTTTTTGTAGCAAGTATACCAATAGTGGCTCCTGCTGCAACACCTAACACAAAGGTAAGGGTACTAATTAAGAATGTTCTATTCATATTAATATCCTTCCTTTGCATAATCTGTGAAGTTAACATCACCTGTGATAATATCACCAGTTGGGTTTAATTCCAACCAGAAATCAGGTTCATTTAAGTCAATTTGTTCGGCAATATTAGGCAAAGCAACCCTAGTGCCTTTGTGTGTAATACCAAAGTCGATGTAATTATCTAAATTTGGATTAGTTGGATCATATAACCAACCTAAACACTTAGCAGCTCTAGCTTTTCTTTTACCTAACATATCTGTCGTGTAACCTAAAGCATCATATACTTCAGATAAGAACAAATAACCAGAACGTTGTAACTTTCTATTTAAGGTGTCTTGAATTAACATTAAGAATTCAAAATTTAATAGTGCATCTCGTGTCCATTGAGAGTTTCCGCAACCATATAGAACTCTAAAGTTTTCGTCACCATCTTTATTGTAGTTTTTCTTTTCTACAGTTTTTGTTCTTTTTTTACCATTTTCATCAATATATTCAACTTTTTCTTTAGTTGTATTTGAGAATATCTTTTCTTCAGCTTCATCACCTATTTCTTTTTTAACACGATTTCTATATGCTCTGAAACCATTGTCTAAAATACTATAAGCAGAAGCTAAAGCTAATTGTCGAGTCTTCATAATATGATGGGACCCTAACAAACAAGTGATAGAAAGACCTGTTGTCAATACGGCTGGAGCATATAATAATGCAACTTTACCAGCTGTCTTAAGATAAGTAACGGTCATTTCTTTCTTTAAATCTTTTGTTAATTGTTCTTTATCTTCACGATTATCAGGAATCATTTTAAGATTTTGTCTGATATCATAAAGTTTGTACTTAGCAGGTTCAACTACGGATTTAACTTTTGTTGTTGCAACAGCAGTTAATATCAACGAACCTATCATAGACACAATAGAACCTGCAATTAACAATTCAGGACTATGTCTTCTTGCCCATAATCCTGCTTTAGAGATAAAATTCATAATATACCTCCTTATGCTTGTGGTTCAGTATTTTTTTCTACTGGGTCATCATCCACGTCAAATTCAATGAATGGATCTAAAACCATGATGTCTTGAGGAGTTAAATCATTTAATTCTTTAACATCCTTAATTATAATTTTTGATTTGATTGATGTAATTTCTAATTTATTTTTATGAAATTCATCCATTTCCCTATTCAAATCTGGGAGTTTTTTAGGATCTTCAATCTTGCTAACGCCTTTTTCATCAAATAAGAAATCAGTGCCATCAGCATTCTTTTTATAATATTTTAAAAGAATCTTTTTTTCTTCGTTGGTTACAAATTCTCTATGATCTTCTAACTCTTTAGATAGTCTAGCAATAGCTAATGTTAATTTGAAGTCCTTAAAGTGCTTACGATTTAATTTAGAAAACACTTCTGCTGTTCTAACAACATTAAAACATAAAATATCCATAATGGTCTCCTTATTCTAATGGTTTTGCTGGTGGAAATCTAATTGACCAACCAGTATAGTTTCTAACAACTTCTGCTGTTCTTAAATCTCGCCAACCGTATTTAAAATCAGTGTGCTTACATGGTTGACCTATGAAATCATAGAAATCACCAACACTAACCATTTGATACTTAGCAATTTGTTCGTTCATTCTTAATAAAACTTCTTCTGCTTCATTAATATCATTGAACATAACTTCATTAACTTCATAAATGTTGTTAGATCTAGCTAACATTGGGTTACCGTATGTCGGCATAGGCGCTCCAGCTCCACCACTATAATATTTTGTGTACGAAACTTGACCTGGACCAGAGATAGGTTTAACCCCTTTGGAACCATAAATCAACCAATCTATAGCTCCTTTAACAACATCGCTCAATAATTTTTGTGCGCTCGGAATGATAATACTATCGACAACATGGCCACACACAGTTTTACCATCTTCGGCAAAGAATTTACCTAGAATTTTTTTAGGTTTTTTTACAACAACATTAGTCGTAACAGTTTTTTTATCATTAGAGGATGCTTCTGCCTCACGTTCTACATGAGAATTACCTTTTAATTGTTCCATTTATTCACCTCTTTTTGAAAATCAAAAATGTAGAAGGAGCTGCAATTACTGCAACCCCTTCGGTCTGTTTAAGTAAGTATTTCTACCTATTCTTTAGATTGAGGTACTTCTTCTGGATTGTCATTGACTTCAGGTAAAGCGGCTTTCTTGTTTTTACGTGCTCTTAAAGCTCTGATACCAAAGAAAATGCCAACACCAAGGCCGAGTGTTAATACACTGGCTGCTGCCACGATAACTTTAGTTCTTGTGTCCATACAAGACGCTGCTTGTTCAGTTCCTTCGACAACTTCAGAAGTAACTTCGTTCAAATTTAATTTCTTTTCCATATGTAGTTTACCTTTCTTGAGATCTTCGTCTCATAATAACCTTTGAAAAAATTGCGAATCTAATATAAACTATCTTTTAATGTTGAAGGTAGTACTCTATAAGAGATTGCTCCGCAAGGTTCATTATCACTTGTGATGTGGGTACTAATTGAAATATCAATCAAAGTCCCACATGTGTTTCCGGTAATAGACCAACCTTGTTGATCACCAATAGCTGTTTCTGGAAGCTCTAAAGCTTCAAACCATTCATTTAGAGTAATAACACCAGTTACTTCCCCTAAGGCTTTAGCATTGAGTTCATTTGCAGCTTTTTGGATCTTATTCCAAGTAGATTCAAAATATCTTCCAGAGATTGGTTCATAAAATTTATGATCGCCATTACTGGTCATAATAATTTGGTTTCCACCTTGGTATGTTTTTTTAACAGTTTCTTCATTTGCAGCTTCTTGGATCTCTTGAGCTTTCTTTTCGCCAACAATCTTTCTAGTTTGGTCTTGGTATTCTTGAAGAGCTGTTTCTGAGATTGTGTATGCAGTGGCTAATGCTGCATAACGTTTACTTGAAACTCGATTACCACTAATAATACATGGTACCGATACTGCTGTAGAGATAGCAACTGGAAGATAATCTTTCCAGCATAATTTAAATATCTCTCTAAAAGTTAGCTTTGTACAATTATGTTCTTTTTTGTACGCTTCTATTTTTTTACTAACTTTGAAAGATGCTTTAATACTCCATCCTACAGAAAACAATAAGCCAGAGATACCCATAGCCATTAATAACTCTGGTTCATGTTTGACCATAAAAGGTCTGATGATTTTAATTGGAGACTTCATCTTTAATTAAGCCTTTCCTATGCTCAATAGCATACTTTAATATAAAGTCTAAATTATCTAAATACTCCCTATTAGGTAATAGACTTGTTGTACAAATGACACCATTAGAAAGAATTACATTCTTAGCAGCTTCTTGGTTAAGATAATGCTCCCTTACCAAAGCAACATTTGTATAATATCCAAATATCTGAACTTTATTCATTTGATCGTTCATTAGATACTTAGACAAAACTAATGATCTTTGTGAATTACTTAGAACATAAACTTTTTTATAACTTTGTATTAATAAAGTCATAAAGATTTTATCATTCATCCAAGTGAATGGTTGCCCCATTCTATTTAACTTAAGATTTCTGATTCGTTCGTTTGTAACGATGTAAATATCATTAGGATTTATTTTGTTTCTTTTTGCTAGCTTTAGGTAGAGACGCCTATATAATTTATAGTCGCCTTCTACACAATCAGCTATGATGAATAATTCATTATTTTTCGGAATTTTCATCTTTTTTCTCTACCTTTTTAGAAACTTTAACGTATTTACCATGTTCAGATACAAATTTCTTTAATTTTGTTCTACTACCTAATTTTCTAGCAGCAATACACATAGCCACGCCAATTACAGGATCAAAGTGATCTTCTTTAGAGCATCTACTCATTCGTACTGTGCCATCTTCAAAAACTACAGTAACAATTCTTTCTTTTTCATTAATAGTAATTGACATTTCTTTTTTCTTTTGTTCAGCCATTTTTTGGGCCTCCTTTATAGTTTGAATAATATCTTTCGAGATATTTTCTCGTAGTTCTTTTACTAATGGAGATTCAAACGAATCAATACCACTAATACCATACATAGAATTCAGATATTCTTTTTTAAGTCTATTGGCTTCTTCTCTTGCTGTATGATACTCTATAAATCCACGAGTTCCCCAATCATTGTCCAATTTCCTAGTTCCTACAAATGTCAAAGGTTCCCATTTTTGTTTTATGGAATTATGATCAATAATATCAAGATAAGGATTTCTTGTATTAAGACGACTTGCCTCTATGGAAACAAGCAGACGATCTTTTTCAGTGACTGAGATATTTTTAAGACCTCGAACTAATTCCCACATACGTTCAGAATTTTCGTGCTTAATTTTCTCTTCTCTCATTCTATTTTCTTCTACTAGGTATTCATCATGTGATAGAAGATTCTTATCAGTATGATCTACCATACAACTTTTGAATGGTGGATTTATTGCTGGATCAACTGCTATTAAAGTATATATAATGCCGCATTCATTAATTGTCATTAATGTTTTAACTAAATATGGTTTCCCTCTATAAAAGACAGTTTCTCCTATTTTAAAATAATTAAATTGTTGTGACATATTTATTTATCTCCTAAAGGTAAAGATTCTAATTCTTTAATATCTGGTAAATCATATTCAATTCTATCAGTCTTAGCACCAACAACAGAACCATCGCTATAAGCATTAATTAAATGATCTTTATTTGATGGACTACTTGGACTAAATATTTGATCTGCCATCATTGGATCGTCGTATTCTTTAAAATACACTTCTTGTCTAGCATAAACTGGACCTCTACGTTCGTCGGCATCCGCACATATAGCATCGACTTGTTGTTGATTTCCATGGAACTCCAAGTCTAAAGCAGCTCTGTCATCATAAGATCCATCATCTTGGAAATTAACATCAGATTCCGCTTCATGCATATAATCATATTGTCCAGTCTTTTTATAACTATGATACTCTCTTTCTAAAGCATACATATTTAAATAAATAGGTTCTTCTTCAAAAGTTAGCATAGTATATAACAATACACCAGTTTCTTTATCGAACACTCGTGTAAATGATGGATGGACCCATACAAATCTCTTGACATACATTTCAGAGATATATTCAACGGTCCAACCCATATCTTGGCAAGCTGCTAGTTTGTCTTTATCTAAAACATTTGCTTTAGAATCTTGAGCAAACCAATATAAAGTAGCCCAATATGTTGGACCATCATTTGACTTAGCATCTGGAGTATATAATCTTTGATTAATATCCTCTAAACCTGCTTGAAGTTCTACTGGATCTGCGTAAAACCAACCTAAATGTTCTTCATAATATAATTGTTTAGAACCTTTTGTAGGTTGTGGTTTCTTTTTATCAAAATCATCTTGAGCTACATTTGCTCGTATTAACTTTTCGCCCTTAGGTCCAATAAGTTCTTTAACCTTATATTTATACTTATTCCAACCTTGACTTAGCATAGTTGATGTTGCAATTAATGATGCTTCTGTTCGTCTTGACATAATAGTTGCTGCAATAGGAGAAGCTATAGTAGCTGCCCCAACAACAATAGATGGCCAATAAATAGGAATAAATTCCTTAATCCATACCTTAAAAGGTATTTTCTTATCTTTATAAGTGTTCTTAAGTTCATCTAACTTCTTTAAAGCTTTTGGAGTTTCTTTAACAGCTAGAACAGTTGTAACTACAGTGCCAACTGCACTAACAACTCCCAATAAAGAAGATATAATTTGTCTAGTTTTATATGACATAAAATATCCTTTCTAAAGACTAAGAGGACTTGTAATCCTCTTTTATCTTTTACATTAAAGGTTGTAATTCCTTCTTATTTTTTTGCTGTTTTTTGTATTCTTTAATTTCTTCTTGTGCATACGCATATGCCTTACCAGATGCTGCTCCTTGCAACTGTGCTCTTCTGTCACCATTTTTGACATTATCAATACATGTTACAACTGCAGCTCCAGCAGATATAAGTGTACCCACTAAGCTTACAATAAATAAACCTTTTCCACCAAACATATAAGATGTTCTCCTTTCATTATATGACTTGATTTATTTGCGAAATTGCTGAATTAATAACTGCCTCAGCATTTCGTTCTACAAAGCAAACAATTAAAAGAACTAATAAAGCTGTAATAACATAGACAAATATAGAGCCTAAAATTATTAATCTAATATTTTTTCTCATAAAAAATCCTTTCTAAAAGCTAAGAGGCTTTGAACCCCTTGCTTTTGACATTATGTGGTTATTAAACTCTTGGTTTAACGCCCCTCATAAATTCATTAAATTCTGATGGTGTTCGACCATCATATTGCCAACTATATCTCATAGATGTCTTAGCTAATGATTTATACATAACGCATGGTACTATAATACCCAAAAGTGTTGTTATACTTGTTGTAGCAAACATTGCAACTTTAAACCAGAAATCTCTTTTTTCAGATTCATGCTTGAGAACTAATTCACGTTGATCTGCATCAAATTGAGCTTGCCTTAATTCTTGATCTTTTCTTTTAATATTTAATTCTTGATCTTGAATACTATTATCATGATTAGTTTTAGATTTTTCTAATTCAAACCTCTTTTCATCTTGATGTTCTGTAAAGATTCTGTGATCTTTTTTCTCTTGTAATTCTTCATCTTGAATATGAGTTTCATGTTTACGTTTTTCAACTGTGCTAACTAAACTAACTTCTTTTGAAATAATGTTTAATGCTTCTGCTTTTGACATATCATTAGGAAGACCCATGTTGTTATATTCAGCAATAGATACTTCTAAACCGCCAACAATTTTATCTAAATCTTTAGTTGCCATTTCATAACCTCCTTATAAACAACTTCACATTTATGCCATTATATGGCATGTTTTATTTGCGATTATGCATCAGCAACTTTTGCTTGTTTACCCATGTATTTATCATGAATAATTCGTAGGAAGGCCCTACGTTTTTTAACTAATTCTTTTGGCGGTATGGCTAATTCCAAATACACTTGATCAAACTCATCGAACCCAGATGCGATATGTAAATTACCAACATCGTACATACCAGAGAGTTCTCTTTCTTTTGTTTCAAGCAATGGAATAGTTACTAAAGCCACTGTACTTGCCCCAACCAAAAGACCAGATATAAATAATAAAATATTTGTTTTCATAAATTTATCAACCTTTCATAATCTTCATTACTTATTTTATATCTAAATGGATCATTAAATAGAAAAACAATATGAATAGCATTGTCTCCATCCGCAGTTGCAATAGTTTCAATAGATTCTATACAATTATAATTGACATATTTACTACGACCTTCTGTATAGTTAAAACCAAATTGTGTAATTTTTACGAAGAAAATATCTTTATGCTCTTTCATTTGGATTCCACTCCTTTAATTCAATACCATAGTCAGCAAAATATCTTTGCAAAACTAATCGTTCGGAGCATGCTTTGGTCGGTGGTTCATGAACTATTAAAACTAATGTATCTATATTTTTATTAAACATGGCATTAAATACTCTTTCAGCATGATATGTATATTTATTTATAATATTAATTAAATCTCTTTTCTTAAGATACTCATAATATTTTTTCATAAATGAACACCATTCTGATGGCTCTTTTCCGATCATATCACCGCCATATTTACAATTAGGACCACATTTATCTTCATCCCAAATTTCATTATCGTAAATAGACTTTGGAAATATAAATTCATCGATATTTAGACCATTAACAACACCATTCTTATCAACAAAATAATTACCATATCCAACTTTTTGATACCATTCTGGTGGATATATAGCTGTTGATAATGGTAACATATTTGGTGTAAAGAATCTTATCTGATAGAAATAAGAAATATAGATTTTAAACGATGGTATTATTAAAGGTAAAATCTCTTTAGTTTCCATCATTGTTTACTTCCTAAATATAGATTCTCAATAACAATTGGGTGCTGATTTTTACCAACTTTTGTAGCATGAACAGTCATACCGATGGTTATAATATTGCATAAGATACTTACACCTAGAGCAACTAAAGTACCTGTAATAACCATCTGGACACTTTTACCAGATTCATCTAAAGTCTTTTGGACTTTTTCTGCTGTTTCATTTAAATCTTTTTTAGCAGAATCAATAGCTTCTCCTGCTTTTTTCTTTAATTTCTCAAACATAGGTTATACTCCTTTCTCTAAGTAAACTATCTTATTTTACCAGCCCAAAAAAGGCCAATAATAGTTCCTATATCTAGAAAAATAACAAGCATTGCTTTAATCATTTCATACGTCATAGCAACACCTTTTTAAACAAATCATATGTTTCTTGTGAAATTGGAAATAGAATATTAGTTCCTTCTAAAAAGCATTGGCCTAATTTGTTTTTATAAACTTTAAGATTACAAAGATTTTTAATAATATCAAATGTTCTTGCTTTACGATAATCTTCTTGAATATTAATAATAGCACTATCAAATAGATCACGATACTTTTTATCTGTTTCAACATTGAAGATTTCACCAGTAATATCATCCCATTTATAATATTTTGCTATTTCTTTAATTTCTTGACGATCTCTAAGTTCTTTTTCAATAAGTTCAAACTTATCTTCTTGCAAAATATAAACCATTCTGCCCATATGTGTTTCACAAGCTTCTTTAAGTTCTTTTAATGCTATTAAGCCTTCGTTTACTGATTGTTCTATTTTTTCTTCGTTTAACTTAGATTGTTTTACCAAACGATTTTCGCTGTTAAGTAATTTAATAGCATGCCTTAATGCTTTTTTCATACCAAATCTACCGTTTATAGAATATGGATAAATTTTTAGTTCTAATAGTTTTAGTTTTTCAGCATCAGTTAATTTTCTTTTAAATCCTTTTTTAAGAATTTTACCTTCTTTTTTATATTGTTTTTGACTCCATTTAAAGTAATCAAATGCCATAATTATTTCCTTTCTCTATTTTTATAACTTTTAAACCTTCTAATGCGTATCCTTTTAATATTTCTTTTTTAGTTTTATTATAATGATATGCAATCATGGGTTCTCCGTAATTTATAACAGTTACTTTATATGCTTTAGCACTCATAATTATTTCCTTTCTCTATTATTTTTTCGAGCTAATTTCGCTGCTTTATTAGCCGCTCTTCTTTTACGAAGATTATTATTAAAATAACTCTTTGCAGAGCCATTATGTTTTCCTTTTCGATATCCTTTAGGATAAGAAACTCTCTCACTTATTGGAGGAGCTTTTTTCTCTAAAGTTTTTGGAACACTAAAAGTACTACCAGACCGCATTCCAATAGCACCAATAGTTAAAAATGGAAGCATCAGTCTACGTTTAAAACCATTTAAACTCATTCTAATACCTCTTCAATTTTCAGCACTTTCTTTTGTGCTGGAGTTGATGTATCATATAAATGCTTTATTTCTTCATATGTACCTGTCAATATTGGTGTGATTGCACCAATCTTAATTAACGCATAACGTTTTTCTTTTTCTTTCTTTTTCATAGATATTGTTCTCCTAAAAATATGATTATTTGTGATGTTTATTAAAGCACTCACATCTACAGGTTATCGTCCTAGGCTGACTTACAGCTAATGATGTTTCACATATGCCCAAGCAAGTGGTATGTGCATCCACCTCGCTTCTCTTATAATAAGTGTTTTCTTTTTGCATCCTGGCGGATAAACTAATGGCATGTGTACTTAATGTTTCTTAGTTTCTTACACATAACCTCCATGGCTATTATCTCGTCTCCTTACAATACTCTGTAAGTCCCGTGTGTGTCTTATCGCGCGAGCTTTTTAAAATCTAACTACGATTCCTCGGGCCGTAGGGTTCCACATTTCCCTCAGTACCTTAAGTACAATATCAAAAAACTTAAGGGACTTTGCAATTGTCCCTTAGTTTAAGAATTAACCTAATTTCTTTGGTTCTTCTTTGTCTTTCTTTCCGAAAGCTTTTTTGATCTTTTTTCCATTAACACAAACTACTGTTGTGGCCGCGCCAGTCACAATAGCTCCTGCCAATGTTCCGAACATAACTTTCCAAAATAAATTCATAATATAAACCTCCTTTTTTTATGCTATTCTCATAATAAGGATGGATTTTTTTGCGAATTATTTCTTAGATTGATTATTAAATTGGTCTATTGTGTATTGAATATCCTCTGGCCCAGCAATAATTTCCCATACACCAGGATAATATTCTAATACAACTAAACCACGTTTTTTATAATCTTTTCTAGTTTTTAATAAAGTTATTTTGGCTTTTTCTAAATCTCTAAACCATTTTTTATTATACTCTTCATAATATAATTCTCGAGCACATTGACGATACTCATTATAATTTGCTAAAATAAAGCTATCTTTTCCTAAATATCCAACTTCTTCTAAAGTTATCTGATCTTCAAACAAACAATATATCTTTTGTCCGATATGTGTTTTCATACATTTCCTAATTTAGCTTTTCTTCATTAAAAGAATTTCTTAACTTTTTAAGCTCTTTGAATTCCTTATCATTTAGTTGTCTATATGATGCTCCAATAAGAGTATTATATGATTTAGCGCAAGTCATATCATTGATAAGCTTCATATTAACATCTCTTTTAACAATAAGTTTTAAAAGTAATTTGTCTACCATAGATTACTCTAATTCCTCCTTTGTCAATGCCCATGTTTTTCCATACTCACTTGCTTTTAAGCATAAATAAATATGTGGCATACCTATAGGACTTTCTTGTTCTTTGATAATAACATCACAATTTTCATAACTATATATATTTCTATCGTTCCAAGCGAATTCAAATATTATACCAGCACCAATTGACCAATAAGGTTTAACCGAAATAAATTCGCTGGCTATATTGTGTGTATATTTTTTATGCTTGTCTTTCCACCATAAAGTTTCTGCTTTCATTATTTTGAAGAATAATGGTACTTCAATACCTAATTCTTCTTTAATATCCTCTACTTGGCCAACAATTTGGACTAATCTGATACCATTTTCTTCACCATAGATTTCTTGCTCTTTTTTAAGTTCATAGAAACCATTTTCTTTCTTTTCTGTTATTCTCATAATAATACCTCCTAAAAAGCAAAAGGAAAAGGGTTATTTTCTTTTACCCTTACCTTTATAAAAATGTTGTTTCTTATTGTAACCATAAGAATAAGTTTCAGACATTTCTTCAACAGATTCATTAACTTCTTCTGTTGTTGGACTTCTGAAATAATCTTCTAATTTACTCATTATATAAAACTCCTTTTTTCTGCATAATAGAAGTTGTAATTTTTGCGAGCAAAAAAAAAAGAAAGAAACTTAATTCTTTCTGATTAGTTTTTTCATATTATTTTCTAATCTGTGAATCTTTGCTTCTTTCTTATCTTCTGTTCTTGGACTTCTATAACCGTCTTCTTCTAACCAGAATTTTATGGTTTCTGTACCACGAATAGTTGTGAATGGATAATCATAATCCATAATGATCATATCCAAATAATGTTTCATAGGTTCTGATTCTAAATATCTTCTAGATACTTGTAATTCAGTGTTCTTATGAACAATTACTAATGGACTTTCATCTCCAGGACCAATATTAATCCTATCCAAATAATGTCGTAATGTTTCCATATTTTTATACCTTCTTTCATAATAAGACGTGTAAAAAGTGCGTTTCTAGGCGTTTTGCGAGACGAAAATATTTTCATGTATTAATCATCGAGAAAATACAAACGTGTCTCAAATCGGCTAAAAAGAAGAGAATAGGGTTTGTTAATTTCCCTATTCCTTAAAATTTAAGTTATTTTCTTTTTAATTGATTAGCTTTTCTTCTTTGTTTTTCTTTTCTTCTACGATTTGCTAAATCCTTATCATAAGATTCAGATTTTGGATTTATTTTTCCATTCTTATGTTGTGGATTTTTTCCCATAGAAAAATCAATTTCATTTTTAGCCATAAAAAGACCTCCTATTACTTCGTTATAGTACATGTTATTTATGCGAAAAAGAAGAGGACTTGTATTATTTGTCCCCATCATCATCAAATAATGACAATTGTTTGTATCCTTTATTACCTTTCTTTTTATTTCTTTTTTCTTTGTCTAAAGCTTTTTCTTCTTCAGAGACAACTCCAATTAAATCAATTGAAAATGTATACTTATATGCTACAGACCCATATTTATTATCCATATCCCATTTACCACAATCACGTAAATGTTTTCTGGCTAAATATTTTGCCTGATTCTTAGTATATGCTTTAACCTCAATTGGGTTTAATATTTCATAAGAATTGTCTTCCCATTCACTTATAACTCTTTCATAAAAAGTAATACGATACTTCTTTTGAATACTTTTTTTATTTTTTGCCATAATTAATTTCCTCCATTATAGAGTATGTTATTTTAGCGAATAAAAAAAAAGAGGGAAAGTTATTTCCCTGATTTTTTGTAGTTTTCGTAAGAAGCTAATGATGCTTCTTGGATTTTTCTTTTAAGTTTTTTGTCTTTTATGTCTTGTGCGCAACTAATAATTTTTAATATGCCTCTAACAACTAATGGAATCCCAACTGCAATTGCAAATCCTATGAGTACTTTATTAGAGCAGCTTGCAGCATTATGACCGCTATTATAACCCTCATCATAATTAGCATCAATAGTTTTAGCTAATTCTTCATTTGTTGTTATAATATTTTGTTTTTGTGTAAGCCATTTTTGATACTCTTCATAATTTAAATTTTCATAGTCATCAAAATTGTTAAGTTGGGCTAACCTCATGTAATCATTATTAACATTAAGTTCTCCTTTATTAGAATACACGACACCTGTACCGACATCATATTTATTCATAAAATATTACCTCCATTATATGAAATGGAATATTTGCGAAAAAAAAACATTTTCCAAAAAATCCTTTCCGGGAAAAATTAGATTTGCAAAATTTAAGAGGAGCTGTAATAATTACGAACCCCTCATTAAATTTACTTTTTAATAATCTTAAATGTTGCGCAGAATTTAGTAATAAATTTAATTGCATTTAATAACCATGCAAACCATTTGTATTTTTCCTTAAATGCATTTAAGACATAATCCAAACGTTTCTTTTGATAGTCTTCAACATCTTTAGGAAATAGATTTTCTGCTTCGGCGATCTTAGCAACTAAGAAGTCTTTCATACCAGTTCTAAAGAAAATGATAGTGAAAACCACAATCGCTGCTAATAATAGCACGCCCAATAAGATATAAAGGAAAATATTCCAATTCATGATCTAACATACCCCCTGGAATCTTTGTAAGCTTCATAAGCTTTATCTCGTTGTTTTTGAGTTAATGTAAAGGATTGATTAACAATATATGCTGTATAAATTATTTGCTCATACCTATGCTTATCATCTAAATTATCAATTAGAATACTTAATTTTGGTAAATCCTCAACTGTGAATCCTATAGCTCGACAGAATTCTGGTATTAAGAATTTGCCCACAACCATTCCTAAATTTACATTTTTTAAAGCATCTTTTATCATTTCGTCTTTCGGCTTTTGTCTAAATATAAAGATGTCTTCTCCTTTTCCACGTAAGACCATAAGCCCTTTAATAGATTCATCATCTGTGAGCTCGACATAGTCTGTGTCTTTTGGGATGAAATCTTCATATTTGCTAAAGAAGTATGAGCTGCCCATCAAGTATCTCATTTTCTTGAGTTACGTTTAGGTTTCTGAGGTGGTCTATTTGGTAATGCTGTGATCCGCTTGAATGCTGCGTCCATAACACCATTTTCTCCTAAATTATGATAAGAGGTATACATTTGTTTGTATCTATCTTTATCATATTGAGATAACCATCCCTGAGCATCTGCCTTGCTTGTTAGTTCATCGAGATCATAACGACAAGTGGCCTGGACCCCTGCTTTAATAGGGGCCAGTTCTTCACTCATCATTTCTTTAAATTTTGGAACTAAAATGCCAGCTAATGTTTCAGCTAAATTATTCATAATTTCATTTTGTTCTAATTCATCTAGTTTTTGCTGTTTTTCGGCTTCCTCAGCCTCTTTAGCATCTTCAGCAGCGTTTTTCTTATCTGCAGCATGTTTTGCACGTGCTTGGAAGTAAGCACCGCCACCAAAGAAGGCTAGTACAGCAATGGCAAAAGAGCCAACACCTATTAGAATATCCGCCCATATTGGCATAATTATAAATCCTCCTTCTTTAAACCATCTAACACTACTTGAGGATAATGGTATTTAATACATTTAGGACATTTATTGGTGACTAATTTTGTGTCACCTTTAATATGTAACATAGTTCCTAAATCATTATAACCAAATATCTTCGGAGGACAGTGAGTGACTAAGTCATTACCATCCCTGATGACTGTAAGATTTTTCCAACGAGATCTATATTTCTTTTTGGCTTTAACACAACGAGGAGCCTCGAAGGCATAGCCAAAGATAGAATCCTGCATATCAGGGAAGTGGTATACAAGATCCTCTAAGGCTAATTGGCAGAGAGCTCCACCATGAGAATATCCAACCACCACAATGGCAGAGTATTTTTTCTCATAAGCCTTATCAAGAATTATGTTACGCACTTCCATGTATGCATCTAAAAAGCCTCTATGAACTTTAAATTCATCGAAAACTTTCTTTGTAAATAAGAAGTTTCTAACCCAGTCAGTTATAGAGTTAGATCCCTGAAAATAAATATAGAGAATATCATGATCCTCTACAAAAGCATAATTAACACTATCGCCTGCTTGTTGATATGGAATATCATAGGCGCAATTTTGAAAGAGTTTACTTAGTTTCATAAGTATTTCTCCAATTCTTGTGGGTATGATTCCAAAGCATCATAATTAAGATCTAATGCCAAATGATACCAATCTAATATTTCTTTTTTTCGTTCTTTTGTAACATTATCGATACCAAAATTAACATTTTCTTTAAAAATATCAAAAGCTTTAAATAATTTAGCTCTTTTAGCCCTTAATACTTCGGGGCTATGTTTTGCTCTATCTAATACTGACATAAATTATTCCTCCAATACTTTTGAAACAGCGACTTCAAAGTCAATGTCGCAAGGTGTTGAATAGCCGTCATCATATTCGATTTCGATTGTGCCACCTTTTTGTATCTCGATGTTTTCGGGAAGTGTGAATGACGGTGATTGGTCGGTTGGGGTAGCGAGTTCAATGTTTATCTTTTTACCACTTAATGCTGTTTTCAAATCACTAGCACTTGAATAATTAGTATCCTTTACGCAAAGAACTGGTGCTTCATTATATATTGCAATAACCCCATTAGGTTGGTTGTTATATTGACCGTAAAGATTATAGAAATCAATTAGCGTATATTGTGAAACAGTTGCGTTTGCTTTTGTGTTTTGATTTGGTGGTAATTTAATTCCACTAGAAGATATATCTGCCTCGAAATGTGGTTTGTCTTGCCAAGTTCCACTACTTCCTTGATATACCCAATTTAATTCGCCTAAATCTAATTGAACACTTCTCGCCTTTTCATTATCGTCTTGCACACTGCCAGCACTTCTTAAAGCGTGATGTGATTGAGTGGCAAGTTCGTAAGTTAATGTCGTGCCTACTAATGAGTTTTTGAAAACAGTTGCGTCAGTATAATCATCATCAATAATTCCTACTGTTGCACTATTGTTACTAATATAACTTGAATTGATTAAACAAACTTTATCATATGTTTCATTATAAGTTGCTGTTTTATATCTTGAACAAGTCGCACATAAATAATTAACTCCAAACTTCATTGCTGGCAAATTAGCATAAAATAGTGAATGACCATGCCAATTTTCAACATAATTCCAATCAAGCGTTTCCAAATCAACCGTCCCCATATCAATAGGAATGATTGGGTATTCTTTTTGTTCAACATAAGGTGTATGAGATAACGCAGTGCTACCGACATTAACCATAAGATTATCACTATATGCCACAGCAACATTTGGAAGCATAAAGTAGCAGTTTGCTGGTGTTGTGTATGTATCACCTAATGCACTATATTCGTCATAACTGATAAAGTTTTTATTCTTGTCAAAGTAAACAGTTGTACTTGTTCCACTTGGTCTTGCTTGTGAAATGTGATAAGTAGTGTTTGGTTGACAAGGAATATATTGGCAACGCCAACTAGCATTAGGAATAATAGCACGGGATTGGTCGTCATAATAACCAACAATAACATCGTCTTTGTTCCATAAATTAGCCCCATAACTAATCAACTTCACTGGCTTGCTGTCTTCAATATGCCCAGTATCGAATGGTAATGGCTTCTTCCAATACTTCTTGGTAAAGAGGCTTGGGTCTGCGAGTAAGTCACTTGGGATAGCGTCATTACTGCCAAACCATACGGTGAGGTCAACAACTTCTAAATCAGTTTCTAAATCATAAGTATTTCCATTAGCAAAGTTTTGCACAATATGAACTGGCTTATCTGCTGTTAAAATAGTTGTTGGGTTAGAACTACCTAAAACAGTGTGTCTTTGGTAAGAAACATCATCAATATAAAGCAAAAAATCATTTCCTTCATTTTTATAATTTGTAAATAATAACAGAACCTTGTGACCAGCAGGGATATTGGTTTCAAACCAACCAGCACCACCAGAACTATCAGCAGTTCCACTAACTGTGATTTTGTGAGAGTTTGCTGGTTTTGAAAATGATAAACCATTTGTTGCCCAAGATATAGCAGTATCTGGTGTCCATTGATTAACCACATAACTTCTACCTTTAACCTTTGTCATATCCATACCAGCGGACATAATGATTTTGTCGCCACTGATTTGTGAAGGTAAGGCATAGTAGGTAGCGTATGTTAAATCAATTTCAGCAACGGCTGGATATTGGTTGTCGTAAACGAGTGTCTTTAATTCAGCGAGGAGGTCGTTGATTGGGTCGAGGTCTTGTTCTAATAACAATCTACCAGTTGGCGAATAATTACTGTTTTGAGACCAAAAATATGGCTTAAAATCTTTGACACCAAGATTTCCAACATTTGTATTTTGTCCGTTATAAGTTGTGACAAATTGAATGTTAGCCATTGAATAGTGTTTAGCATATAAAACTAATGGTGTATCGTCATTTCCTACAATGTATTGGCGATATTGGAAATAATTTTCCTTATCAACTCTTGCCACATTTTCAATGCCTTTCTCGTGAACGATTGCACCGTTGTATGGTTGATATGGGTAAGCGTGGTCGCCCTCGTTGAGCATAATGTCGTGGTTATAGGTTGTGCCATATCCACCTTGCATATTAAATCTAATAAAATGAGCATTACTTGGAGTAGTAAATGAACTATTATTCAAAACATCTAACCAAGATATGAAGTTTTTATTGCTATCATAGAAATAAAATGTAAATGGAGTTGTAGCGGAATGAGCAAAGTATTTTGTGTTAGGCAAAACTTTGATGTAATTTTTACTTCTAACGATGTTAGTATTTGTAACATTTCCACCAGTCGATACTGAAATGTCACCTAATTCTAATTCTTCGTCCCAAATATTTTGTGTCTTCTCCCATTCTTTTCTCACGAACTCACTGCCTTGTTGGTCGAGTGTGTTGAGTGGTTGGTTTTTGATAACCTTTTCGGTGTATGGTGTGGCGAGTTTGTATTGTAATAAGCCAGTAGGTCTAGTGTTTCTGCTGTCTGTTCTAACAAACAATGTCAGTGCGTTCCAATAAAATGAATTGTCTAAGTTTCCGTTGCCGTTGCTAGATGTTGCTTGATAAGTGCTGTGTTTACCAATTACATTTGTACCAGGGTCTTGCTCGATTTTTTGATTTTCTCTAAAACCAATTTGAAAAAACCAATAGCCACTTCCTTCAAATATTTTAAATGCCAAATCGTCTAAAACTATATACCCAGTTTGTCTAGTGATTAAATCATAATCAGCATTACTGGTATCCACTGTATCGAAAGCACCTAAATGATATTTGGCTTTAAGGAACTCTGCTTGTTGTGCTGTGCTAACTGGTTTATCAGCGTCGCTTGTATTATCGGCATTACCAAGACCGACTTGTGCCTTTGTAACATTATGTGGGTTATTGGTGTTATTAACGTGACCATCTAGGTCTTCGTGCATTTCTGCAACTTCTTCACGTAGAATCTCGACTTGTAAATCTTCAACGTGAGATTCCCTGTCACCATCTTGAATTGGGTTTCTATCGATTGAAATAGGAATAGGTGAACTTCCTGCCATCTTTGTTCCTATTTGTAACTCTAGAATAGGATTTAGATCACCTGGAAGATATGACATTTGATAATCAATATCAAAATATACTTTTTTTCTATCAGCGCTGACTTGGCAAATCTTATAAACATAAGTGCCATCTAATTTACTCCATCTAACCCATACTTCAGCATTGTTTGGGCATGTGTATGAATAACCATTATAGAATAATTCGACTTCTACAACTGGTAAACTTCGTTCATATTGCACTAAATGTACAATAGATTGAGCTGTTCTTTTTCTAAAATCGACCCTTGTCTGATGGATAATATCAACATCATTAGGGACATAAACATCCATTGGCATGAACTAAACCTCCTATTCTAGAATTACCAGAGATACATTTAAACTCCGTCTCTAGCGCGGATTATTTTTTATCTTCTCATTGGATTTCTATCTATAAGAATTAAAAGAGGGGATGACCCACTAGCTTTTTCTCCTATATTTAGTTCCATTATAGGAGATACTTTACCACTATATTTTGACATATATTCATCTACTTCAAAATATACCTTAGTTCTATCGGTACTGACTTTACATTTCTTATAAACAAAAGTTAGATCTTTATTACACCATCTAACAAAAACTTCAGATTCTACAGGACAAATATATGTATTTCCATTATATAATAATTCGACTTCTACAACTGGTAATGTTTTATCATATTGAACTAAATGAATTTCATTCTGAACCGGTCTTTTTCTAAAATCTACTTTTGTTTTATGAATTATATCAATATCATTAGGTGTATATATTTCCATTGACATAACTTAAATCTCCTATAAAATTTGCCCACCTTTAACCCGATGGGCGGGGCATTATTATTTAAGCCATTCTGGTTTTACCGGAATAACATGAGTTTCTGTTACAGATAACCACTCCTCATACCATACATCTAACTCTTGTTTTTGTTCAGAAGTAAGATGATTATACCAAAGCTGAGATCTATTATCTATAATTTCAAAACATTCTTTTTGACGACGCATTCGTAATGTTTTGTCATCCATTAATTCTTCTAATACAAATGTGTTATTAATATATCGCCAATTAGATTTCATTGGATACGAACGAATTTTTTCATACGTTTCTTCTGAAATTTCAATTTCAATATCTGCATCTGGAAAATTAGGACTTTGTACGTAACCATCTTTATTTATATTAATTTTTATCATACATTCACCTCATTATTATTTTTCACCAACTGCTAAGATAAAGAAATCAGCAGACTCTCTATCATTACCAATAGAAATTTTATATTGGTTATACCAATACACATATGGATATTCTTCATATGTATTATAACCACTAAGACCTGGTTTATATGTAAGCTTTTTTGTAGCCCAAACTCCTGTTATTTTTGATAAGCCAAAATCAGAAGCTGAAATATCATACCATTGATCACTAGAGATATTTACTTGTTTAAAACCAAAACTAATAATTGCATTTGCACTATTACGTATGGCACTAGCTGACTTTTCTGTAAACACTGCAAAGTTACTAATAGCTACTGGGTCATATGATACACTTATAAAACCTTGTGCATAGTATGGACCATATCGCACATTTAAACCCAATTTGTCTAATGATATTTGATAATACCAATACTCTTGTCTCTCTGAATTATATCGTTCAAATACAGGCAAATACAATTCTTCTACTGCTAAATATTTAGTCTGAATACCTGGATTATAATTTCCTCTATAATCTGGAACACCTGGGTCTGAATTAATAACAATATAATCTTCACCATTATATGAGAATTTTAATTCTGTACTAGTTATACTTAATGGTCCTATTGAACCTGATGTAGCACTTAATACACCATTTCTTGTAATACTAAATGCTGTACCTAAATATATACCATCAGTACCAATATATACACTATTAGCAGTTTGCTTTGTTCCATATGATAATGACGACTGATTAATACTAAAGCCAGCAATATTACCAGAAGTAGCAGTAATTTTACCTGATAAATCAACTGATGTCGCTGATAAAAATCCTTTATTAGATACTGCGAAAGAATATAAAGCATCAACTGATAATACAGAATTTATAACATTATTATTTGGAGTTATCTTTACATATTTCTTAGTAATGGCATCTATTAATATATGATTAGACTGTGCTGGCAATGTCCAAACGTTACTTAAAGTTCCAGGAACAAAAACTGATGTGTATGTTGAATCATCATCTGATTCTGTGATAGATATTGTTTTATTTGTTAAACCACTATCATATGCTAACTTAAATACAGTATTTGGTATTGGAAATGTAGCAGTTGTTAAATCAAATTTATATGTAGTTCCACTATACATAGTACCTTTATTGATACTAAAAGAAGGTGTCGAAGGTTTTCCTAGTCTAATAAAATCTGTTCCAATGTAAACATATTCTGACAGTATACCACTCTTAACAATATGATTGCTTTCAATATTAAATCCGGCGATACTACCTGAAGTAGCGGTAATTTTACCAGTTAAATCTACTGATGTAGCAATTAAATGCCCATCGGCGCTAAGAAAAAAGCCACCTTTACCATTTTGAACTGCTCTGGTTGCTAATAATCTATTTTGAGTGCTGCTTGTTAAGCCTTCTCCATAATTTCCATCATAAGTTTCATCTTTTATCCATAAATCATATATAATATTATTGTATGTATAAGTACCACACCACCAATAAATATCTTCATTATAGAAATCTCCATCATCATAATCAGTACTAAAGACCGGAACTAATGTCCCTGCTGGAATACCATTAATCGTTACTGGGAGTTGCATTCTTCTAAAATTATATGGTGTTATGGTTTTACCAGCTGAAGCACCAGTATATAATTGTTCAAAAGAACCTTCATCCCAATAAATTTCATATTCAATATGAAAATCTGAAGCACCATTCGGTAATTCATAACCAGATTGACCATTTGGATCTTCAAAAGAAATATCACCGCCTGTTAAATGTAGTGATTTAGCATAAACTTCGCCATCTTTTGAAACACCGAATTTGGCATTAGTATATGTTTCAACTCCGCCAGATTCAGTATATTCAACACCGGCCAAGAAAGACCAATATTTTGTAACATTAAATAATGCTTTTTGAACACCTGGTGATACGACGACTCTATTACCACTAGTACCGGCTTGTAGCATATCTGCATAAATTTGGAAACTACCAATTTGGCCTGCTGTAGCATTCAATAATAAAGCTAAATTGCCATCATGGTCTTGTGCGTAGTATATACCTTTTGTTGTTTGAGCAGATGTATCAAACACTGCTGTAACATTTGCCCATGTAACATTAGCATCAGAACCATCATGACCTTCGGCTTTAACACCAGTATCAGTTTCACCTATCCACCAGTTACCATTGGCTCCAATAAATGGGGTTAAACCATCCTGACCATTAGTGCCGTCAGTTCCATCTCGACCATCTTGGCCGTCTTCACCTTCAGCTTTAACACCAGTAGATGCTCCATTTATATACCAATAACCGTCTTGAATATATGGTGTATTGCCATCGCTTCCGTCTTGACCATCTTGGCCTTCAGCTTTAACGCCAGTATCTATACCACCTATCCACCAGTTACCATTATTACCAATCGTTGGTGTGTCCCCGTCAGACCCATCTTGACCATCAACACCCTCTGCTTTAACTTGAGTATCTGTACCATTTATCCACCAATTACCGTTAGCACCAATATATGGAGTAGATCCGTCGGTTCCATCTCGACCATCTTGGCCGTCTCGGCCATTATCACCTTTAGGACCTTTTACTTCACCAGCATCGGTCCAAGTTTTAACACCAGATACAGGATCGTATGAAGCTAAAATTAATAGATGACCATATGTTTGACTATTAGGATCTTGATCAATATATCCATCTTCACCAATTACTGTACAAGAAGCAGCATCTGGCTTAACTGCAATAGATTTGCCGTCTTCACCTTCAGCTTTAACACCTGTTGACACTCCATTTATATACCAATAGCCATCATTTCCAATTGTTGGTGTGGCACCATCAGAGCCATCTTGACCTTCTGCAACAACACCAGTATCTGTATTGCCAATATACCAATGCCCATTATTTCCAATGTATGGAGTGTTACCATCACCACCATTAGTTGGTTGTCTAGAAACAGCGTATATATAGTCAAATGTGTTATCTATATATAAAATTTTTGTTCTACTCCATAAATAATTACCTGGGTTTACAGTAGGAATATTTGATGTCCATCCATCAACTGGAGGGTTTGTTCCTTGAGAATCAGAATTATATGTAATAGTTCTTGAAACTTCCCATCTAATACCAGTAGCTGTAACATTACCTTGCTTGTCAATTTTAAAATTAGGACCTAAACGAATGCCATCAGTACCAATATAAACACCATTATGTGATGTATCATCAATAGAGGTAACACCATTACTAATGCTTGTAGCTCCAATTGTAAATCCACCAATAGTACCAGCTACTGAATATAAATTACCTTGGTTATCAACTTCAAAAGGTCTATGATTAGATTCACTATCCATTTCACCTAAAGAAATTTTATCTGTACCAACGTGTACATATGTACCACTTGTAGAGTTAGAATACTCTAACTTTCCATTTTGAATTTCGAATCCAGCAACATTACCTGAAATGGCATAAATATTGCCTTGATTATCAACTTCAAAAGGTCTATGATTTGTTAGAGGATTTTCGGCACCTAATGATATTAAATCGGTACCAAGTCTAACATAATTTCCAGAGTTATTGTATTCTAAATATCCTTTATTTATTTCAAACCCAGCAATATTACCTGAAGTAGCAGTAATTTTACCACTAATTTCAGCACCAACTGCTGTCAAAATACCATCATTTGTAACAATGAAATTGTTATTAATATTTAAATCGCCGCCAGTAATCTTTACAGAATTTGCTGTAACATTACCAGATCTATCTACTTTAAAAGTAATTATGGTTCCATCTTCTTTTTTACTTTCAATTGTAATTTCACCAGAAGTAACTGAGATGTCACCTTTTACTTTAATATTACCAGCTTCTAAAGTTTCTTTAACAACAGCATTATCTGCTATTAATAATTTAGCTACTAATTGATCTAATTCAAACTGAGTTGCTTCAATTAAACCAGTAACTTTAATTCTAGCAGTTTCTAATTGTTCAATTTGTGCTTTTGTAAGTTCAGCATTTCTAGCTTTTAAGAAATCTGCTGTAACAATCTTAGCTACTAATTTATTTACAGTAGTTATATCTGTATAGCCAACATCATTTGTCAATGAGGATACATTATCTCCAGTTTGAACTGAATCTGCTGATAATTTATCTGGTTTTTCACCCAAATTAATTGATGTATATTTATTTGAAACAGCATCATATGTTGTACTGACAACTCTTAATTCAACATCAATACCAACACTATTATAAGTTACTTTGACAGTATCACCTAATTCTATGTGGCTGACGTTCTTAACGTCAATGCCTTCTGTAGTTTGTGTGAGATCAACAAAAGATACTGTAGTGTCAAATTTATATTGACCTATCTTATTCTTTTCAATATATTCATTTGCTTTATCTCTCAAAGCATCTTGGTCAGGAACGTCTTCAAACTCAGATGTCAAATCTAAAGTTAAAATTCTATCAATAGACATATTCCTAGCTAAAGGAGTATCTATATAAATTATTTTATCATCTAATTCTACATGCGTTACCGATGTAGATTCTACATTTTCTGAAGTTGATGAATCTGGAATTACTTGTGAATAATAAAGAACTAGTGCATTACCAACATCTTTTATACTTCCTTGGAACACAACTTCGCCTTTTTTATGATAAGTCCATTCACTATCAGTCGCCATTTTGAAATAACCGTCTTCGCCTGCTTTTACAACAAGTTTTAAACTAGTTATTTGACTCCAATCTATGACAACCCAATCTGGTGTTTCTTCATTATTATCTTGTCCGATTAATCCGCCTACAGAATCAATAAGAGTAACCATCTCGTTGTATACTTTTTCAACATATCTTTGAAGATTTGTATCCCAACAGTATACTTTTTCATAATAAGTACCTTCTGTAGCTACTTGTACAGGAGCTTCATCTATTGGATGATATGGTTCTCCATCTGGAGTATATGATAACCACCCATCTTGATATGGTTTTGTACCAACAATATACACTTGCTTAAAATTATCAGTAGATGTATTTGTTGTTTCTTCTGTAGTCTCTCTATGATAGAAAGGATATACACCATTATATAGTCTTTCATAATTAATATCATGAGTTATATCTTTCAAGTTTTTAGCATAACTAATTTGAGCACCTCTATTGGCACCAACTCTATCTGTCAAATATACATTAAACTTTTTAAAGTATACTTCTAAATCATACTTTTCTAAAAGGCTACCTTCAGAACCCATTATAAGAGCTCTCATATTATAAACATTTGTAGTTTTAAAAGTTTTAGAATCTGATTTTTCTGTGTATAATTTAAAATTATGTTTAACAATACTTCCATTTTGAATTTTATCTAGAGTATCTCTAAGACCATTTCCAGAAATAGGCTTTACAGGGAGCCCATTCATATCATATGATAAATGTTGGGCTCTCACTGTGACATAACCTTTAATAGGTTTACTTATTCCATAAATCCTAAATGGTTCCATTTCATTATATGGATCTGGTTTACAGAAAATAATTCTATTAATCTTTAATTGGTCATACAATTTACCTGTATATGGGTATAACATCTCAACTTCATAACTGTCATTAAGTGTTGCTTTAACCTGACAAGACTTAGCATCTGTTAAGACACCAAGACCTAGACCGGTAAATAATACTTCATTCTCTTCAAATAGTATGATCATAAGGACCACCACCTTGGAATAATATCTAATGTTATACCGGATGAACCTCCAGAAACTTCTGATAAATTATAAATCGTAACTGTTTCTGAATTCTTGGCAGTATAAATAATATCTGTTGAATTTAACCATTTCCAACTTGTGCTATCTTTTTCTCTATAATAACCATTACTTATAGGTTTAAATGACACAGTCTCTGGATCACCAGAGGTTGGATTTTGATTAATAATTGCTGTGAATTTATTTGATAATTCTTCTGGTGAATACATAGGTAATTCATCTAAATAATATACTGTTGTATCATCAGTTCTTTGACTATCAGTAAGATGTCCTTCTGAAATCTTATCTTTAGACATCCATATAGATCTAGAATCCCATTTAAATAAAGATCCAGTAGATGCCATATTACTTACTTTAAAAGATAATGTAGCATCACTATAATCATCTTTTTCCCCTTTGATAACATCAACTTTTAACCAAAGAGCTGGTTTATTATTAGAATATAAATTACCATCTTTGTCAAAGAATGCAATATCTGGAACAGACTTCCCTGGTTCAAATTCATATGAATAATTTACAACTGGAAATGCGTCTGAATTTGTCAATGGCTCAATAAATGAGATTGTTGAATTTTCAGAAGCCGTCTTATGATTAAAACCGCTTGGCCAAGTTCCACCCTCTGTATTAATTGCCTCTCCTGTAATAATTCTAGAATCAGCATTCAATAATTTCCATGGAGTATTTTTAGTTTCGCCAGCATCATCATATGTAATACGATACCAACCTCTTTTTAAAACCTTATAGTCAATAGCTAATGGGTTTAATATAATTGGATCACCCCTTGTTGGGTCAACTGGATTTTCATCTAAATAATCAGGCCAGTCACTATTACCTTTTTTATAATTGACAGATTCGCCATCTTTTATACAATATACGATGAACGAAGAAGTTGCTTGTATTGATCTAATTTCATTTCCAGAATTTGTATGTGCAAAATCACTTAATTCCGTATTTTGAGTTCTATAATTACCATTATATTTTGCCTTAATAGAGACACTTGTAATATCACTGTTTGGAACAATAGTAAACGTTACTTCATTTACAACGTCCATTACTTTATTACCATCACCATCTACAACTATTTCACCCTTATCATCTAATTTAGGAGCTTTAATATCTTCATATTGTAAATATTCTTGGTAATCTTGACTACCAGGAGTTCCTTTATATGGATATGGTAAGAAATTATATGTAAACGTCGCTGTTTTTGACAATGAAACTCCGCCAGGCATAAACGCTTTAAAAATTGTATCCCATGTTAAAGTTGTTAACTCATAACCACTATCTTGTTTAGACCATTGTGTTTTTCCAAACCAACCCATTTTTGGTAAATAGAAAAATCCAGATCTATTTGTAACAAATGATACTTTTTCTAAAACAGTATTAGTATTATCTTTATAGCTAAATACTACGGTTGCCCAGTCTGGGATATCATCATATAAAACACCCATGGATGGAATGTTATTTGCCATAAATGCTGGATATAATGTAATTACTAGCGATACTATAGAACTAGCATTTTCAGCTAATACACTACCAACTGCTTTATATGTAATATATCCACTATTCAAATATATGTATGCGCCAGCAGTTGTATATGATGTACCACTCATTAAAGAACTTATATTTCCAAGAACTAATTGGTTACTTGAGTTAACACTAAGCCATGATGGTACATCTTGAATATCATTACCTCTAAATGTAAATGATACACATTTTCTATTTAAAACATTGTTATACGATTCAAAAGTATACTCATCTGATTTCTTCATACAGTAAACAGAATACGCTTCAGCATCATAAACTTGTTGTAGTTGTTGTTTTAATAGATTCCAAGATTTAACAACTGTTAATTTAGACTTGGAATCAACTTGATTTTTATATGGCATATATTTACATGCGCATACTAATTTTTCTGAATCTAATTTACTATTATAAGATCCAATTAAATTTGATTGTTCTTTATATTTATTCACAGATATCATATCGACACCTGGTAATAATGAAGGAAATTGAGTGTCATTCAAATTAATACTTCCATTAATATTTCCATTTTGATTTGAATAACATGTCTGATTTTCCGAAATCAATGTAATACTAGTAACATCGTTTGGAATATTAGAAATTGTAATAATAGAATTAACTTTACTAAAATTCTCATTATCATCAGTTGTTCCAACTGTTAGTAATAAAACATCATCTTGCGCTGGATTTGAAATACCATTAATTCTTAAATCTGGTAATGCCTCAAACCCAGTTGGGTTCTCAAGGAAAGCTACTGGACTATCAAAAGTAATAAGTTTTTCACCTTCCTTGAGGTATCTTTGTGGTTTACAATCAAATGTAACATTTAAAACAGTTGCTTCATCATATAAATTAGGTAATGAACCACCTGATTGTTTAAATGCTGCCATTCTAAAAACATCTGGATCATAGCTATCTTCTAATCTAAAATAACCACTTTCCTCGGTTAACCATTTTACCAACTTTTCGGCATTTTGGACAAAGTCTGTGCCTGGTCTAAATACTGAAACTATTGAATAAGATCTCTCCACATTTTGCCATGATTTATTATCGATATGTAGATCACCATTTCTACCTGGAATATGCTCAGTAGTAACATCCTTTGTTGGATATGTATACTCTGGTTTATATTGAATAATTAAGCCTAGGTCTTTAGTATCAAGACCTCTAAATTTCATATTTCCCATAAGGCATAGACTCCTCCTTCTTTAATTAAATTCCGCCACGAGCATACTTAGCTCTGACAGCTTGTTCTTTTAATTTCTTGTCAATCTCTTCTGCAGATTCTTCTGGATCTGTACTAGAGATATTAAATGTATTATTATATGTGACTTTAGTTGACTTATCAGTAGTTGTGCCTATTGTTTCATCTGAACTACTATTACTTCTCGTTCTAGCAGCATAATCTGCATTTTGTCCATATAAAGACATACTTGGATTACTGATACCTGACATAATTTCTCTTATATCAGCTGCTTGACTTTTAACTTGAGATGTATCTAAACCAACAACTAATGTAATATCATCACCATCTTCATCTTCAACGATGTCTTGGCTCATAGTAATTGCTGAATCTAAGGTATTTTTCATTACTTCAAAGACTTTGTCTTTTCCATTTTGAATTCCATTAGCAAGACCCTGCATCATGAAATCACCTAATCTCATCATAACTTTAGACGGTGAATTTATATCTAATGTTTCAGCAGTTGCGTCAACACCAGCTTGTGCAGCATCACTAGCTGCTCCGGCTACGTAATTAGTACCTTCATCAATAGCTCCAACAAAACCACCAATGAAATCTTCACCTAAATCTTCAGTGAAATCACCCATAGCTTGACCTAAAGCTCCAGTTGCCTGAGATACTGTATCATTAATTCCAGCCATACCTTGTTGTAATGTGTCACCAATACCATCAGTTATAGCCCCGATACTGTTCATTATGTTTTTACCAGCTTGATTTGCTGCATTTGTAACATTTTGGCCTGCTAGAACTGCACTGTCAAACATACTATCAGCCCAAGCATCCATTTGATCTTGCAATTTATTTACATCAACACCGAACCAACCCATAATAGTCCTAATAATATCACCTACTACTGGGATAGCCAATATTGCTTTAAATAAACCAACAATCAAATTAGCAAGAACTGCTGATAATGATCTGACAATAATTTCACCAGAATCTCTAATTACTTTACATAAGAGATTTAATACATTATATATAATAGTTTTTAATAATTCATAGATAACATCAGCCATACCTATAACAATTTTTGTTAACAGTAATAATACTGCTCCAACAAATTGTACAAATAAAGAACCTAATGTTCCTAATGAATGTATTAATAAAGCCAATGAGGCCGCTGTTAATATTAAAAGAACTTTTAATACTAACGCCGCTAATGCTATAATTTTACCAGTTAAGATAACTAATACTTTAGCACCAAAATTTAATAGTAAATCAATTATCATTGGAATCTTAGGCGTTAACCATTCTATTAATGCTACTAAGCCATTTAATAATATACCACCTAATTCTTTAACAATGTCACCAATCTTTAATCTTAATTCATGTAACATTTTAGTTAAAATACCAAATATTTCTTTAAATATTTCAGGTGAATGATTATTAATAGCTTTTAATACAGCAACAATAATTCTTGTAACAGCTTCAGCTATTTCATCAGCAGCATCAGCTAATTTTGTTAATAGTAACGCTAATGTTTCTATAACTGGCGTTATAATTCTTGGAATAAAGTTAACTAAAAGATCTAATATAGACGATAATATTGTTGTTACACATTGTATTACAGCTGGCAATAATTGTGTAAACCCTTCTAATAAACCAGCGAAGAACGATCCGAATGAAGCCCCTAAAGACTCCATAAATTCAGGACCCCAAGCAGCAAACGCAGCTGTTATGGCTCCAAATGTTGGAACTGCAGCAGCACCAAGTGCTAATATACCAATAGCTAGTGCTTGTAACCCTAATCCAGCAATTAATGTACCAACACCAATTGTTAAAATAGCTGCTGATAGAGCTACAATAACTCCTATTAATGGCTTTATAACAATAGCGGCTACTGCTAATACAGCAAACCCACCAGCTATTCCAGCTAAACCAATTGCAAGACCTTTCCATCCTATTAAACTCATCATCATCATAGTTGCTGTGAATGGAATAAGAGCAGTCGTTATCATCATTATAGCGGTACCAATACTCATCATTGTTGTTGCAAAGTTAGTACCACCAGCAAAATTAGATAATATCAATGAAAAAGCTGTTATAATTGTAAACAAAGAAGTAATAGCTACCATAGACTTTGCTAATCCTTCCCAACTAACAGTTGATAAGGCTTTAACAGCTACTGCAAATACCAATAAAGCAACTGATACTGAGGCCATTGCTTTTAATGCTTCTTTTACAACTTTCATTCTATCAGAATTTATTTTACTTAATACTAAAATTAATCCTGTAAACACTCCCATAAAGGCTAGCATACCAGTCGTTGCCACAATCATAGAAGCTATATTTATATTTGCCAATTGTTTTATTGATCTAGCAAAAACTTTCATAACTGTTGCAACACCAATTAGCATCAATAAAGTAGAGAAACCGGATGCTGCATCTTTAGAACGTCCTTTAGATAATATCCAAATTACACCAAGAAGAGCTGATAATGCCAAACTCATGGCTATTAAAGCTGGCCAAGATTTAGCCCAATCTATGCCTTCTAATGATATAATAGTCTTACCAAAGGTCTTCATAAATATAGCAATACCAATCATTGCGAATAGACCAGGATATGCTTTCTTAATATCAACAACCCCATTCGAACAAATCTTTGATATAGCAATAATACCTAACATCATAGATCCCATAGCTATCATTGATTTTGCAAAGCCTTCCCAGCTTACTTTCTCAATGACTCTCATTGCAACTGCTAATTTTAGCATACCTGTTGTAAATGTTGATACAAAACCTACAACAGACCACATTCTATTGATTTGTCGTTGATCGTCAATAGCTCCTGTTATAGATTTAAATATATTAGAAACACCGTTCTTAAATATATTACCTAATGAAGTTGCATTAGCAACCCACTTTCTTGTTACAGTAACGGTACTACTCGTATTCTTTAATAATAAGAACATTAAAGCACCTAAAGTAGCAGCAAATGCTACTAATAAAATAATACCTTTAATTGCACCGTCCCAATTTAAACCACCTAAAATTGCTAATGCTATCACTACTTTTAACAATCCAGATGTTATACTATTTATCATTGATGATATAGCATCCATGTATTTAGCATCTGCAAATGTTGAAATAGCATCTGCTATTACTCCTAATGGACTAAACAGCGAACTAAATGACCATGCTAAATTTTTCAAAGCACTTAATAATAATCCTAATATAATAGCAGTAACGCCTAATATAGCTACTGTTGCCCATAATCTATCATTAGTTGTCTCTAGTTTTTGTCTGTTAAATACTTTAATTAAAGAGTTCCCGATTCCGGTTAATATCTTGCCTATCACATTTAGAACTTTACCTAAACCAGCCATTAATCCAGAAACAAGAGTTGCTACGCCTTTAACAAAAGTGCTAAGACCTTTTAAGAATATAACTATTGGCGCAAATGGTCCAGCATCTTCTGCTTTAACACTATCTGGATCATTAGAATTTATTTTTGCAGCTCTTAAAGGAGCTTTAGCTTTATTTGTAGCTTTAGTAACAATTTGCTCTTCTTTTTTAGTAAACTTTTCAAATAAACTAATTATTTTATTAAATACAAAAGAAATATTATCAATAATACCTCTACCTGTTAATTTAATAGATATGTTGTTCAGAGCTTCGGGTATTTTTAACAACCATTTAATAACTTCTTTAACAGCTTTAACTACCACTGTAAATACTGGTTTTAACTTCATTAATAATGATGGAATTTTCGAAACTAAATTAACTATCCAATCTATTATGACAAATAAGCCATCTAATAATTTTTCTATTTTGATTGTTTCAATAACTTTTGCTAAGGCATTTCTTAATTTAATTGCTATAGATTCTAATCTACTACCATCGGAATTAAATTTTTCCATATAGTAAATTAATCTATCTAAAATCTGCCCAACTAATGTTTTTGCTAGTTGAATGACTGGATCTAAAATAAATCTAACTGCTTTTAGTATATTTAAACCAGCTTTCAAAACATTAAATGCAAACTTAAGAATCTTACCAAATCTATCAGCCCATTCTGTGTTATTTCTAACCGCTTCAGTCCATGACCTAAGATTTGATGTTATTCTTTTTAATGTACTTCCTATTTCATATGCTTGATCATTTTCATCTTCCATTGTTGAAAGAGGAAATACTGTATTCCATGTTGATTTAATTAATTTAACAAAAGATGTAACTGCATCATATAGATTCCAGAAGGCACCTTGTTTTTCAGGATGATTTGGATCTTTAGCAAATAGATCTCCTCTACCACCTAATGAATTCCATGTTTTGAGAACATTATTTCTAAAATTACCAGATTCTGCAAAGACTTCATATAATTCATTTGCTAAGTCTGTCCATAATTTAACAGCATCGTCTTTTCCACCAAAAATATTTTCAAATGTTTCCATCCATTTTGAAGAAACAGCATCTTTGATAGAATTAATAACATCTGTAAATGTTCTAGCTTCTTGAGCAGTTTTGAAAGCTTTAACTCCAAACTCATCTAATTGATCTCCAAATTGTTCAATAACTTCAGAAGCAGTCATTCCTTCTTCTTCAGCAATTCTATAAATTTCATCAATAGCAGATGAGTATTTATTGAGTCCTTTTACTAAAACATCACTTGTAAACCAACCTTCACTTAAAAATTCAGCAAATTGTGATTGTTCAAATTTCTTACCTGTTTTAGTAACAAATTTATCTCCTTCTTTTGTTAATTCACCCATTGCAACAGCTGTTTCAAGAATCTTTTCTCTAAATTCTTCAGTATCCATATTAGCATTTTGGATGGACATCCAGTCGATCTTTTGAATCTTTCCTTTACCCATGGCTTGTGCTAATTGATACATAGCCCTTGATGCTGTCTGTGAGTTTTGACCAGATAAAGCAGCCCAGGTTGCAATACCCTCCATTGCTTTAACTGATTTATCTAAATCTTGGCCAGCAGCTGTAAACTTACTAATATTATTTACCATATCAGTAAAAGAATATGATGTTTCATCTGAGAACCAAGCTAATTTTTCTAATTGTTCATTAACAACATTTAATTTTTCACCTTGATCTTCTATTTCTTTACCAGCAATACGAATCTTTTGGGCTACCATTGTTGCTACAGAAGTAGTCTTTTCCCCAAATTTAACCCAGCCTGCTGTAATATTGTCAACCGATAAAGCTTTAATTAATGTTGTACCTAAATTTACTATTTTATTTGATATACTTGCAATTGCTGTTGTTACAGCAACTTCCATGGCGGATACACTTAATTTTAATTTCTTAAAACCTTTATCTGAATCTTGGAAGCTTAAACTCTGATCAAGTTCTTTTAAAGATTTTTGAGTTTGTTTTACTTTTCTTTCAAACTGCGCATTGTCAAATTCCATCTTGACAACACGAGTATCGACATTTCTATCTCTGCTCATACCTTAATCAGTTCCTCCCATGCTTTAGACACTATATCTCTATCTATTTCTTTAATAGTTTGATCTATATAATGTGTTCCAGATATCCACTTTCCAGATCTTGTAGCTCTACCATTCTCGATTAATACTGCAACATTAGAACCATTTTGAATATTTGAATTATGGAAAGTGATATAATATTTATTGTCTTTCTTTTCAATTGTGTAACTCCATGAATTAGCAGTTTTTCCAGACTTAGAAGGTGTGTTTTTCACAAATTTTTCTAACGATTTATCTGCTATAGTTTTTATTTGTTCTTCATTAAAGTTGTTATTTAGGCGCATTAAAAACTGCTCTACACCAACACCTTGGCGTACTGTTTTAACTTTAATATCTTTAGCCACGAGATTTCATACTCTTTCTTCTAGCAGCATTTAATGCATTGTTTTGAGCCAATATGTCTCTTCTAGACATTTTGCTACCTTTACCATTTTGTTGTCTTTCTTTAATGTTACAAATTTTTATTAATGTAAGAAGTCTATTCAGATGCCATTTTTGGCATTCAAATGGTATTTGAAAAGATAGCATAAGATAATAAATTTCTTCACTAGTCATTATTTTATTATCTTTTTTAGGTTTAGCATCAGCATTACCTTCTGTTTTTTCATTTTGATAAAACTTGGTTGCTGTTTGTGGAGAAGTAATATAGTTATTTATCTTTTCCATATATTCTTTATTTTTACTAATGATAACATACACATTTGGATCTACATTTTGTGTAATAGTCATTAATTTAATATAATCTAGCATCTCTTCTGCAGTTTTATTATTATCATTTAAAAAAGGTTTCTGATATTTTGCTTCCCATTTAGCTAGAGAGACTAAAGAATGCTCTAGCTCTAAAGTGGTTGCTTTTATATTAGTAAATTCTTGAGTCTTATTATTAAAAGTCTCAGTAGCTTTAATTTCAAGTTTAAGCATTTTAGTCTCTCTCCTTACTTTTTATTAGTTATCAGCTTTATTTTCTAATGCTTTTTTATTCTCTGCAGAATATTCTGGAGGAACAACATTATTAATAAAGTCAGCTGCTGCATCCGCATTTGTCGCTAATTCCATATATAAATCGGAATAAGCATTTGTAGAGGCGAAATCATTCCAAACTTCTTCATTCTTAACGAAATTACGACCGTCGGCACTCTTAGCACCGTACGCTCTCTTAATTAAATCTTCGAATAAAGCAACTAAAGCTGGAACATCTTTTGTTTCTTGAATCTTTTCGATAATGGCTGTTAAACCACCTTTAACTTCAAGTTGCATTTTCATGATATCAGCTTTTGTTAAGTTGAAATAGAATGTTTCTTCTCTTTCTTGACCATCAAAGTCAACATATTTAATCTTTTTAGCGTACATTTTTTATTACTCCTTTACTCTAAAATAAAAAAAAAGGGGCTTGCTAAAATAAACAAACCCCTAATACCCCTTAAAGAATCGAAATCCTTTAAGCAGGATTTAACCATTTTGATTTTTTTTTACAAGATGATTAGCCTTGTGGGAATAACGCAGCTAATTGATCTGGTAATAATAAGGTTGGATCTGAACCAGTAATACTGTGTTCTGGATCTGCGTCGGTGCCATAAAGAGCATCTTTAATTGCTTTTAAAACGCTTTCAGCAACTTGGCCTTCTCCGTTACCAAATGCTCTTGAATCGATTTCGATATGAGCTGTTGGTTTGAAACCTGAAACTTCAACTGGTTCTGTTGAGATTTCCCAAGAAAGTGACATAGCTTCTGGACTTTCGTTCACAGTTTCATATGGTCTTTCTGATGGAGCAGCTAAGCAACCATAAATGATGTGAATCTTATAACCAAGATCTGCATCAACATCGTTACCAATTTTTGTTTGATAACAGAAAGCGAATTTCTTTCTCTTTTGTTGACCAATTTTAAGACCTGGTTTGAGTTCTGCGGAACCATCACATTGTTCGAATTCATCTGGATACATGTAAGCTTCGATTGTGGCAGCAAAGTCTTCCGCTGACATAAGGTTGATGTATTTCATGTTGTCTGCGAATACTGGAGAAACTTCAGCACCGCTTGGGCTTTGTGTAACGGCTGTTAAACCATTCCATGCAACACCCTTAGCATAAGTACCGTCAGCATTTTGGACGTATAAAACGCCATGTGACACACCAGTTTCGAAGAAACGTTCACCACTTTTGTCCCATTTAATTAACATATTTGGTTTTTTCTCCTTTTAGTAATATATTTCAAAAATGTCATGATTTAATTGTTCAGAATTATAGTGTCTAATAAAATTAGCTGTCGGAAACTTTGACATTCTTTTTACTATTTCACTATCTGGATCTGCATCAATAACTGTCACGCTGTATACTACAGGCTGTAAATATACCTCGTTATTTGCATGCTGATTATCTATGTCACGACGTTCATAAATAATACATGGATACTCTATTTTAAGACTCTCTGGAGGTTGAAAGTACACATGTCTGCTACCATCTCCTAGAATATCAAGAAGGATATTATGTAGATCTGCTCTGTTACGCATTATACACATCCCCCAGAGTTATAATTAGACGAGGATAGTCTACCTCTGCAGATAAAACTATCCATTTTACATCATCTATAATTACGTATTTAATAAATCTAAAATTAGCTCTGGAATAAGGATCCGACACAACGCTAATAACATTTGATACAGAAATATCATTATTGACTTTATTTGAAGGAGTTTGTCTATTGACATTCTTCACATATTCACCAATAGCATCTTTCTCTGTATAGTCATCAACTTTCCATACACCAGGAGCTGTTTCGCTTTCTGAGGATATGCCGTATCCTATTTTTCCAGAAAATCTCATATTATTAACCTACCACTTCTTCAGGATTATCATCTTCAGATTCTGCTTCTTCTGCTGGAGCTTCAGGAGCTGGTTCTAATTCTAATCTATCTAAAGAAATATCTTTTACAAATGTTTGGCTATTATATGTGACTGTAAATCTTAATGTCTTAAGTTCAGTCATTCTAATAACTGCATTTCTATCGGAGTCTAATGTAACAGCTGGTGAGGCGCCTTCTCCGACTTTTTGCATTGTGATAACAGCATCAGCTGGGACATTGCTAACTTTTAATGCAAGATAATTACCAGATTGTAATTCAGGATCACCACTGAAACCAGTGTAATCGTCAATATATTTTAATTTACCAATAAAGGCATCATCTAAAACATCAACGCGTGATTGTAATTCGCTGGCTAATTTCCCGAATAACTCACCTGCTTCATCAGTCTCGGGTGCTACTGTGAAGCTACTTAAAAAGAACCTTTTTCTTCGAAGACGATTGCAGAGTATGGTTTGACTAACGCACCAGAGCAACGTGTTTCGATTAAGTATTCATACTTGTTGTAATCGATGTCAAAGTCATCGAACATACTAACAGCACCGCCCTTGTCAGCACCAACATTGTAATCATCGAGGTTAACGAAGATACCCATTAATTTATATTGATTGCCACCAGATTCTCTGACTTGATTTTCCATAACTGGAACTGTAATAATATCATTAACACGGAGAGCTGTTTTTAATTTTTCAATTGTATCATAGATAACGCGTTGATTGAGGTCTTCAATTAAGAGCATATCTGTGAGTAAGTCTTCAGTTGTGAAGAGAACTGGGTTACCAGAACCTTTGTATTCTTTACGAGCTTTAACTGCTTCTTTAATGAATCTCTTAGCGAAGGCGTATTCATCTTCGTTAGCGCCTTTTGTCATATTCTTGGAAACAGTATAAACAGAATCATCACCCCAAATTGGTCTGATGTTTAATGGATTGATCTTGTCATCAGAAGATGAGTCTCTACCATCACCGATTAAGAAAGCACGAGCTAATTCCTCATCTAACATACCTCTCATTTCGCCTTTAATCCAAGCGATAACGTCGAAGTCTGTAATGTCGATGACATCATCTCTATCAAGTTTTTGTAATTTGTAGACAGTTTGTGGGGTTGTGGAACGTTTGAAAGCAGCAATAACTTCTTCAACTTTCTTTTTGCCTTTCACATAACCTCTTGCACGAGCTTCATCAGCTGTCATTGTAGCATATGTTGATTTAACTCTGCTAAATGGTGTTTTATGAACATGGTTCATAACATATTTTGCCCAAGCTTGATCTCTTTTAACTTCTTGTGGAAGTCTATTAACTAATTGATCTTCTGGGAAGAGTCTTTCGATGTTTGTAACACCGTGTGCTAAGAAGGCTTCTTTTAATGAGCCAGTTTTCTTAGCTTCTGTAATAATTTCACAGAATTCGGAATGACTTAATTCGGTTTCTTGTGCAACACCATTAACATCCTTTTCTGTCTTTTTGGCTTCAAAGCAATTGTGTTTCATTTCTTTATTTCCTCCATTTTTAGCTTCTTCGGCGGCGATACCCATTAATAAATAAGTGACAGTTCTTTGTTCTTCAGTCATACTTGCAAGAACATCATCGATTGTTTTATCACTATCGATCTCATCTTTCTTATCTTCTTTTTTAGTATCTTTGTGTTCGATCTCATCTTTACCTGGGTCATTTTGATCCTCAGGAGCTGGATCATTTTCGGTTTCTTTTGGATCCTTTGGATCACTATGAACTGCCTCATCAGGATTAGCTGGATCACCAACTTTACCTTCATTAACATCTGGATTTTCAGGATCTTTGTTTTCAGGATTTGTCTTTTCTTCCGGAGTTTCCTCTGGATTAGCTGGATCTTCTGAATGTTCTAAGTCAAAGCTATTTTCTTTATCATTAAAGATTGTAGCTTCATCAAAGTTATCAGGATCATCAGCATGGGAAATGACAGCGTCGATATACGCACCTGGATTTGCGCCAGCTAAGACTAAGCTGACTTCACGAATCACACCATGTGTGACTTCTTTTTTAGAGTTTTGTTGTAAGCGGTTCGCGAAAATAGATAACGCACAAATATCGCCGTGCTGAACTGCTTCTTTGGCTTGTTTACCTGCTTCATTATTGTTTAAGCAACAGTAGGCATACATGCCTTCTTCACGCTCTTCAAGATACGCATGACCTAAAACATTACCAATGTCATCATGACCATGCATCCATACTAATGGTACTTTAACGCCATCGCATTCTTTAAAAGCATGTTTAAGAATTGTTCTACCATCGGAGCATTTGCGGTTAAATACGGTCGCCCAACCACAGAAATCAACTGGTTCTTTAATTTTTGGTTTTCCCATTTTGATTTTTCTAACCTCCATTTTTCTTAGATAGCTCTTTTAACTCTTCAAGTTCCATAGCCGCTTGTACTTCATCATAACTGTCATCGTCTTCCGTATCATCATCTGGATCCGGAGTATTTTCTTTTTTAGGAACTTGATCTTCAGTAGGCTGAGCTATATTCTTATTAAGAAGTTTATCCGCCTTCGGATCTGAAGACGGCTTCATGCCTAAAATTTGCCTAAATTCATTTGATGACATAATTTCGTTTCTAGTTAATTTATCAGCAAAGTCTGGGATCTTATCAATTGGGATAAGCTTCCATGGCTCATTAAAGTATGTGATAGCTTGTCCTTGAGTTCTTCCAGTCTCAGTAATAAATTTTCTATCGATTTCTTCACAGATAGCTCTACAAATTGGATTAACACATCTTGTCATGTAATTTTGCATAGTATTCTCATCTGCAGTACCATTTAAAATCTCTTCAGTAACCCCTAACTGGCTGAAAAGCATACTCGTCAGGAATTGAACTTGAGTTAATAAATTGTTTTCTGCTGGACGATTAAGTTGTGTAATCTTCTCCGTACCATCTGTGTATGCAATGCCGTAATTTGATTCGGCCAATTGCCTTTCTATATCGGCACTTCGTTGCGCGGCTTGCTTTTGACGTGCCTCCGTCTTGATTACATATGGAAGTTGAATAATTAAATTCAATCTACCGGATCCACTTTGTGCATCTATGACATCAAGAAGGTTAAACTTTTTAATCAATCTCTGCATTATGGAGTTTGGTTCATTCATAATTGCATAGAAAGGGTTTTCAATAATAGCCACTTCTGATTTTCTCATAGTAATAGTTTCCCTATTACCAGTTCTATCATTGTAAGCTTCTAATTGAACATGATCTGGATACCATTGAATAATTTTTGCTACACGCATTGTGTAGATGTTAATTGTTGTATTGGTATCTGGGTTTTTATCTGTATCAACTGGTAAAAGAGCAACACAGCCTTCATCAAATAATGACATTACAATGTCTTGAACAAAAGCTCTAGCTGTTTGATCTTTATTAGCTTCTACAGAAAAAACTCTATTTAAAGAAGAGTCCATTTCTTTAATGAAACGACCCTGATCATCATTTTTTACATGACGAATATTAACTGCTGCTACATCCATAGCAATTCTGTTATAGACTGCATTAATTAATGTCTTTTCTTGGCCTTTAGAATAATATAATCTATCTGGTCGATATGTTGAAGATCTACCATAATCTTCATATGGTCTCTGCAAATAAAACTCTTTATTAGGAGGCCCTTTACCAATGAAAGCATTCCAAGCTTTCTGGATTCTATCTAATAAACCCATTTTGATTTTTTACCTCCTTTACTTAACTCTCAATCGTGCATATTTAATATTTTGATATGCATGTGACAATTGTTGCCCTTTGCCTACTAAAACATTAACATCTTTATAAGTTACATAGGTACCATTCTGTTTATTATACAGTCTAGTAGCTGCTGCTTTTTTAGCTGCTGCACTTCTCTTTTGTTTAGCTTTATTTGCTTCGACTTTTTTTGTTATTGCTACTGTTGCTACAATACCAGTTATAACTAATGCTCCAACTGCCAAAGCTTTGTAAATCTTTTTGCCTTTTTTGGTTAAATTTGGAGCTACCGTTTCAGTTGTAGATTGTTCTGTAGTTGTGTTTTTAACTTGTATTTGTTGTGAGGAACTTCTTTGGCGATTGCCACTTGGAACCTCGTCTTTTCTAACACCCCATTTTTGGCCCTTGACGCCATGGTGTTGTAAATATTCTTCATTACTCAAATTCATGTCATTCAAAAGCCTCCTTATTGAGTTTATATGCTACAAAAGCATCCAACAATGCAGCAACATTATCGATCTTAGCTTCATATCTTTTCTTATATAACTTTCTATTTCCATTTGTATCTTCTAAAGCAATACAATTACCCATAGCAAATTGCATTAACAATTCATCAAATAACAATGCTCGACTTTCTGCTAAATTCTTTAATTCACCAAGAGGAACTGATTCGGTCTTAGCACCTTGAATCACTTTCTCAATGCCATATGGACCATTCTCAGTTTGCCATCTTTCAATAAATTCTTTAGCATTGTAAGGGTCAAACCCTAAGCATCTAACATCATATTGTCTGTTAGTAATTTCTTTCTCTAGATCTTCATAAACTTCCATCATATCTAAAATGTTACCTTCTAAAATGCATAAAGAACCTTCATTTAAGAATTCTTGATACTTCAAACGCATAGCTGCTGGAAGTTTTTCAAATGTCATAGAACTAATATAACTTCTTACCTTAATTCCAAATTCACCATTCTTAAGTGGAAATAGAAAAGTAAATGCACAGAAGTCATTTCCTTGTGATAAGTCTGCACCTAAAGCACAAGGTAAATTCCAAAAGTCTCTTTTTCTATGTGGAATAGTTTCTTCATATGTAAAGTAATATGTATAACCTTCCATAGGAATACCAAATCTTTTTGCCAAAATATCATTACGTGTTGCAGGAGCTTTCTCTGCTCTTTCAACATCTAATTGATAGGCTTCATAAGAAACAGTTTTACCCAAATTCGGATTAGCTTTAACCCACATATCTGGATGAGCTACTTCTTCAACACTATCAAGTTTATAATACCATATGGATACATGTGGATTAATATAATCCCCTTTTAAAATATCCATAAGTTCCATCTTTATTGTATCACCAGGACCATTTCTAACAGTACCTTCTGATGACATAGCAACAATCAGATAATCATCTACCTTAGAAGCACCTTGTTCAATTGCACCAATAACATCTTCTCTAATATCTCCAGATAACCATTCATCAATTGTAGCAACCTTACATCTTAAACCTTGTAACTTATCAATACTCATAGGTCTTACTTCTAAAACAGATCCTGTCAAGAAGTTTTCAATACCTTTTTTAGTAGAAGCAAGTTTTTGTCGATTCATTTTTGAACCAGTTGTATTTTGAATTGATCCTTCTGTCAAAAACTTATAAAGAGGGCCGCGAGAACGTGTAATAGCAGTTCTAATAGGAGACATAATCTCATCTGCTTGTTTCATTGTTGGTGCTGTTGTAATTTGGTATGTTGTTGTAGTATCTACATTCAAAAAATAATTCTGAATAACACTACCATACATAGATTTAGCAGCACCTCTGCTAATAATTAAATATTGTTTATTAACCAAACGTTTTTTAATTGTGTGTTTTACATAGTGGCCGCCTAAACGGTCTTTATATGGTTCAAACACAGTTCTTTCTACGAAATAATACCAACCAAATATTTGTTCAGCCCATAGTTTAAAAGAATCTAACAATTTTAGATCAGCACCATCTGTTAAAGTTAACTCACTTTCACAATATGCTATAAATCCTTCAACTGCTTGATCGTCGTAATAAACACCTGGATTTTCAATTAATTGGTCAATTCGGTTCATTTCCATAGAAATCTCTTTACATACTGGAATTTCTCCCCTAATGACCGCGTCTCTAAAACGGCCATAATATTTAGGAGTAGCCGTATTAGAAAGCATAATTTATTTTGATTTTTATGGTGCAGTTGGCTTTCTACCAGCACCTTTGTATTGCTTGAATAATAAACCAATTGTAAGTGCTGAAGCACCAATACCTAAAATAGCTCCAATTGTTTGTAAAGTTTCCTTAAATTTCTCTTTGCCAGTCATAACATATTTATTATCACCATTGAGATCTCCATAAGTCTTCTCCATTTGAAGTCTATTAATCCTACGACGCATTTCATCGTCTGGAATTTTACTATAATCTTTTTTATTAATAACTTTAGAACCTCTGCTTGATGTGTTTACAGCATTAGCTCCAGTTAAAACTATATTTTGAGCTTCTTTAACTACCTGAACTTTTGCTTTATCAGCTTCATTAGCATCTGAATCCCATTTTTTTGAATCGAAATAATTGCCTTGATTGGCATTAATTTCATCTAATTTTTGTTGAGCTTTATCTTTTTCAGTTTGACTTGTTGCTGTATTTAACTTAATCTCAGCTTCATTATAACCTTTAAGGTATCTACGTTTGCCGGCTTCTGTTAAAGTGCCGTCTTCGTTTTGGTAACGACGAACACCCCATTGTTGACCTTTAATACCATAATGGGCTAACATATCAACTTCTAAATCTGAATGAGCAAACATAAGTTTCTCACGTTGATTAAAATCGTTTTTAACTTGTTCATCAATGTATTTTGAAAAGATGAAACCTGGAGTCTTAATTTTAGTTCCATTAGTTTCTGCTTCCAAAACATGACTACGATAGTCATTCCAAGCTTTTTCAAACCAAGGACAACGTCTCCATCTCCAATAAATGTTATCGAGAGCTTCACAAACGGCTCTTGGTAAACTATCATAGAAGTCACGTTTAACAACCTTGAGTTGAGCTTTTTCATCTAATTGTTCTCGTTCAATCTCGTATTCTTTCTGAGCCTTAGTTGGCTTAGGAATACCAACAACTTCACCTGCCATTAGAATTGTCCCTCCTCTGTGTATAATCTATAAGCTATTTCCTTAGCCCTCGATTCAAACACTTCAATCATCTTAGAGTTCATTTGTCCTGAGTCAAACACAAGTTTAACTTTAATGAACACATAAGTTTTAACATTTTCTTTTTTAGCGGCATTATCGCCTTGTATGAATTCGCTCCAAACATTTGTATTTGAAGTAATCACATATCCACTTTGTGGACCGACACCATGGCTGATTAAATCTGCCAAAGTGCCATTAATAAGTATAATTAGATCTTGGTCAAACACTGTATTATCTCTAGTAATACCTAAAAGGTGTTTAATCGAATCTAAAATACTATCTTGTATTTCTACAGTGTCTTCTGCCATAAGAATCTCCTTATTTTATTTTGAAATAATTTCAATAAATTCCTTTAAAGCAAAACCAGAAATATGTTTACCTGGGAGAGCTTCAAATTCTACGCTATAAAAATCTTGGGTAGATGCTTTTTTATTAATACTAAAAGTATTATCTGGTCTTAAGACTTCTAAAATTGGAGCTTCTAAACTTGGATTGGCTCTTAAATTAAGACCTCTACAGTTTTTAATTTTAGCTAATAAAACTTGGGGGCCTTTCTTTTTCTTTTGATCTGCTGGGGCTTCTTCAACAGGTTCTGTTGATGTTTCCTCAACATCTTTTTCTGGAGAAAGTTCTTCTGCAATAGCAACTTCCTCTAATTCAGCTTTTTCTTCTTCCAACTTTAATTCTTTATCTTCCATCATCGTATCTCCTTTCTACCACAACTTAGTATCGTGTGGTGTACGTTCTTGAATTGTTTTATCCTTTAAAAGTTGTTCGTCACCATAATGTATGGCATTGTGGGTTTCTAATGAAACACATATTAAAAATTCTGGATCTAAAAGTATTCCAGGATTAGATTCCAAATCTTCAAGTGACATAGGATTCATATGATGTACTATAATGTCTCCGGCAATTGGATAATCTTTGTGACCTAAATCACAACCCATGTCTCTCATAATTACACGCTCTCTAGCCTGTTTCCACTCAATAGATTTGTAGAACCTTTGGTTTAAATATCTATCAAAACCAAAAGTATTTTCACCTACTTCCCCATAAAGCTTCAAATACCTGAAGCGTTCTTCAAAAGTAGAGAGTCTACTTAACTCAGAATATGTTCGGATCATTATTTATCATCCTCCGACAAATATTCAACAGATACTTCACCATTTCCACTATATCTTTTCATAGCATTCATGGCATCCTTATATAATTCTTCAACTCTCTGTACTGATTCTAAGTTTTGTTTCTTAGCTTTAATTAATTCAATCTCTTGTCGCTCTCTTTCTAAAGCAACTTGTTCCCTAATGGAGCCGAGCTTCAAGAAGTGTGTTGTTTCTTGTGAAGATGCAGTGCCATTGCGCAAACGTTCCTCGACTAAATCCATAGCTAGAGATATCATTTGCTGTTCTCTACCCTCTGGTGTCAGTGCAGGTCGTAAAGGCGGTCTGTCTTCAGAAGAAGCAGCGTAGTTTACTCTGCGTTTAGGCATAATACATCCTCCTTTCATACAGAATATAAATAGTTTAACTAAGTACTTTGTAAGATATACTGAGTTTGTGTGTACTTTTTCTTGGTAGATTACTTAGAGAAAGGAGTAAACCTGAAGGAAAAATATCATTTTTACATACGTAGCAGCTTACACACATTCCCAATATATCCTACAAAATACTCAGCCGAGTAAAATGCTTTTCCAAAAACCTCCCCCGGAGAATTTTTTAGGAGGGCCGCGATTCCCATAGGGGGTGTCTTTTTAAAGACCCCTCCCCTATAGGTTTTTTCACCTTATTCGTCCACTTAACTAATGTTTTTATGCATTTTTGTTAAATTCAGGATTCAAAACTTTCTTGTATCCTACGAATTTTCCTGTTTTACTAATCGCGCCGACTTCAATTAATTCGTCCATAGCTTCTTCAGCAAATTGATTATTAACTGAGTATGGTAATTGATCTGTTTGTACTGCTAATTTAGCCAATCTTTCACAAGTATTGTAACCTTCGCTTAAATCATAAAAGTACCATTCATCCCATTGTGTGAAAGGATTGTATGGATTATCAGTTGTTGTTAATCTGTATTTGTCCATAACTAATTCTCCTTTCCTGAAAGGTACTTGACTACAGTAGACACACTAATTCCTAAAGCTTTAGCGACTTCTTCATTAGTGTAACCTATGTTAGACATACGTTTTAGTCTTGCTACTTGTGATCTTGTCATCTTATCTTTATCATTTCTAGGAGTTGCTAATTGCTTTAATCTTTCACTATTAGCTACTTTTAGAATCTTAGATAGTTTGCTAGGTGATATTGCACCAGCTTGAATAGCTTTGTATTCATTATCTGTGATGTAAACCTCATGTCTTTTAGCTCCGACTGCTTCTCTTGCACTAGTAATTAATCTAGTTCTGATCTTCATTTGCTCTTCATCAGTCAATCTAGGATTGTCCTGTTTAATAGCTTTGAACTCAGAGTCTGCAATCATTTGAGCATGTCTTTCTCTAGGAGCATTGCGTTCAGCTTCATCTAATTTCTCATCAAGAGACTTGACTTCTTCTTTATAGATTATTCTAGCTGAAGGTGAATAAGGAATAGACTTAGTATTAAGAGCCTCTTTTCTAGCTTGATTAGCTAAAGCCTTCATCTTATTAGCATATTCTGCATATAAGATTTCTTGTGTATAACCAGCCGATAATTGATTAGCATCATCTACTAATTCCATATAAGGCTTAGATTCCATGGCTTGTTTTTGTTTAACCTTGTCATAAGTGACTTCTTCAAACTTGCCCGTAGACTTATTCTTATAAAGAAGTTTTCCATCTTTTTCATAAACTCTAGCTGTTTGAGTTTTACCATTAGCATCTTTGTATTTGGTTTCATAGTAAATAGCATTAGTATTTCTATATAACTTTTTACCAGTTTCTGGATCAATAGTTCTTGTCCTTTTTTGGTCTTTAGTATATATAATACCAGTCTTTTCGTCTAAATACAAATCTTTTTCATCACTAATTTTAGTTAATTCATTACCTGTATCTAATGCAATATATGCACCGAGTTTTCTTTCTGGTATACTTCTTGGTGACTTAGCTTTAGAAATCAAAGTAGAAGCACCTTGATGTGTCTTACCAGTTTCTGGGTCAACTTGAGTTTGATACTTTTTCTTTAATTCTGAAATACCATTATCAATCTCTGATTGACGCCAGTCTAATTTATGCTTTTCAGCATCAATAACAACCATTGAGTGTCTAACTGCACGAGCTTTCTCTTCATCAGTAGCACCTTTAATTGTCATATCTGTAATTAAATTAGAAACAATACCCATTTGCATTTGAGTATTAGTCATAATTGGATATTCAATGCCATTACGAACATAATGTTTGACACCATTATCATCTTCATATGATTGTTTTGGATCTGGGCCATATCTATCTGATGGATCAAAACCTTTTAAACCTGGTAGTGGATCAGTTGATTTAACTTTAACTTTTTCACTAATAGGAATAACCATTACAGTATCACCATCAAAGTCTGCACCAGATAATCTTTGTGCAACATTCATATTAATACCAATAGCATCTTTACCATTTGGTGTTATGACAGATTTACCTTCTTTATTTCTATTATTAACTTTAACAATAGGAATCTCAAATGTTCCACCGTGAGGATATCTAATCAATGCTAATTCAGCTCCATCTGGATAGTTAGGAGCATAACATTCATTATCCTTAAGTGATGGAATTGGTAAAATAACTTGGTATTTCTGTCCTGGTAATGGAGCACCTTTTAAATCGATAGCTGCTCTATCACTTTTATCTGCAAATTCTTCTAATAATTGTTTCTTTACAGTTGGATTGTTAACTTCTAAAATATCTTCAAACTCAGTTTCTTTATGTGCAACAGCTAAATTAAGTTGTCTTTTAATCATAGAAACTGGTTGTTTAGATAAAAATTGAGATGGAGTTTCTTTACTCCAATCACCCCAATCTGCTTCATCAGATCTTTTATTAATTAATGATAACTTTTGTTTTCCATCATCATCAATATAATATGATTGGCCACCGTGTGGGCCAACGCCTACTTTAATAGAAGATCCAAATGGATTGTTAGGATCTTTTGCTAAATTATCTTTAACGCTCTTTAAAGCACCTTCCATTCCTCTTTCTTTAGATTTATTGGAATTAAAGATAACATCAACTCCATCTGGGAAGTCTTTATCTTCACCATAAACAGCCATACCTTTTAAATAATATTTATCATCTACAAGGATACGGACTTGTGCATAGTTAGATTCACCTAAAGATAGATCTTTTACATTACGACGAATTTGAATAAGACCGTCTCTTTGAACACCTTCGTCTTCTGCATATTTAATCTTTAATCTTTTAGAATCCATCGATGCTGGATATTGAAATGATTTAACAAAAGTATCGCCACCATCATGACTTGTATAATCACTTAAATGGCCGATATCTTTGAAATTATGAATCTCTTTTTCTTCAACATCAGGTTTTGTTAAAACCCTAATTGTTGTGTATTGTCCTTTATTAGTTGCTTGAGGAACTCTTGCTGGATATACATGATAACCGTATTCATACTCTAATATCATTAGAGCATTATCTAACTTATCCTTAGAAATACCCAATTCTTTCTCAACGCCAATACCGACATCAAGCATTCTCTTATCGTCAACAATTTCTTTTAAACTTTTAGCAGCTAATGCTGTTCTATTCATTCTAGCTTCTCTATCAGAATCTAATAATGATCTAACTGTAGATTCTCCAATAGGAGAGTGATCTGGATTGTACTTTTCGCCTAATTCAATACCAATTTGAATATTTGACTTACCATCAGCTTTAGCCGATTTAATATAGGCAATTTTATCTCTTCTTAAATCATCTTTAGATTTCTCATATAAGAATCTTAACTCTTTGGTATTAGCTAACCCAAGAGCACTAACAATTTCTTTATCAGAAATGCCTTCATCTCTTAGTTTATTAATGTGAACATAGAAGTCTTCGCTTCTTTGATATGGATTTTCACCAGAACCCCAAGGATATCTCCCCGATCTTCTTTTGATACCATAATGCCACAATTCATCATCTTCCAGTTCTTCTGAAACAAAAGAATGTTTGATCTCTTCACCACCAATATATTTATTAAAAATATAACCTGGCATTCTAAGATCATCAACACTTGAATTTAGTGCATAATCATGGTATTCATTCCACGCATGCATAAACCATGTTTGTGGACCATACTTTTCAATTAAAGAATCTAATACTTCACCGACCACATTAGGAAGGTCGTTATAGAAATCTTTATTTAATTTCTCATTCAACATTTCTGAGTTCATATTGAACTACCTCCCTTGTAAATCTATAAGAAGTTGCGTTCTATCTTTAATTAGTTCCATGATTTCATGAATATAAGTTCCTGGCGGTTCATCTTCTATAATCTCACCTAATTGATAGATTGCTGTTGTGATCTTTTTAAGTTTTCTAGGATCCACATTGTATTCTAAACAAAACTCAGCACAGTAAATATATAACTGTTCCATCTTAACTGGATTCTTACCCATCTTTAAATCATGGACTCTAAGTGTTTGTTCAAAATCATCATACCTAATAGCATCTGTTGTTCCAAAGAAATATTTGTTATAACAGACAACTACTTCTGATGACATTCTGAATCCTATAGCATCATTAACAAACGGAATCAAATTATCTAAGATCTCATTTGCATCATAGCATTCTCTTGGAATAAAATTCTTAAACATAATGTAATCTACCAAATGAACATCATGTTTTGTTAGCTTAGTTCTATTCACAATACAATCATGTGCTAATTCATGAATAGCTGTACCTAACCCAGCTGAAAACGATGAAAGATACCTATTAATAAATGTTTGTTTGTCATAGTTTAACCAGTGGTATCCACTAGCACTAAACAACGCATGCTTTCCTTCTAGGTCTTTATGGTCGTTAAATCTAAAACCCATTCCTTTCTCCTTTCTAAATAATTATGCTGCTACACTATAATCATTTTGATTTATAAAGTCACCAATAAATAAATCTTTTTCATCTAATTTATCAAATGACTTATTAACTGCTCTGGAATATTTTAAATAGTTAATCATATTATTCAAAACTAATTGATTATTCTCTGGATAAATAAAAGAAGCGAAAGACATTTCATTCATCATCTCAACATAATAATCTTGGTTGGGTTGATGTGGCTCATTTTCACTTTTTTTAACTTCTAAAGCAGCCCAAGAAGGTCCATATAAAATTATTAAATCAGGAATACCTTGAATATAGTCGGAAGGACCTTTTAAAACAATACAACCTGGTAATAAATTTTTAATGGTTCTAATTAAACTTGCTTGATATTGGCTTTCTCTTCTCATAATATACCTCATTGCAGTTTTTAACCGAAAAAAGAAGAGAACTTGTCATAATTGACGATTGAGACCTTTAGAAATATTGAGAAAAATAAAAATCTCTAAAAATCGCCATTTATTTCTTCTTCTCCTCATAACAGTACATGTAATTTTTGCGAGACAAAAAATAAAGGGGTATGTATATATTATGCCCTTTATTTAATATTTCTTACTACGATGTCTGCCCAATACCAACTTGTGGTAAGTTGAGACTTCGATTCATACTTTATTGTGAGAGTAGAGAGATTACTCTCATTATATAATATGATTTTTCTGCGAGTCATTTCTTGAATTATAATTGATAAGAAATGCTACTTCAAATATTAGTAATGATGACGAACATATAAATCCACCAATCATAAACCAAAGAGGTAACGTATTTCTTAATATAATCAAAGATATGATTAAAAATATTGGTGTAACTATTAATGCTAGTATTCCAAGCACAAGAGCTAGTTGAACTATTAAGGATATAATTAATTTAATAGATTTCATACAAACCTTTCTAGAACCCTAAGAAGAAATATAGGATTCTTCTAAATATAGATTCGTTAACATTAAGATCAACATCTTTAGTATGTGATTTAAATAAGCCCAACTTGTACAAACGATTATGGGCTCTCCATTCTCTAACATAAGACTTTAAAGATCTAGCGTTAAACCATTCATAGGATGTTAAAAATATTTTAATTGTAGCTACTTGGGTTTCAAGATCTGCATATTTGTAACTATCTTTAATAGTAATGTTTTTATTATCTTTATCTATAATATATTCCATACTATCTTCCAACATCCCTAAGCTCTAAACTACTACCAACACAATATACATTTGTGTCTTTATCCCAAACTTTAGTTTCAACTCTATAATATGGTGACTCACCCGATGGAACTTCTCTGACGATACCTTCTTGACGATGGCCATCTGAGAAGTAAATCCATACCAAATCACCGACTTTAAAATTAGTCATAAATATCTCCTTAAAATTGCTAAAAAAGACAATTTACTGTCAAAAATATTGTAAGTCCTACTTTTTTTTACGAAAAATTTTTAAAAAAAAATCTAAAATAGAGAAAAAAGTGGCAAATTGACAGTAACTCATCAAATTTTACCAAAAAACACCCAAAAAAGCCCGTTTTTAGGCCTTTTTGACCCAAAAATAGGCGATTTTGAGCAATTTTTACTGTCATTTTACTGTCAAAAATTTGTCAAAAAATTGACATATGTCAAAAATTTTCGCACTTTGAAATTTTTTATTTTTCAAAAATGTCAAAAAATGCCGTTTTATGTCAAAAAAATTGACATTTTTTAGAAAATTGACATAAGCATTTTAGGAACGTTTTTTCGACACAATATACCATGAAATTTCATTCTTTTTATGGATGCTAGGTTTTATAAAAACATAGAACCCACACAGCCTTGAAAAGATATATTCTATCAAAGAAATATCGTCTCCAATAATACCTTTTTTCTTATCAATGTTATATCTATTTTTATAGAAAGTTATATCATTTCCCGGCGTTTGGCTTGCACACAACTTTTCAATTTTATCATAGGCTTCGGTACCAATAACTGTTCTAGGATCTGGGTCTGAACTAGTCATAACCATATCATAAATAAGTTCATTAATAAGACCGGTTTTGTAAAAGACGTGTTCTACATAGGTTTGCGGTAGAAATTTTAATTTAATATAATGTGTATAAACTCGTTGAACTAATCCTTCACTAAGACTATTCTTCGCACTTGTTTTAATAACACTATTAGTGCCAACATATTTAGTTGTATGACTAATTACTGGTAACTCTAAATAATAATCTTTAACACTAATCTTATGCTTGTTTTCTGCTAAGAAATTTCTCCAACTAATTTGTTCTTTTACAACCTTATCATTCTTAGCGTCATAAACTTCAAAGATAATATGATCTAAAATATTACGGTCAATAATCTTTTTAGTTCCGTTAACAATAGTTGTATTTTCTTTTAAAATTTTCTTTAATAGATGATTAAATCTACAATGTCTGTGTATTTTTTCAATAGGTTTTTTAACTAATGTATCATCATCAGAAATATAATGTGTAGGTTCCATAAAATGTCCTCCTAAAAATATCAAATATATTCGGAATATACCGGCTATATTTAAGCTATATTTGTAATATCATATGATATTAATAGATAGTGTACTTTTATCGTCTGCCGGCTTTTAGCAAAATGGTTTCGACAAACCCGCTACACTAGACGTCTCTCAACGTTTGTTGCTCATAAAGTCCTATAAGCTATTAAAGGAGTATTATACATATAGAAAACTATCTATACAGGAATTATCATATGCCAACTGGAGGTATTGCGTCTATTATGGCTTAACTAAACGCGTACGTGATTACGTTGAGATAGACTTTATGAGGCTGTTATTAATAAAACCTTATTTAGGCTTTATTACCTTTAGAAGCATCCTTTTTAGCAGCTTTCTTTGCTGCTTTAAGAACTTTAGAATCACTAGTATCTTTATTAAATAAGACAACTAATGAAGCTTTCATGAGTGCTGCTGCAAATAATGTAATAGCGCCAGCAACGGCTAAATTTGTAATGACGTTAGCTGTTTTAACAGCACCATTTGTAATTTTTTCAATATTAACTTTTAACATGTTATTTGTCTCCTTATTTTAAAATCTCTAATTCTAATGGTAAGTCACTTGGAATGTTATTCTTAAAAACATAAGAGTTTTTAGTGAAATACTCATTATAAGTAGTTGCGGTTTGATTTGCTCTCATCTTATATGATTGAGCAAGATTACTGTAATATTCATCAGTACTATCTTTATATTGTTCGTAACCAAGTTTATCGGCTTTATAAGAAGCATAATATGATCTTAAAGTTTCTTCAACTTGTTTTCTATTAGTGTAATTATTTTCACCGGCTTTTTCCATTTCATAGTTATAGCCAGTAATAATTTTACGACCAGCTGGTGTGAATCCAAAGAATATACCAGCTCCTAATGCGGCTGTTACAGCTAAAGAGGCTATTATGGTTAATCCTTTTTTCATATTAATAATCCTCTAATACTGTATCGCTAACTTTAAATGGAGTATCAGAATATAAATATTCACCATTCCATTCAATGTATTGCCATTGTGGAGTAAAGAAAAAGATACCAGTGTCATTTTCGCCATAGCTTCCATCAACATCTGGTAATTCTTTACTATCACTACCATAAGTAGTACTTGGCGTTAAAAAACTATTTAAAGATGTAACTTTACCATCAACATTGAATTGTCCTAATACTTTTCCATAGCTAAATAATACACAATACCCCATTGGAACTTCGGCTGGTCTTTTTACAGCTCTGGCTTTTTCTTTTTCACCATTAACCCAATATGCTCTTCTGATAAGATTATATCTTTCTAAAGAATAACCAATATCAGTTGGTGTTGGTTGATTTTTAGCTAAAGTATCACCAATATTTTTTGTTCTATAAATATCTTTCTCTGAGTCTCGAACGCACCCAGTTAAACTAATTAATAAGAAAGGCAATACTATAAAATATTTTGAAAATTTCATAAATTATCTCCTTTATATAACGGATTATCAGGATCTTCAGTTAATCGTTTACCATACAACGGATTACTGGGGTCTTCCCAGTTATTATATTCTTCACAATAATCAGATATATGCATACCTGTCATTTGTTCAAATTTAGAAGGTCCTGATTTTGATTCATAATGAACTACCACTTTAGAATCGTCTCTCGGCGTTTTGTCTTTATCATTACTAAACATAGGCGCAAATCCTTTCTCAGAAAATGTCTTCTTCCTAGCTAATGCTTTATACATAGCACCGTCAATCTTACTTGTCGATTTAAAATGGAAGTAATATAAGTTTTTATAAGGCGTGTTCATTCTATCTATACGACCAGCTGCCTGAGTCATCTTTTTATAAGAATAGTTTTCACTATAGAATATGATTGTGTCCGTCGTTATACAGTTCCAGGCTTCACAGCCTGCGGTGTATTGTAATAAATAACACCACTTGTCCCCGGTGAGAATGGGTTCATGCTTATGACCATTCCACTCGGTGTAAGGATACCAGCCATCTAAAGCTCTCTTTAGAATGTCTAGTTCATAATCATAATTGTAGAAAATAATAGCCTTCGGATGATCGGTAAGAATCTGGATGAGTTTCTTAACACGATCCTCAGAGCTATTAACTATTCTGTGTAGAACGAAACAATATTCTCCTGCATTATCGATAGGCTTATTCTCATAAATATTCCAACGTTTACTAACAACTTCCTTATAAGCATCAACGTCATATGAAGTTATGATTGTCTCATGATGCGGTAAGGTTTGTCGTTCGAAATCCATGTTTACTAATATCGAGTTGCGATAGCGAATGAGTCTTCCCTCATTCATATAACCTTTTACACTGGGATAACTAACGAAAGGATTATAAATAATATGCTGACGAGCAAAGTCAGTTTTATTTTTATAAAACCCATTAGCAATAAATACTGGAACATAATCTAGCCAAGTATCACCTGGAGTAGCAGAGAGTAATATCCACTTATTTTTTGATGTAATTTTTAAGAAACTTCTCGTCCATACACCATAACCAACAACCCTTTGTTCGTCAAAGATAAAGAATGCATCTTTAACATCAATATATTTTTTTATGTTGTTCCAAGAATCAATAACTATTTTATTTTTATATCGATTAAGTTCTGGATTACGGGACATAAGAAAAGTACATAATTCTAAATCCCATTCATCTTCATCTCTTTTACGAGCTGTGGTTATGATATATAAATCACGAGGATGTTTCATTTCAACATAGTGATCAGTGTTTACTTGACCACCATGCATAGTATAGTAATAGGCAAGGCCAGTCCTAGATTTACCAGAACCGACCCCACCATTTAATATACATCCATTACGCATTCGTTTGAGTGCGTCTTCTTGATAGTCACGTAAACTAACTAAGGACATATGTTAATTATTTATCTTCATCAACAACTTGATCTGGGTCTTGACCCTCGCTGAGCCAGTCATCATATTTGCCATCAAAGTCGACACGCTTTTCTTGAATAGCATATAATCTCTTTAAATAGCAAACATAGCGACCAGGATTTCTTGAAGATTCGCTAATTCTGATATTACAGTCAGCTGTAATAATCTTAGCATGGTCGAGACAGGCAACCGTATCAGCATCTAAGTCTTTTACTGTACGTTCACCTTTATAATCTGTATGAAGTTTGATGATTGGTGGGAATGCACCTTCCATCTTAACTTTAACATTAATGTAATAAATAATTGGATCAACTTCACCAGTTTCTTCATTCTTTTTGCCACCTAATTCATTGATTCTGATTTTTTTATCAGTTTTTTCAATGGCTTCTTTTAACTCTTCAGAAATAGCTAAATTGAAGTTTCTAGCACTATTACCGAAGTTATCTGCCTCGCCAGCAAAGTTTGTCCAGAACATTAACATGTTACCAACTTCTAAGTTGGCATGTTTTGAATAATCATCAAACTTAAATTTACAGTTTGGAAGATTTTCAATTAAAAATCTCATTAAATTTGTCATTGTAATACCTTTCCTTAAGCAACATTATCGTCGCTTACAAACCATTCATAATCACCAAATTTAGATATAGTTTCAATAGCTGCTAAGACTAAATTATTATAATAGTCATAGTCAATAGAATCTTCTAAATGTTTTTCTTTAACAGTTTCAGATTCAAGCCATCTATATCCTTTGGTTCCTACGACGGAGTCAA
>Ga0310694_10000367_pt1 | contig 61263 bp, 93 predicted proteins | sample 174DNAGHGhighgp2_FD_203884 | JGI IMG/M metagenome (GOLD analysis project Ga0310694, IMG submission 203884) | Sheep rumen microbial communities from Palmerston North, Manawatu-Wanganui, New Zealand - 1742 DNA GHGhigh gp2 (v2) (version 2) | ecosystem: Host-associated > Mammals > Digestive system... | reverse complement strand
GTACAGCGGCTACTATATCGAGACCGACCGCTTCAACAGCGACATCGTGATCCGCCTGCTGGAACACTATGACTGGCTTGTACTTGCGGGTATTGAGGAATGTTCCCCCGGAATGACGAAACTGTCGTTCAGGACCAGGCGAAAGGACGTGAACATCGGCAAGTTCCTGAAGGATCTGGGAAGAGGGGGAGGCGGGCACCCGGGCGCAGCCGGACAGGCGATCCCTACCGTGGAAAAGGACGAGTTCATCGGCATGGTGGCCGAGAACCTGTTCGCACCGAAATAATTTTTAATTTTTCAATTTCGGCATAGTTGCCATTTGTGCATTAATTAGCTATATTTAATGCAGTAGATAATTGTAGTCAGTGGAGATATAAAATGGCAAATAACGATACGGAAAAGAAATACAATCCGGCTTCCTGGTTCGAGGATGCCGGGGATGAAATGAAATCATTGATGCCCTTGGAAGGACCTGCTGCTCTTTCCTTGTTGGAATCCGCTTCTGATGATGCTCTATTGGAACATTCCGAGGAAGTGTGCGATGCGTGCTTCGAGGCAATCAAGATACCGGGGAAGGACTTGCTTTCCAATCCTAGTAAAGCATTCAGGCTCATCCGTGCTGCCTTGAACGTATTGAAGAATCCGATGCACAGTCATCCCAGGACAAGATCGTTCATTAGTGCGGCTGCAATCATTTTCAGTGCATGCCAGCCGGGTAACGTGCTGTCTAATACCAAACCCGGACATCAAATCACGGAAAAATATTCATCCGTCGAGGAACTGGCCTCTGCATCAAGCCAGGACATCAGCAACATCGTCGATACAATTTCAGCAAATGTTGCGGATAGCAACCTGGCCGAACCCATGTCCAAAGCACCTAAATATCCGGCGGGAACGACGATTACCATTCCTTTTACGGAACTCGGAAAAGTTGCATCGGAATTTTCAACCAACGAAAGCATCAAGACTTTCCGTCAGTTGGATTCCATTGCGCATATTGAAGGATGCGACAAGGACTATTTGTCCCAGATTAAAATAGTGGTCAACATCATTGATCCGGCTGACAGTACAGCATATGCTAAAATCAAGCAGCACAGAAGTTCCACTGCATATACGGATGGATTGTATATGGACCATGGTGCCCCTGTAATTACAATTTCAAGCATCCCAATTCCTGATACTGCATCGCTTGCCAATTTGCTCAGTCATGAAATAAAGCATCCTTTTCCGCAAATTGCCGCAAACATTTTGCATACTCGGCCGGAATATAGAAACAGAAAACCACTAATTCCAGCAGAATCTGAAAACGAATTTCGCGATAAACTAGATGGTTCAGAAACGATCAATAAAGCCAAGACCGGATGGAATGTTGATGGTATGCGACTGGATCCACTTAAGGCTGCGCTGGATACAAAGTGCATCACACTGCCCACGCAGAAAGATAAGAGTGCAAAATGAAACGGTTATTGACATTTTTAACCATATGCATTTCAGTATTGGCGGTATTGTCATATGCCGATACGTATTACAAGCTATATGGTTCATATCTATCATTGCAGAATGTGACTTATGATACTTATATAGACACGAGGGACAACCAGTCGTACAGGATATACAAGGTCATTAAGCCATTTGTAATACAGTGTGCAGACTCGGTTTACTGTCTTGATACTGCTGTCGTATACCTGTTCGCAGAAAATATCCGATATACGACACACAACAGTAAGTGTCATCGTGATGGATGTGCTAAATATGGCCGATACTATCCTAAGGAGGATCTATACGACGTATGTCCTACTGGGTGGAATATTCCAACGGCATCGGATGCAAATATTGTCCATTCACACGTATTTAATGGAGATACGATTTACGGGACAGCCGATAGATATATCCGGCAAGTTCATACTGAAAAGTTCCCTGATGATGGAACTACAATAATGGATAGATATGCGCGCTTGGATGATTTTCCAAGTGGGTGGTTTGCCGTTAATACACACCAATTTAAATATTCCGGAAAAATTGGAACCATGTGGACTGCAAAAGACAATAAATATCGTCCTGCCTATATAGACTTTGGAATGTTGCGATATGACGAAATGGACAATTTAGTTCAATCCAGCGGCATGGAAGCCAATGGCAACATGTACCCGGTAAAATGTCATAAGGCAGTCTTCAATCATCCGGTGGATACTACTCAAATAGTGCCACGGACTTACGATACCGGCATATATTCAATGGACTAGCGCCATTGAACTACCGCGTCTTAGTTTTCTTTCCCTTCTTGATCTCGAATGTCTTCCCGAGGATCTTGATGTCCAGTATACGCCCGTAGGCGAAAGTGACGCGCAAGATGGTGCCGTTGGAGATCTTCTCGACGTGCTTGGCGTCGTCGATAGGGATGACCTGGCAGTTACGGTCCTTTTCCTGGCACAGCACCACGTTCGCCACGGTCGCCCATGCGCCACTGGCGCACAGGGACATCAGGATCATGAAAATCAGCTTTCTCATCATTCAAGCCCCTTTCTTCTACTCTCGCAATCAAGCTTATAGCCGACGAGCCACAGGTATATGCGCCACATGAACATGTTTTCGAGGCCGAACCATACCGATCTGTCGTCCAGGTAGAAGTCGCACCGGAGTTTCCGTCCGAAATTCTCCTGCTCCCAGCCGTGCTCGGTATAGTCGCCTATGACGTTCGAGTTCACGTTAGCGAGGAACAACCTGTTCCTGGTGCAGAACCTCACCGCGTCGTTCTTGTACGGGCCGTCGGGGAAGTACTTGCCGCCGTAGTTCTCCCTGCAGGTCCACAGGATTACCTTGTCTCCCTTCTTCTGGCGCTTCTTGAGCCACTCGATTACCACCCTGTTCGGCCTGCCCTTGTTCACGTCCGGCCACCCGCCGTTGCAGATGGTTCCGTCGAAATCCACAGCGATAGTGCTCATTTCGCCCCCTTGCTTTCCTTCCTGTCCCGTTCTGCGCTTTCCTTCAGCTCGTCGAATATCTCCCTGTAAGGGAATGGCCTGATGCCCTTGTCCAGCTTTGCCAGCCTTTCCGACTTGAGCCTGGCGGCGATCACGAAGTCCAGCTCGCATACGAACAGCGCGCCCCTGGTGCCCTTCTTCTTGTATATGAACATACGGTCGCCATCGTCATAGGACATCCCGTATTCCTTCGCGGCGTCGAACAGTTCCTGCATCTTCTTCCCGTTCCGCATGAAGGTATAGATGGCGTCCTCCTCCTTGGCCGACGCGGCCATGTTGTTGAGCACGTGGCGCACCTTGGACAGTTCGTAGTCCCTGTCGTCGGGCCCGTCAAGCCACTTCACGGGGAACTCCATCGAGAACCCGGACTTGCTCCTGAACATGAATGCTGGGCCGGACTCCGGGTTCACCATCTTGAACCCGTTGCTCTCGAACAGCCTGATTATCGCGTCTTTCTTGATATATGTCGGCATTATCTGTTCCTTGTCTCTATAATGATGCGGCGTTCCTGGTTTTCACTGTACCTGTCGTCGAGCGCCTGCATTTCCATGGCCCGGTACATCTCGGAAATGGACGAGTATGTGGCCGGCCTGTCCGTGGCCGCCTTTCGGTAGTCGCATATTGCACGTTCTGCCTCTTCCGTGGTACGGAATACCGGCCTGGATGCATAGTAGTATCCGACCGGACGGATGTCCTGGTACGAAAGTTCGGGCGGAAGCGGGGGTGGTGTCGTTCCATTAAGGCCGGACTGGAACTCGGAACGGAGGCTCAGCTTGCTTTCCTCGTGGGCCCGCTTCCAGATTTTTAGCCCCATTGCCCCCAGGATGACCCCGTAAGCGACTTTTATCCACTCTGTTCCCATATCTAATTAATCCACGCTGCCGGTATCTGCATTCCGGCCGCCAAATTTTTTCGCATTTCCGCCAAGTCGACATCATCCAAGTTCACCGGCATGGTGCCGGATATTCTATTGCATGTCCTGGACCGTTTCCAGATTTTTAGCCCCATAGCCCCCAGGATGACCCCGTAAGCGACAAATTTTATCCAGTATTTACTCATTTTTCTATTTGAAAACTAGGTTGTTTTCCGCGGTTTCATTGTAAAAATTTTTTAACATTTGGTCCCGACCGTCGCCCGTGGTCCGGAGGTGACCCTGGCGCCAAAATTCCCGCATAAACTTCTCCCAGAGGAGGTGCCACATGGACGAAACTGAACAGGTCGAAGTCGAAGTCGACGGCGAGGAGAGGATCATCAGGCTTACCGGCGAGATTACGGAGGAGTCGGCCGACAAGTGCATCAGGGCCCTCCATGACCTATGTCTCGAACAGGGCGAGATAACGATGGTTATTTGCAGTGACGGTGGTTCGCTCGACGACGGGTTCAGGGTCATAGACGCGATGGCGATCGCGAGGACCAAGGGGTGCCCGGTGAACACGGTCGCGTCGGGGAAGGCGAGTTCCATGGGTGCCATGATTTTCTGTGCAGGTGTGCATAGGACGGTCTACCGCCATGCAAGGATAATGATACATCCCGCCTATTATTCCGAGGAGTCGGGAGGCACCACCAGCCGCAACGATGCGATGAACATGGCACTTGAACTGGACTACTTCAACGGGCTTTTCAGGAAGCTCCTGTCGAACATGTCCATCCCGCCGGAGTTGCTTGACAGGATGCTGCATGAGGATGTCTATGTAGGCGCAGACGATGCCATCCGGTACGGAATCGCCCATGAGTTCGAAACCGAGATAATCTAAATGCAGTGACGCATCCTGTCCATTGATTCCGCCGCGGCTTCAGGGGAAACCTTCTCGGCCTGCCCATGTTCAATCATGTTCCTAGCTGCCTTCTTGACTGCATATATCGCATCCGCGGGGATGGGATCCTGGATACAGCCGCTGTTGATGATCACTAGCGCAACGGTAAGCTTGCCAGCATCGTCCCTGTAGTCCGGGTCCAGCCCCAGGTTTACGTATACGCTTTCGATGTCGACGCCTTCCGCGGCATGGTCGACCACTGTGTTGTATGCTTCCTCGAATGTCATGTTTACCTCACTTCAAACGGTTCCGGTCGCAAAGGCTTGACCCACTGGCAAGCGATCACCTTGTCCGGTTCGGACATGCCCGGATACTTTTCCTTCCAGTTGAATATCACCCTGTACTGCATGCGTGTCTCGTGGCTCCCGTTGGTCAGGAGTACCGTGCCGGTGCCTGCCTCCCTGTGGTTCACCACCTTGCCCGCACGGTATCCCTTCTTCCCCATTTCCGCGAGCAGTTCCCGGTATTCCTTGCCCACCATCTGCGTGGCCATCCTCTCGTGGCACAGGTCCATTACTTCCTCGATGTCCCCGTATTTCTGTCCGTTCTCGCACTTCTTCACTTCAAATCCTCCATTAACTTCTTGAACTGTTCCAGGTTCCTTATGCTTTCCTCGTAGTTCGCGTTCAGCAGGGCCGTCGCGTCCATCTCCGCCTGGGTGACATAGTCAGGATAGCCGTCGTCCGACTTCAATCTCTTGTCACGTAGGCGCATGGGGACACTGTTGGCCCTCAGACGCTTGCGGAACTCCTCGATGGCCCCGTCTATTTCTTCCAAGTCCTTCTTCGCCATTATCTCATCTCGAACATTCTATCGATAACTTCCCGCTTCATCCCGTACCGCTTGGCGATATCGTACCAGCGGCCACGAGAGGTGCTGCAGAGCCGATAAGGGCCGATACGTTTTCCCGAATATACATCCTTGAACATGTTGTTTCCAATCGGGTTCACTACGGCCATCTTTCCATCTGGCACAGTTTCAAAACCGTGGTAATGCAGGTCGCACATCAGTTGGCGTATTGTTTTCAGGTTGTCGGCATATCCGAACAGCAGGGCCTGCCCGGTGCTAGGTATACACCCTATTAGCAAGTATTTCGCTGGAACGGCGGTAACATTAGACACCAGGCGTTCACGGATGCGCATGAGGAACCTGCATATGACGATTGTATATATGATTTTTGCAATATATTTCATCTTTTCAGCATCCCCCCGAGCCCGGCTATGAGTTCCATGTCGTCATGGATTTCCACGGTCCGCCCGGCGTCCTTCAGCCACTTGCTGAACCGGATCATCGTTTGCGGGTCTTCGGACGGCTGCCACCCGTTGCCAGTGCGGCCCGAGTAGGTCACCTGCCCGTTGTTGAAGATGATTGAGCCGTAGTGGGTGCCGGCGTGCATCAGCATGATTTCATTGCCGCACGGCTCGGCCGAGTCATACATCTGGCAGATGTACTCCAACGTCTCGATGTGCTTAATGGTGACATCGAACTCTTTCTTGGCCGCTGGGAACGCACGGATGGGGGTGAGTTCCGGGTCGCCCTTGAACCTGTACAGCGAGGTGAACACGACACCCGTTGGACCACAGAACATCTCGGCAAGGGGGATACCCTTCCACCGGAGCTCCACACAGGACCCTGTGGATGCATCGTCGCTGTCGGCCACGGTGTTGCTGGCGAATGCCGCCTTCCACTTGTCACAGTATACCTTCTTATAATTGTCCTGGGGCACTTTCGGCTATGTCCTTGATGTTCGGGTGGGAGGCAAGCGTTATGAGCTGCATGGCCATGTCCCTGAGGACTCCTATGCTCTCGTGTGCGAAATATTGTTCGATCTTGTCGTCGAGGTTGTTGTACACCAGTTCGCACCTGGCCAGGGAGGCCATGACTTCCTCTATGGCGAGCGGACACTTGCACGGAAGCTTTTCCTTCAATGCGAACAGTTGATCGGTGGGGTTCATCGGTTGCGACATACAAAAATACCTATCTATCGTTATCGTACCAGGCATAATAGCGGTCAGTGCCCGGTTCCATTGCAAAAGAATTATAGTCCGAGTAAAGAGATTCCATCAGTCCCCAGTCGTCCCCGGCCACCTTGTCGATTACGTCCATGAATGCATTTCTCGGAATTGTGACTAACTGTCGGGAAATGTCTAAGGTCTTGTCCCTAGGGGAGATACGGTGCACGGAGTCATCGACCATGAGAAAATCATGGACGGAATGTATCCCGTCGTTCATCTGGTACAGTATGTTGGCCAAGGAAAACATGGTTAGATTGGGTTGATCTTGTCGACTCGGCAGTTGAACGATATGTTGGTGCCGGTGCAGGTGACCGATGTGGTGGAGGTCCAGTTGACCTTGATGTCGGCATCGTTGGGCAGTTCGCTGATTGCGGACTTCATGAACAGTATCGCGTCCTTCTTGCGGCAGTAGAACTGCTGTCCGTGGACGGTCCTGTAGACGCCTTCCTTGATGAACGACGTGTCGCTGGATACCATGTAGAAGCACCTGCCGTGCTTCACTTCGGAAAGTGCCCGTGAAAGCTTGTCAACCTCGTTATGCAGGCGCGTATTGTCGGTGACGAGGCTCCTTGTGGATTTTTCTTTTTTCATGCCAAGAATATAGCAAAAATGCTACAAGGTGGCAACGAAGGGAGACAAAAATTATAAGCTATGAATATGATGTGGTCGATTGGACATATGGTAGAAGGATTGTTCGCCGAAGGCGAACAATCAATCAATCAATCAATCAATCAATCAATCAATCAATCAATCAATCAATCAATCCCGTGTAATTGATTTCGGGTATTGTTCTGGTTTTGCGCCAGGCCTTCTTACAAGGTCTGGCCTTTCTGTACATGGAGGAATTTATGTCTAGTTTCCTGGATTCAACGGGCCTTTCACGACTCGTATCGAAAATAACAGATTACTTCGCAAAGAAGGACGGCTCCTATCCGAATATGAATGTTGGCACGGTCAATGGATACACTGTAGGAAAATCCGTACCGAGTGACGCGAAGTTCTCAGACACCGATACCAAAGTCACTTCTGCAGCCAACCATTATACGCCGAGCCGTGATACGTCGGCAGACAAGAGCGCGAGCGCGAGCGGAGCGAGTGCGGCGTGGAGCATCGATGTTGTAAAGGGTGTCACTTTGCAGACCGACGGCAAGGGACACGTGACCGGAGTTGCGGTTACTAGTGGAAAAATCCCTGCGAACCCGAACACCGATACCAAAGTCACTTCTGCAGCCAACCATTATACGCCGAGCCGTGATACGTCGGCAGACAAGAGCGCGAGCGCGAGCGGAGCGAGTGCGGCGTGGAGCATCGACGTTGTGAAGGGCGTCACTTTGCAGACCGATGGCAAGGGCCACGTGACAGGAGTGTCTGTCACGAGCGGAAAAATCCCAGCAAACCCGAACACCGATACCAAAGTCACTTCCGCAGCCAACCATTATGCACCGAGCCGTGACACATCGGCAGACAAGAGCGCGAGCGCCAGCGGAGCGACTGCGGCGTGGAGCATCGACGTTGTGAAGGGTGTCACTTTGCAGACCGACGGCAAGGGCCACGTGACGGGAGTGTCTGTCACGAGCGGAAAAATCCCTGCGAAGCCATCATATACAGCAAGTGATGTCGGCGCAGCGCCATCATCCCATACGCATAAGTATGCAGCGTCCGCGACTGCTGGTGGATCTGCTACTATGGCCGAAAAGTTAAACTACGACACGGTCAATTCAGGAGATTTCTACGTTCCTGTATTCGACCATACTAATAACCGCCTGAAAGTGATTGCAGGTTCACAGGGCCTAATCATAAATAAGTCATCCGACACCTCTTGGCCTTATATCTGGTGCAAGGTCACACATGCGTCGGATGCTGATGAAGTGAATAACTACTCGAAACTTAATACTGTCGGCTATGTCAGGAGTATTCTGTACCGAAAGTCGGCGAATTTCGACATACCCTTAACTGGATTACGAGAAGGGGATCTAGTCATAGTGTTCTGCACGAAGTCCAGCGGTAGTATCACTGTGACCTACAATGGCTCGAAAGCGGTTGTCGGTGCGACTACCGTTGCTGCGGGACGATTCAGGATATACTGCTATGTGAACTCATCGACTGGATTGATTGCGTCCGAATCGTAAGGAAGGATTCAACTAATACAAAAAGATAAGCCTGTTGGCTTATCTTTTAATTTTCGATTTACTTATCCACTACGCCTACTACATAGCGTCTATTTGAACGCGTGCTTGTGCCATGCGGAGTTGTACCGCTTATGCCTGTACGGCAAGAACAACTTCCTCAACTGTCAACTGGGTATAAGGCACATTACTGATTGCCGGTTCATCATGATATAAGTTTATATAATCTAAGTTAAGTCTACCTGAACTCGAGTTATAATTGGATGCATGTTCTATATAGGCTGTGCATCCACTATAACTGTTATCCCGTTGATATCCATATAAATACATTTTATGAGTACTGGAATCATAAAACGCCTTTGGGATAATACCAGGTTTACTGCCAAAATATATCGCCTTGACATGATAACTATATGATGCCGAATTGTTTCGCCGTGCCGCCATTGTAAGTATTACTTTGGATGCATATGCACCTGCGGTAGTGCAAACGAAATTGATCAATAACTGTACTTCATTGGAGTCGCCAATGGAAGCCGTATCAACGTCAATGAGTTTTAAATATTTACCTTGTGATACACTAAGTTCACCGTTTGCATATTGCAATTTTGCAGCAACCAGGTTACGGTAGGAACCGGGAGCCTCCACATTGAACTTATACGGAATAGCATTATACCCGGATGGAGCCGTGCTCTGGAACGAACGAGCTGGGTATGTCACCTGGCATGGACCGCTGATGACCGTTGCAAACACTGAAGACCATGTTCCGGCTACATAACCCCATATTTCGAACGATGTATCGGAAATCCTGATTACGCTGAAAGACAGACTACCAGTCGGAGGTGCTTCAGAAGAACCTCTATTATTTAGCACAATAATCTTAGGCTTGATTTCACTCGTGCCATTCTCAGCAAAGGACACCAGTAGAAGGCCCTCTCCAGTTTTTGCATTGTCCCCGACATATCGCCACTCCAAACTAGCAATGATACCAGCGTGTTGGGAATTGATTGCGGTGGCTGATATGGTAGCGAGCTTGATGTATCCAACTGAATTGACGTCATCTGTTCCACCGCCCCATTGAAGCTTTAGTGCATTCACGCTGGCATTCTTGTTGGCTAGATTCACCGTGATGCCGCTGTTATACTTGCCCACGTTGTTCGTCGCATCATAACCGACAAGAGGATATGAGGACGTAGAAGCAGTAGTGGGCTTCTTCATGAAGTAGGCTTTCAGTTTAGTGGCTAAACGGTCGAGTCCAGTTGAATCCAGGAAGCTAGACATGATTTCCTCCATAACAAGAAAGACCAGACCTCATGACGAGGCCTGGCACAAGACCAGAACAATTCCATGTATTAACTACGCGGGATTGATTGATTGATTGATTGATTGATTGATTGATTGATTGATTGATTGATTGATTGTTCGCCTTCGGCGAACAATCCTTCTACCATATGTCCAATCGACCACATCATGTCTACAGCTTATAATTTTCCATCTACCAAAACTTATAAGCTGTAGGTATTCGCGAATCACACTATCATTGGAGATTTCCACATGAAAACAGCTAACTACGACCGTCTCATCGGTTTCATGGCCAAGATGGAAAGCGCGGCCACGACTCCCCGCGAGAAGGAAGTGATCAATTCCGCACGCGGCATCTTCGCCAAGTTCGAGGGCACCGCTGCCACCATGGACGTCAACATGGCATCCAAGTCCCGTACCCCCGAGTTCAGCATGATGCAGCACGGCGGTTCCAACATCAAGCCGATGACCCAGGAAGAGAAGGACGCATTCAATGCCGACGTGGACGCCCGCAACAAGCAATGGAACAGGCAGCTCGGCAGCATGAAGCGCCGAGTCAAGAACGCCGAGCATACGCTCGAGGAATACGCCGAGATCGCCCCGGGCGAACTTGACGCATGGGTCGAGAACACCCTCCGCCCGACCATCGAGGAATACCTCGACAGCGAGGAAGGCGGACTGGTATGGGCAGACGAGAACAAGAAGAAGGTCAAGAGGGAACGCGGCGCCGGCGGATTCATCACTCCGGCAATGAAGCGCGCCAAGTACGACGAGGACAAGAAGAAGTGGCTCGACGAACGCGCCAAGGCCAAGGAAGAGAAGGAAGCCGCCGAAAAGAAGGCCAAGGAGGCCGAAAAGAAGGCGGAAGAGACCGAAGTCAAGGAAGAACCGAAGGAAGAACCGAAGGAAGATAAGCCCAAGAAGCGCGGTTTCTTCGGTAAACTGAAGGACGCGGTCCTCGGCGGCGAGGCCAAGCTCGGCGGTGCACTCGAATCCGTCTCCACGGCAGACCTCCGTGCCTGCTTCGAGAGCGTGTTCGGCAACTCCGACCACCTGTCCGACAACGCGGTACGCGCCATCTGCATCAACGCACTTGACCGCAAGTTCCGCTAGTCGATTCCGACATTAAGCAAAACAGACACCTGGAATACCAGGTGTCTTTCTTGTATGTCGTTGAATAGCAATTAGTTACATGTTTTTTAATCCTTTACCATAGGCTGCCAGGTGAAGATTTCGTCGCCGGGCTTCACGAACCTTGTGGGCATGCAGGCCACCAGGCGCCCGTCGCACGGCGCCCTGAACACCCTGTCGTCCGGGTTGTCGCTGTCAGTGACCATTGTGGCGAACACCTCGCCGGCCTTCATTTCAACGTGGCGGGAGAACTTCACCTCGTCGATCATTCCGAACGCGCGTGCCGGAACGGTCATCGCAAGCTGCCATGGCGGAAGCGGCTTTCCCTTCCCGAACCTCGGCATGAAGTCGTCCAGCAGGGACACGAGCGTCTTCAGGTATGCCGCCTGGTCTATCATGACGGATCCGTCATGCGGGCCAAGGGTCATCCCGCCCAGCTCGACAGTGAATGCGGCCTTTCCGCGGGACATTGCGTACTTCTTGATGGTGCCCGTGGTCGATTCCCGTACCATGTATCTGTCCAGGTGGCATTCGTTGAGGAACTTGACGGTACTCGCCGCATACTCGTCGTTGTTTATGACCACCATGTTTTCGCATGCGGCCGAATTGTGCACGTCGATTACTATGTCGGAACTCTCGATGGCATAGATGACATGGTCCCGCGCTTCCTTGGCCGTCGATTCCGCATACTTTTCATCGAATACACGGTTGAAGTCGATGCCCGATTCGTCCAGCAGCGGATCCGGATACACGTCCTCGCGTGTTCCCCACTCGCGGGTATTGTTCAGCAGTCCCCACTTGTTCAGCCCGAGCAGGAATCTCACGGTATGCTTGGGCTTTAAATTATGGTCGGTTTCGTCCACGAGCGCCCGGTAAAGCCGGTACGCGGCAAGCACCGCATTGTGCTCGTTGCCGTGGACACCGGCCACCACCAGTATGCTACGCTTGGGATCGGTATTGCCACTTACGATGTTATTCAGATAGAACGGTTCACTTTTCGACATTTTCCACCTCCAGTTCGGGGTCAAAGGTGTTCTCGACCATCATGGCGAGTTCCAGTTCCTCGTTGAACTGTTCCAGCTGGCTCATTGCCGCATGGTCCAGGTCGAAGCTCACGAATACCGGGATGCTGTCCTCGCTCATGTTGGCCAGCAGGTTCAGGAGCCGCTTGCGGCGCCACCTGGGCATGTCGGTGATCGGGTATTCGTGGGTACGGTCAAGGAAGGAGCCCGGGCAGTAGTCGATCGCCTTCGACAGCTTCTTCTTCAGTTCCTTGCGGAACTTCTCGACCGTGGACTTCTTTCCGACACGGGGAGCCTTGCGTACCGTGGGCTCGATGCCCTTAAGGGCGAATTCGGACTCGGCATGGTCCACCGAGTTGAACGTGATCTCCCCCTTGTACAGGAAGAGCCACTGGCGAACGCTGTTGCCGTCGGGGTCGGTATACGTCACCACCCCTTCCTTCACCTTGCGCTCGTTGCCCTTTACCTCGTCCATCGAGACTTCCTTCCCGTCGATGACGAAAGCTACCTTGTAGAACTTGGAAGGGAACTTCTTCCCGATGTACTCGCGCACGCAGTCGAGCAGCCACTGTTTTTTGAAAAGGTTAAGCATGGTGTCCTCCTTTGCTCATGTCCCAAATGTAGCAAACGGGGGGACATGTGGCAACTAAAGACAAAAATGGTCCGAATTGGGCCATTTTTTCGACAGTTTTTCTATGTTCCGGGCGATTAGCCGGCACGCTCGCACTGGCAGGCGTCTTCGCATTGGACGTCGGAATGGCGCCTTGCAATGTTCCTGTCTGCAGCCTCGGCAAGCGAGTTGTACTTGTCTGCGCGGAATGCGTTCTCGGCCGAGCCGAAGATTGCCTTGACCTTGTCGTTGCCCCCGAACTTCTTACGGAGTACGCCTACGCCCTTGGCTGCAAGGATGAACGCCACCGCGGAACCGATGACGATGGCCGCGGACTTGACTGTCTCGTTGGATAACGGATTCTTCATGATTTACCTCTTGTTTATTAAAATGTAGTATTTTTCTACTGGTTTGCAACTTGTTTTCCAGAATTTTTCCTGTTTTCCATCAGGAGCTTCGTCGTCTCCGGGCAACCGGCGCACATGATGTCCGCCCAGGTGACCGAGTTTTCGCCCGCCTTCAACTTTGCCGGCTTGATGTGGTTGAAGTACATCTGGGACACCAGCTCCGGGGTGCACGAGTGCAGGAACTTGTAGAAGTTCACCGAGTAGAATAGACCCTTGGCCGTAATCCTGGAAGTCGTCTCGTTGTACAGGATGCCGGAGTTCCGGTCCACGTACTTGGCCACGGCGCTCACCAGGTTGGCCGCCTCGATTGTGTTCTCCCGGCACAGCCTGGCAATCTTCTCGGGAAGATCGGACTTCCACCTCTCGGCGTTGCCTTCCATCACGTCCGTCGCCGTCAACGTATCCTCCAGCATGGCGCCGTCCGCCTTGTAGGTCATGCTGTAGTACAGCTTGCAGAAGCTGTCGGAATATGCGGGACCCACGTACCCGTTCACCAGAAGTTCCAGCAGCTGCTTGCCGTCCTTCCGCCTGAACGGGTCGAACTTGCCCTCCTTCTCGCCTGATTCCAGCGCGGCCGACAGGGTGGACCATCCGCTCCTGGTGGCGTCCATGTTGGTATAGTACCTCCTGGACTTCCTTGCCGAGTCGTCCTCGTCGGGATCAAGCGCCTCCCGGTGTTCCTCGATGTACCTGATGATGGCCGGGTGGCACCCCTCCGCCTTCGAGAAGACCAGCCACTCGTCCACGGTAGGCGCCAGTTCAACCACGAAGAACCTGCGCATGTGGGACAGTTCCAGCTCCTTGACCATATACTGGTTGGCCGAGGACGGGTTCATGGCCGCGAACACGCGGGAACCCGGCGCAAGCTGGGCACTGCCGATATGCTGGTCCACTGCCAGTTCCATGAGCGCGTTGATGATGTACTCGTTGCGGTTGATTTCATCGAGCAGCAAGTCGGTCACCACGCCGGGCCTGAACCATTCCATCGGCTTGTAGACGGTATGGTCGCCCGATACATCGGGAATACCGGTCAGGTTAACCGTCTCTGCGGTGGACATGCAGGGGCAGTAGGCGAAGTACCTTCCCCTGTCCACGGAATACTTCCTGATTATGGTGGTCTTTCCGATGCCGGTGTCGCCTATGAGCAGCACCGGCTTGTCGGTAGGCACTATGTCAAGGAGCTCGTGCAGCTGTGCGATTGAACACCGGCGCATTATTTTCCGATCCTTTCCTTGACGTCGTCACAGAACTTCAACGCGGGAACCCTGCGCCCTTCCAGCAGCAGCTTCTCGCCCGTCCTGGGGTTGCGCACCGGCCTTTCCTTCCTGGCCCTCACGGCGAAGGTGCCGAACCCGCGGAGCTCGATGGTGTTCCCCTTTTCAAGGTGATGCGTGATGAAGTCGAGGAAGCATTCCACGACCTTCTTGGTCTCTTTCTGGCTGATTCCGGTAGTCACGGATATGTCCATGACCAGCATTTGCTTGGTAACGTTTGGCATATTACAAATATAGCAAACGTTTAGCCGTTTGGCACGGACTTGCGATATTTTAGATACAGTTTCAAGAGCCAGATGCAGCAGAAAAGTGCGAAACCGTAGTTCCCGTACAGCGGATACTGCCAGTTGCCGCTGGCCAGGTTGCTGTCCAGAACGAAAAGTCCGCAGCATACGTTGGCAAAGGTGGACAGCAGTATCCAACCAAGTGACACGCCGTCCACCGACCGTTCCTTCTTTATCTTAACGATGGCAGGGACGTTGCATATGGCGAACATGAAGGATCCCGCGTAGCCGAGGACTACGCAGGATAGATGCAGGAACAAGCGGAATCCGTCCATTACTTCTCGGTCGGCCTCTTGTACCCGAAGATGGTCATGTCGTCTTCCTTCTTCACGGTCTTCTCGCCCTTCCTCTGCTCCTTGAAGTCGCAACGGTGCCTGGCGACGGACTTGGAGGCCAGCTTGGTAATGTATGAGCCAGTGCCCAGCGCCTTCCCGTTGCTTGCCTTCACGTTGCCGTCACGGTCGGCGAGCCAGTCGATCACCATCTCCACGGTTCCTGCTTCGGTCACCCTGGCCTGGTCGTTCAGGGTATATTCCACCTTGAAGTCGTTCACGTAGTTCGCCTGGGTGGTGAACACCCACAGGTGCAGGTGGTAGGTCACGTCGTACAACGGTATATTGAGACCGTTCTTCCGGTATTCGTTCTTGAATTCCTCGGTGCAGTGCTCTTCCACGTACTTGTCCACCGGGATGCCCTTCGTGGACGCGCCGACTATGTTGCCCCTGTCGTCCACCGGTATCTGGCCATTTTTGGCCAGGTCGTCAAGCGTGGCAAGGCCGCCCACCGGGGACACGCTCGGGAGCACGATGTCCACCTTGAACCCGACGCCTATCGTTCCCGGCAGCTTGCCGGAATCGGGATTAACGAACTGGACGCTGTATGGCTTTCCCGGATTGTACTTCTTGCCTTCCGCATAGTATTCCTCCACCTTGTCCTTCTTCACCTCGGTCACCGGGTGGATGATGGAGATGTCGATGTCCTTCGCCTCCTCCATGATTACGGTGACGGTATCCACCGCCACGTTGCCCGCCTTGTCTACGTAGCGGCGGATGACGTAGTTCACGCCCTTCTCGAGTCTCTGCAGGTTCAGCGTGTCCTGCACTTCCCCGTTCACGGTCCACTTCACCTCGATGGCGTTGGTGTTGAACCGCGTCATCTTGGCCGGCTTCAATATCTCGACCTTGGGCGGGATGTCGTCGAACACGATCTCCGCCTTCGCGGATGCCCTGTTCCCGAAGTCGTCCACGTAGTCGTACCTGACCGTGTAGCCGATGTTGCCTTCCTTGTTCTTCACCACCCTCTTCTTGCCGTCCAGGTCATAGGATACCGTGGTGCAGGAATCCACCGCGTAGGCCACGTGGTAGTCGGATACCCTCTGCCCGGTCAGGTTGTCGGTCGTATAGGTTACGGTGACTTCCCTGCCGTTCTCGACCGTGGTATAGGTGACCGTCTGCACGGTGTCCACGGGGTCCATGGTGTCCATCTTCACCAGCTTCGTTATGGTGACCTTGACACCGTCGACCTTGATGACCTCGGAGACCTCGGCAAGCCCGTTGCCGGTCGGCGTAACGGTGGCCTTCCTCTCGTCTACCAGGTAGTTGTACTCCCTTACATGGGACGGCTTGATCGCCACGGTGTCCAGCTTCACGGATATGTCGAACTTCTTCTCGGTCTTCCTGACGGTATCCTTGACGGTGACCGTCATCTGGTTGTCCTTCCTGTTCACGTAGACGTGTCCGTCGTTCTTCTCCTCGATGGTGATGTAGTCGATCGTCGCGGAAGTGTTCCTGGCGTTGTCCAGGATGACCACCGGGGGCACGTCGTTGAACAGGAACACGACCTGGTCGCAAGACGTCCCCTTAGCGTTGCACACCTTGACCACAGTGTCCTTGCGTACCTTCACGTCAAGGCTGTCGATCTCGCACTTGCCGTCCTCGCAGATGCGGTAGCCGACCGAGTGGTCGCTCGTGTTGGTCCTTACGGTGTCCTTCTTCGGCTGGTGATCCACCTCGGTAATCTCGGTCTTCTCGGGGACGTCGAGCACCCTGACCACGACCCTGGCGGTGTCGCTGAACTCGCCGTCGGTGACTATCACGGTCACAGTGTCCCTGTCCTTCTCCTCGAAGTCGAACGGTTCCTTGACCATGATTTCCCCGTTGCCGTCGATTGCGAACCTGGAAGTGTCGGTTACCGAGTACTTCGGCTTCGTCCCGTCATCGTCCCAGGCGGTGACCCTGCACCCGGTCCTGCCCGTCGCGTTCTCGGCTACCGTGCATGACGTGTCCCTGACGTGCACCGGCTCGTTGATGTCCACCACCTTGACCATGTATGCCAGGGTATCGGATGCGCCCGTCGGGTCGGATGCCACTACGGTCACCTTTACGACGGGCGTCTTCTCGTAATCTACGGGGTCGGTTAGCTTCAGTACGCCGTTGGAATCTATGGTGAATCCCTTCTCGACCACTGAGTACTTGACCGGGTCATTGTCCGGGTCAACCGCGGTTATGATGCCCACGATGCAGCTCTTGCAGTTCTCGGGCACGGAAAGGGAGTCGTTCGGCTGCAGCTTCGGTGCCTCGTTCACGTCGTTCACCCTGACCTTGACCGTGGCTGTGTCCGTGTTGCCGTTCACGTCCCTGACGACGACCTTGATGACGTCTTCCTTGACGGAGTCGTAGTCGTACGGCTTCACCAGGGAAACGACACCGGTGAGCGAGTCGACACTGTACTGTCCCGGGTCCGTGCCCATGTACTTCACCGGGTGCCCGTCCTCGTCCTCGCCGTTCACCTTGCCGATGGGGCCGGTGACGTGCTCGTCCACGGTGAACACGGTGTCACGGGCGTGCACGGGCTCGTCCACGTCGGAAACGGTGACCTTCACTTCCACCGGGACCACGTTCTTGCCGTCGGAGACGTCAACCTTGACGGTGAACTCCTTCTCCTTCTCGTAGTCGAACGGACGGGTGTTCACCATGGTACCGTTGCTGTCGATGGCGAACGGGACGTCGTTCCTGATGGCATAGGTGACCTTCTTGCCCTCGGGGTCGACAGCGGCCAGCGTGCCCACCGTATCTATCGTGTTTTCCGGGATACCGAAGGCACCCTTGGCCACCGCGGGGGCCTCGTCAACGTCGGCGAGCCTGACGGTCACGGTGGCCGTATCGGCAAGGTTCCTGTCGTTCCTGTCGGTGACCGCCACCTTCAGCACGTACTCGTGTGGGTCCTTCTCGTAGTCGAGGATGGCGGAAGCGGTAATGCGCCCGGTCGCCGGGTCGATCGCGAACATGTCGCCCCCGTCTGCAATCGAGAACACGTTGTCACTGAATGCCGCGGATACGTCCGGGTCGGTAGCCTTTACCGTGCCTATGATGGCGGGTATCGGCGAGTTCTCGCTGAACGTGAGGACGGTATCCCCGATTGCCGGCTTCTCGTTCACGTCGATGACGGAAATCGGGATGTACCCGGTGATCGACACGTCCCCGGTGTCCTTCACTGTCACCTTGACCGTGTCGGACGGAGTGGTCTCGTAGTCCACCGGGGAAAGGATGCTTATCTCGCCCGTACTCTCGTCAACCGAGTAGCGGCCCGTATATGCGGAATCCAGGTAGAACTTCACCCCGTCGGAACAGTTCACCACCTTGATGTTGTCCACCCTGCCCGTGTAGTTCTCCTTCTCGGAATATACGGCCGTCGTGTCGAAGGCGAGCTTCCTGGACACGTCGGCATCCAGTATCTTCACCTTCAGCTCGCCGTCCGTCCTGTTGTTGGGCATGACGGCGCCGGACTCGATGGATATCTTAAGTACCAGGTAGTCGTCGGGCTCGTCGAGGGTATCCTTCTTGACGTTCACCCTGATGGACTCGGAAGGCACCCTGGAACCGGTCGGGATCATGACCGTCTTCGGGCTGTCCTCGCCGCATACCGGGAAATCGACCACCAGGTTGAAGTCGTCCACTGTCACCCCGTCCTTCAGGTCGAAACAGTAGTTGAAGTACACGTCCACGGTCGCCGTGTCGGAAAGCTGGATCGGTATGATTACGGTGGAGTCGTTCTCGGCCAGGCCACCGTCCTTGTTCAGTGTCGGGTCCAGGTCCAGCGTGTCCGGGTCGAACTTGACGAAACGGAAGTTCTCGCCGTTGAACGTGTTGCCTATCTCGAGCTGGTTGGCGAGCAATTGTCCCGCGAAGTCCAGGTTGCACGCCAGGTACAGCCTCCCCGTGGTAAGGAAGGAACCCTGGATAGGGACGTTGTCGGTACGCTCGAACGTGATGTCCGCGTCAGTGTAGAACATCAGGTTGCCACGGTAGGACTTCTGGCTCTGGATCTCGTCCCCTCCAGCGGTCCTGTACACGACGTTGATGGTCGTGTGGTTTCCTATCTTCAAGTCCTTCACGAAGATACGGGTCAGCCGCCCTCCGTCCTGCATGCGCACGTACAGCTTGGACCCGTCCGTGCCCCCTACGCCCGTATGGATCTCGTTCAGGTACAGGTCGTAGGTGCCCTCGCCGTCGGGGATGTCGATGTAGGCCACCCCGTTGTTGGCGCTGATATGGATGTCGTTCGACCCGGAAATCGTGTCCGGCCACTCTATGGTAGGTATCGAAAGTGTCGAGGGCGCCGCGGGAACCGTGGTGCTCGTCGTCTCGTAGGTACCGCCCGAACGGGTGATAATTCCCTTCACCGCATCGCCGGGGTCGTTGTTAAGGACCACCTCGCCCGTGAAGTAGGAACTGTTGTCGTTGCCTATCGAAAGCGAATTTCCACGGATCGGGCCAGTGGTGAAATGGTTGCCGTCGCCCAGCTTTATGTCCCCCGCCACCAGAGTGGGGCCGCCCAGCTTCAGCCTGTGCGTCACCGTGAGGTCGCCCCTGGTGCCGTTCCAGCCCGACTTGTCCAGGATGGTCACGTCGTTGCCGATTGTCATGTAGTCACGCCCGAACAGCTTGTACTGCAGCATGTAGTCGAATTCTGCCTGCTGGGTGGCCGAATCACCCGCTACCTCGCCGAACACGAACGGCTTCACGTCGGCACCCATTGCCGATATGGCGAGCGCCATCAGAAATGCGAACCAGTATCTCATCTTGTGACCCTTTGTTGCTTAAATTTAACATTCCACAGTTTATCGAGAAACTGATTAAAATGTAACAAAAAACTGCCGGCCGGTCAACCGGTCGGCGCCAAAATATACCGTACAATCCCAGTTTTACTGCTCATTTGAACAGTTAAGCCACATTTCTCAGCAGGTCGTCCATTCCCATGTGCCACAGGCACCACGCCGGCACCTCGCCGGCCCCGTTTCCCATCTTCACGATACAGATTTTCCCTATGTCGCGGGGACGGGTCCAGTCGAACTCGCAGTCCGTCAGGTACACGATGCCGTCATAGACCAGGTGCTCCTTTTCCAGGCGGTCAAGCACGCACTGCGGGTTTGTCATGCCACCACCGAACACGTCCGTCTCGAACGCGGTCTTGGGGTCATGTATGATTTCGGAGCAGATACCGTCCCAGTAGCACAGGTCGAGAGCGGCATCACCGATGAAGTTGTTCACCGTCTCGAAGCACTTGTTCACCAGGTTCATGCTGAGCATGGAACCGGAAACGTCCACCGCGAACAGTATCTTCGGCTTGTCCTTCTTGCGCACATGGCCGGGTGCGATCGTGCCGTACCGGCGCAGCACCAGGTTAGGCATGGACCAGGTCTGGCGCGTCGATGCGCCGAAGTTGCTCGCCATGAACATGCTGAACACGCTTGCCGCGTTCACATGGACCCGGTTGGCCTCCTGGATTGCAAGTGGAACCTTGCCGGATAGGCCACCCTGGCCACTTACGAACTGAGCCGATGCCACATCGCGGATATTGTCGGAAGCGTCCGAGTCGTTACCCCAGTCCTTCATGTCGGCAGTGGCGTTGTTCGGGTCGAACATCTGCTGGATGGCCTGGTAGGCTTCGCTCTTCTCGCCATCTCCTTCGCCGGAACTGTCGGCCTGTCCTTCACCGGAACCTTTCCCTTCGCTTTCTTCGCCGTCGGAGTCGTCGGATTCCCCGTTGCTGCCACCGCCGCCCTGGTTCTCCCCGTCTTCCTCGTCTTCGTCATCGCCACCGGATTCGCCCTCGTGGCTCGGGCTGCCGCCTTCTTCATCGCCTTCCTCGCTCTCGTCGCTGTCCCCTTGGCCACCGTTGTCCTGGTCGCCGTCCGGGCTCTCCTCATCGGTATCGTTCTTGGATTCATCCTGGGCCTGCATGAGCAGGTCGAACACCTTTTCGAGGGTGAGGTCCTTGACCGGATCGAAGCCGGCAGCGTCGAACTTGTCGGCATACGCCCAGATGCTCGGAAACAGCTGGCCAACGATTGCGGAGTTGTCCCCCGCAGTCGTATCGACCACGTTACGGGCGTATTCGTAGACCACCAGGTCACTGGCGAGCCTGAACATGGCCTCCGGCATCTTTACACGGGTATCGCAATGGTGCAGGGCTATCCTGAGGCAGTTGGCGTACACGACGGCGCCGAGCAGGGACGGTTCCATCGCGTTGACGAACCAGTCACCGTATTCAAGATACGGTTGCCCGTCGGTGCATCCCACTCGCATCGTCACCGACCTGTCGCTCGTCATGCGCTTGTCGAGCATGATGTAGAACCCGAGCAGGATAGGCGCCCGGTTGGACATCAGTGTCGCGGCATGGGACAGCTTGGCCTGTATTTCGGTCTCGTCGAGCATCAGTCCTTCTTGAACACGATCCTAATCGGGTTGAAGCAATCGAACACACTGCCGAACTCTCCCTTCGCAATCTTCATGAACGGTTCGTCGCTCTTGCCCCATTTGATAAGGGTGCTACCCAGTGCAATGAGCAGGAAGAATGGCAGGCAAATCAGGAAGAATACCCCGATAATAGTAAACATGAAGATTTTGACTATGAATTTCATATTTCCTCCGAGCCTAGTATTTCCAGGCATCTTTCATTTTCCCCGCAAAGAATTCATAGGGCTTGCGGATTACCCCGAGCTTTTCCTTCTCGGCCTTGGAGATACGGCGGAACGGGTCCTTCTCCAACTGGGATGACACGTATTCCACCTCGTAGTTCATGCAGACCTGCTTGGTGAAGTATTCGTTGAAATCGTCACCGGGCATCTGGCAGAAGGTGATGTATTTCTGCGGGTCTCCAGGCTTACGGTAGATTACTGATATTGTGTGCATGGTGCATCCTCATCTGCTTCATACCTCCAGCAGACAGACTTCGGGTTGTCTATTTCGCTGTTGGTTGGGTCATTGAAGTGACTGCCAAAGGAACAATCATTCCAGAATGCCCTGAGACATTCGTCGCGGTGCTTGCAGAGATTATACTGCCTGTCCATCCTTGGCCTCCTTTTCCCAGTCGATCCATTCGCCGTCATCGCGCTTGAACTCGTTGTCGTACCATTCATGGCGGAGCTTCACACAATAGTTTCCCGGGCGCTTGCTTTCGCGGACGGCAGCCTTGATTGCCTGATCGCGGTCGCTGTAATTGATTGACATTTCGTCAAGCATCCCGCCCACGTCATCATACTGGAAGGATACTATATACACTTCGTTAGTCCTGCAATGGCTTTTCATCATCTTGCAGTAGTCATCGAAGTGCTTGCGCAAGTCTTCCTGCAATTCCGCATGGAACGTGTCCAACCAATCCGAATAATCCATGGCAGCATACCGCTGGTCGCCAATTTCTCGATGATAGTGTTTGCAGACACACTGCTTTGCCTGTTCGTCGGTGAAAATGTAGACCCTAGCGGCATTCGGCTCCACGCCACAACCAGGGTCATACCAGCAGCGCACCTTGCCGTTACCGAGATGATAGCGACTGCCGCATGTAAGACAGCACTTGTTATTCATTATTGAATTTCCTCAGATACATTGTCTAGCGCCTCCACTGCCTTGCTGTGGCTGCATAAATCGTCCAGGTTGAACGGGCCAAGAAGGGTCACCAGGGCCATCACGCGGGCCTTCGGGGGCACCAGGTTCAAGTGTTTATTGTAACGGATACAGGCATCCGACCTGCTCTTTGCATGCACTATGATGAACGGAGTGACAAATGTCCTGTCGTTATCGTTGAATGTCCCGACAAGGTATTTCAACATGCTTCCACCTCGATTGCGTTTGTGCATTTCTTGTAGGCGGCATCCGAATCCTTGGCCATTACCGTCACCGTTTCCTTTACCAGTCCCTTCCGTAGGCTCTTCTTCCTTGCCTTCATTTCGTCGGCAGAAAGGTAGCGGGTCACCTTGTAGGCGCGGTCATCACGGTCATCGCGGAACAGTTCGGCCATCCGGTCGAACTCCTCGTCGCTAATTTCCCTGAACTGCATGTTCTTCAAGGTGTTGTAGTCGAGAACGTAACGGAACTCACGGTCCAGGATGTCCTGGCATGCCATTTCGATGAACCCGCGGCCATACATCTGGTTTACCGCATGGATATAGGTTACATGGAGGAACTTCTTGGAGTTCCTATACACGGGAACTCCCCGGAAATGGTAGGAGTTTTCCCGGTATTCACGGGAATACAGGGACATCGGTTCGCATGTGTTAAAGAACCCGCAGTCATCAATGGTATCATGGTAAGCGATAATCTCCTTATCCATCAGGATGAAGTTCTTGCCGATGAACTTCTTGAAGAACCTGCCGACAAACCGGTCACGATCAGATGACCAGTAGTTATCCTTCTTCTTAATCTGCTTGTATTTCTCGTTTATGGAGTCATCATGGCTATCGAAAGTATCGATTACCCGTTTCACGGATTCTTTGTCCAGCATGTCATATTTCATACGTTGAATATAGCAAAAAAGGCCCCCCGTGGCAACGGGGGAGATAGTATCTAATCGATGAAACCATATATAAATATATTAAAAATGTAAGAAAAATGTAAGTGATAAACCAAAATAAAATAGCTATATTTTTCAATAGAAAGATATAAACTTCGTATATTAGTACAAGTTAGTGGAATTTCTTGTGCTAACAGACAGTGACGATTTGGATGTCCCGGCAGCGTTAAATTCCACAATAGGCGTTGCCGGGACATTTACTTTTATATGCAGACGAGTGCCCAGAAGATAATGCTGAAGACGGACAGTTCGATAGCACATGTACTTAACCGTGCATGCGGTTGTGCCCGTTATGCATACAACTGGGCAAGGGAACGGTGGTTCGAGAAAAAGAAGGCCGGTCAGGAAAGCGTAACATGCGCAGAGCTCCGTAAGGAGTTCAATGCGGAGAAGCTGGACTGGATGTACGAGAGCCCGAAAGGCTCCATGGACCAGGCAATCAAGAACTTCTGCCAGGCGAAGAAGCGGCACTACGAGAACCCGAAGCAATTCGGCTTTCCGAAACGGAAGAAATATACATCGAAGCGTTCGTTCTATATCGAGAACGACAAGGCAAGAATTATCGACGAACACTCAATAAAGCTGCCGATGATTAAGACTCCGGTGAAGCTGGCAGAGCCGGTATGCAGGGAATGCCTTGTCGGGAAGATAAACAACTATACCATTTCCAAGGAAAGCAACGGGGAGTGGTACGTCTCGATATCCTATACCTACGACGAGACCGCAATACATAACAAAGTCACTGGCAACGGGATAGCGGGATACGACCTCGGTGTGAAGACCTTAATAACGAAGCACGATGGCACCACCTACCTGAATGCAAAGATATTCCGCAAGCATGCGAAGGCGTTGAAACGGTACCAGAAGAGGATGTCTCGTCGCAGGAAGGGTTCTTCCAAGTATAAAAGAGTTAAGAAGTTATTCAACAAGAAGAATTCGTATGTCGCCAATTACCGTAAGGATGCGATACACAAGGCGACTACGGAGATGGTCCGCGACAACATGGTGATAGCCATCGAGGACCTGAACGTGAAGGGTATGATGTCAAACCACAGGCTTGCCTCCGCGATTGCGGACTGTGGGTTCGGGATGATAAGGAGATTTCTTGAATACAAGTGCAAGAAGCTCGGAACGTTGTTGCTGTTCGTGGACCGTTGGTTCGCGTCAAGCAAGACCTGTTCCGGATGCGGTGGACGGAAAGCGGACCTTTCCCTGTCCGAACGGGAATACGTCTGCGAGGAATGCGGGTTGATTATCGACCGTGATGTCAACGCGGCAATCAACATCCTCGCGGAAGCCCTGTTCTGTGAACTCAAGATAAGATTCAATACCGACGTTGCCCGTCGGAAATTCACGCCAGCGGACTTGGTAGCTCTGGCCACAACCCTTTTGGGTCGTGGCGAAACTACCGAGGAAACCCCGCAGTTATGTGGGACGGATGCTCAGTGCATACTTACCGGCGACGGTAGGGCGGCACTGGTGGACGAGTTTTTTAACCGTCTACGGAACCATGTTGCTAACGCAACCGTAAATTGCTATGTTTAGACCATAGACTATCCAGTCTATACTTTTCTATACTTTTTACGAGGCAGCCTTCCTGAACAACGAAGTATCTACCAGTTCGGAAGCGTCTTAAAAGTTGGCAGCGCTTTTCCACTACTCGGTCACCACGCAAGGTCTAGTTATGCGATTGGACGCCGGCTTTGACGGGCTGGTTACCGTTACGAAGTCCGGCGGGCTCCCTTTCATCCACCTACCCGTTATCCCGGCACGACGGGGTGTTCCTATTGCTAGGCGGTTTCTACTCGCTGCTGCTCTCTGACGTTGTTAGTGCCGGTGGAACCATAGCGTCCCGGTCCTTCAATGCGCCGTAGGGACCGGATTGGGCAAGTACGCTGCCGAGAAATCTCTCAGGCTCAATCATCATATAAAATCCTTTGCCGGGGCGGAAACTCACCCATCTTTAGTGGGTGAGAGGAGCCCCGACATTGGCCCTTTTGATGGGACCCGAACTTAATCGGGTAATGCAGGGGTTGCCCCCTGTGGGTGGTCATCGACAATGTTAGTAAGGCTTGTCATGAACGCCACACTGTCCCTACCCATCAGGACTGTTTAATGACGCTCGGCAGAGCGGGGGACTTGACCGTACATCCCAGGGTGCCGTGACCTTCCTAACGTAGTTCAAGGGATTTCTCCCTTTCACTGAGTCTAATCAACTATGAGTTCTCAGCAGTTCGCATTGCTTCCTGTTTCAAACTCACGGGTCTTTAGCCCGTGGGTAGTTGATACCAGTAGTCAGGCTTCTTCAAGAGCTCGGTCATGCGGCGCTCTCGAGCGACCTTCTTGAGGTCGATGCCGGCGCACCTGGCGAAACTCTTTGCCGCTTTTGCCTGTTTGTTCCAGCGGGCATTCTTCTGTTCATCCGTTTCCTCGATACGTTCCTTCTTTTCCTTCATATCTACCTCTTAAAAATTAGTATCCTCGCTGCGACTCGAACGCAAATCTGCGGTTTAGGAAACCGTGGCTCTATCCTGTTGAGCTACAAGGACATACAAAAATATGGTGCAACGTGCGCAGGAATTCTGCTCTCGGCACGCTCGACGCTCATAAAAACCTTTGTCGTGACTCCCCTCACCCATGTTTAGTGGGTGAGAGGAGACCCGACGTTGGCCCTTTTTGAGGGAACCCGAACTTAATCGGGTAATGCAGGGGTTGCCCCCTGTGGGTGGTCATCGACAATGTTAGGAAGGCTTGTCGTGCCCGCAGCACTGTCCCTACCCATCAGGACTGTTTAACCACGGACGGCAGAGCGGGGGACTTGACCGTACATCCCAGGGTGCCGTGACCTTCCTAACGTAGTTCAAGGGATTTCTCCCTTTCACTGAGTCTAATCAACTATGAGTTCTCAGCAGTTCGCGTGGCTTGCTGTTTCAAACTCACGGGTCTTTAGCCCGTGGGTAGTTGATCAAGTTTTCGTACTTGTCAAGCTGGTAGTTGATGTCGTCCAGGACTTCCTTCAGCGTCATGGAAGTGCCATATACTCGTATCAGTTCCAGGACCATCCCCTTGTGCTCCTTCGCGGAGCAGTAGATTTCAAGGTCATTGTGAAATTCGTTTCTGTCAGCCATTTTTCCTCCATTAAAAGTAATCGACGCACGGCTTCCGGATTCCACACCGGGTTTCCCACTCATCCCGTGGGCGTCCTGTGGAAATTAGACGATAGCTATGCGCCGTCTGCTTGCCGAATGCGCCGGATGTATCCATGGTTCACCGGACGCCCGTTGGGCAAATTCGTGGACGCTGTGGGATTCGAACCCACGGCCAAGTGGTTATGAGTCACCCGCTCGCATACCGCCGAGCTCAACGTCCTGAATAACTACATTTCTACTAGTGTACAGTCTTCTGCATTATACCGATAAAAGGTACAACCAGTTGCTTCCTTGATACTACGCATCCGTTCAACATCTTTTTCTTGAATAGAACCGTTAGTATAATGATGCCGATGTTCATCATATTCAACGGCAATGTTACGTTCTGCATCGTATGCATCTAATGCATATCTACCAATTCGCACTTCGCCACCATTCATCGCATGTTGCAAATTCCATCCGCGCTCGGCATTTAATTTATCAAAGTATGCGCATGCTGCGATATTGTAACGAGGACCTCCATCCGTCTGTTTAATATACTCTAAGGTTGATGCTCGTATTTTAGCCTTAGTCTCTTCCGTATGAATATGGCCAGTAAACGACCCATTCAATGTACCACTAGAATATCGATTATTAAGTGTAGTAACATACTGTTTAACTCGTTCATCTGTTGTTTGAGTTAATCCCTTGTTCCATGCATGACCAATAAGTTTCCGCTTTCCATCCACTACAATAAACCTAACTGTTTTATCGGGATGTTCAGTTTTCTTGTGCTCGGTAAGCAACCTCCTAGATAATAACGGCTTGCCACAATGAGGGCATACCCATTCATGTGATGCTTTGTGAGCGATTGCTGGAGCATGACCGGTCAACTTACCATTCTTGTTCGATTGCTGCCCTGTATATTGGCATCGGCATTTCCGGGAACAAAACCTACCGGACCCATATGAGCCATCGTGTTCCGTGCCACACTGTTCACATATCATGGTAACCTCGCTATTTCAAACCCATGGAAACATCTCCCTACCTGGCCAGAGGGCTGCATGTGTGGCTCTTTGTTGCCACCCGCACGGAATACTCCTTCAACCGGTAAACCGGCCAATGTGCTACAGCAGGTTTCGAACCTAGCGTCTCTCGCGTCAGTTGCCCGAGGCGGGTATGTTCTACCAACTACACTACGCAGCCTGTTTTTCTTCCATGTGTCCAGTATGTCGCCGTGCACTGCGACAATTAAAGTGTCTGGCTTCCTTGGTGGTGCCAGCGGCCCACGGGAAAACTTCATAAAAACCTTTGCCGGGGCGGAAACTCACCCATGCTTAGTGGGTGAGCGGAGCCCCGACATTGGCCCTTTTGGGGAACCCGAACTTAATCGGGTAATGCAGAGCTTTCGCTCTGTGGGTGGTCATCGACAATGTTAGGAGGGCTTGTCGTGAACGCCACACTGTCCCTACCCATCAGGACTGTTTAATGACATTCAACAGAGCTACGGACTTGACCGTACATCCGTAGGTGTTATGACCTTCCTAACGTAGTTCAGCAGATTTCTCCGCTTCACTGAGTCTAATCAACTATGAGTTCTCAGCAGTTCACATTGTTCACTGTTTCAAACTCACGGGTCTTTAGCCCGTGGGTAGTTGATTGTTCCTTTGGCGCCCGTTGTTAAAATGATACAGTCCTTTCTCACTGTGACCTAGCCTACTCGTTCGACCGCTTTCGCGACTATTCGGATCAACTGGGACTTTAACCCAGAACCTCCAACGAGGGTTGCCCCGGTCGGTGTTCTAGTCATTTGGAACTAAAGACCCGCGACTTTCGGCTTAGACCTTGTTCTATCTCAAAAAAAGATTCGATGGTGCCCGGTTTAGAACCGGGAAAATCCCACGAAGTGGGCACCACCTTCACACCACCATCGAATTCTTAGTAGCGGGGGCGGGACTCGAACGCCGCGACCTCAAGGTTATGAGCCTTGCGAGCTACCTACTGCTCCACCCCGCAACTAAAAACTCAACAGCGTTTATATTCTAGCTCCGAAGAACGGAATCGAACCGCTAACCGTCACATTACAAATGTGCTGCTCTACCTGGTTGAGCTACTCCGGATTATTTAGCTGATGCGCCTGGACTCGAACCAGGGACAACGCGATTAACAGTCGCGGGCTCTACCAACTGAGCTACGCATCAATAAAAGCGCCGGGGTGGCTCATGGACTTAACCAGGGGAGAGCCACCCCTTGCCGCTTGCCGTTCTCGCATTTTTCGCTCCATGTGGCGCCGCGACTACACACTTAAGGGTAGCCAGGGTACAATAGTAAGCAAGCGACTGTACCGCTACCGTAGCCTGTCGGGGCCATACCTTACCAGCCTTACTCGAGATAGCCGGGGACGGCATGTTGGTCTGCGGTAATAAAAGGTTGTCACCGGTGCGGTTAGGCGTGGGCTTTGCGGGCTTTCACCCTCGACCAGACGATGTTCCGGTATTGTCCAGCCAAAGTGTTGCTAAGGATGTTGGAACGATATATAGTGATCGTGACGCTACCTGTCATAAGTTTCGCGGATAGGATTTGTCCCCTATATTGCCCGCGCTGTTTGCCACACCTGTTAATGCCTGGTGGCCACGATGGCGCCGGAGTCCTAAGCACAGGTGCTATTAACACCTGCTCATTTAGACGACCGCGTTAAATGGGTGGTAGCATTTTCTTCCGGTCCCTACGTGTCCCGGCCAGCCGGATGCGCATCCTGCACTGGTCTGCGAATTTCGGAAACCGCGGATACCTTAGAGGGCGCGACCCTCGGGCGGAATGCTACTAGAAACCCTACTCAGTATCCATTCAAATTTATCCGCATGCATGGTGTATGGGATTTCCACCCGTGTCAACGGCCTGTAACCGAACCCTGCATGCGGATCCTCGGGGAGAGCTACTTCCCCGGGGACCGGCTATTAAACACACTGGGCCTATTAGCGGGCCCTTACCGCTTTACGCTCGCGTGGCCGGTACGCGGCTTCACGCATGCAACCTTCCCCAGAACAGGGTCGGCGTTATGGCATTTCGCCAAGATTTTAGTCCTCCGCCTTCGCGCTATGCCCGGAACACTCGAACCGGCGAATGCGCTCTGCCCCGTGCTGAAAGGCGGTCCTACCGACGGAAGGACTCTAAAAGGATGCGCATGACCGCAGTCCACCTTTATCTGCCAGTATTTGGCCGTCCCGGACACGGCAGGGCTCAGTAGAATCTGGAATTACCAGCCATACACTCATGCGCAATTTCGTGGAGGTGAGGGGAGTCGAACCCCTGTCCTAAACGTCATTCCAGTTCAACCATATCGCCATCAATCTATTCGGGCCCTGACCTGTTGCCCAAGGTGATCTAACCAGTGAGGGGTCTGGATTAAGGTAAGGTAGGCCATTCAATCCATAACTCCGGCCTAGATTTGAGAGATATGCACTTGGTCCCAGGATTTATTCCTCTCGCTTGTCCCAGGCAGCAGCATAACTACCGATTAGGCAGCCATGCGGCAGGCGAATGCATTGTCAGCATTTATTGTTTTAGTCCGTTTTTACGAAGCCACAGACCAACTTCGGGCGAGGTCTATGAGGTCAGATGTCCAGTCGAAACCAAGCACCCCCAAAAAGCATGGGACTAGTTGTCTATCGTCCCAAGGAACCGATCGAATGAATATCCAGACAACTCATTCACCCAACCGGCGACATTCAAAATTATCGGAGAAACCGGATTCGAACCGATGGCCTCGTGCGCCCAAGGCACGCGCTCTACCAGACTGAGCTACACTCCGATGTGCCCCTTTGCCTCACGGCGCCTTTGACGGCAAGATCTCCCAGAGGGGGCTGACTCTTCCTACTTCTACGATCGTCCCCTTCCCAACGTACTACGGTCAGTCCAGGAACAACGCCCCCAGCCGAGGGGCTTAGGTCGTTACGTCGGCGCACAGTTTGCACGCCCAGTACACGGGGAGAATCCCTAGGCCGCTCGAGCTGCCCATAGACTCTTTACTATCAAGACCGTGCCATGTTTTTTGTACGGTGGGGAACTACGATGCCGCTGCAGGCGGCCAAATAAACACGACGACGATAAGGAAACCTGGAACTCAATCCAGGAATCCCCACCGCCTCAAAACTTAAAACGCTTCCGACCTGTTAATCTGCTGGCAGGGCTCACGGCCATGCCGCCGTTCTTTCCGGCTATTCCAAATGTAGCAAAAAATTCTGCACTTGGCAACGGATGGAACGAAATTTTCCAAAGTTTATATGCTGGACAGATTTTTTAAGCGGCCGCGGCGAGCTTCTTTCGGGCCTTGTACTCCCTCTGCCGCTGTCGTTTCCGTTCCAGGCGTACCGGATCCTGCTTCAGCTTCTCGTAGCATCGGGCACGGTTGGCCTTCACCTTGTCCTGGTTAGCGGCCTCCCATGCGCGTCTAACCTCGCGGCAGTGCTCCGGATCGGCCTCGTAGCGCCTGTGCCACCGGTCCCTCGCCGACTTGCGCTTCCTTTCGAGCGCAGCATCGGTAGGCTCCGGTCTGGCTATGACCGGGGTGGAGGCGATGCGCCTCCGCACCTCTGCCCAGTCTATCTGTTCAGATTCAATGGGCATCTAGTATGCCTCGGGTGGCTGGCTGAACATCAGGTCACCAAGTGCCAAATAGGACTGAGCGGCCTCGATGCGCCGGTCGTTTTCCTCTATCAGCGCATCAATTTCATCATCGACAAAATCATCCATTTCGTCATCATGTTCGTTCAGGTCGCCAAGTGCCAGGTAGGACTGTCCGGCCTCGATGCGCCGGACGTGTTCCTTGAACCGATCGTCCAATTCATCATCGGCAAAGTCATCCATTTCGTCATCAAATTCGTACATGTTGCTGTTCCATTTCTTTCTTGCGAAGTTTAACCCACTGGGCGAACATTTCCTTCGCCCGTTCCGATACGAGAAGCTGCAATTCCTTGTCGCCCAGCTTGCCCAGCAGGTACTTCGGTACCATTTCGTCCTGCGGAGCAAACGAGGTATAGAGGATGAAGTCTTCGTTCCCGTCAAGGTCAACGCCCCACTGAACTCTGTACATGTATCCGAAGCATCCGCTTACATGCGGGTCGCGCATTCCCTTGGGGAAGATGATGTACCCGTGAGGAGGGTCCTTTAAGTATTCGAAATTCCGTGTAATGATGAACCCAGTATAGAACCCCATGTAGTCGAAGCCGTGGTCTTTGAAGTAGTCGAAGATTTCGACTCCTCGGTCCCCGAGTTTTTGTCGGAGGTGTTCTCTTTTTTCTTCGTTTGCGTAGATTCTGGACATATCCATCCTCCTTTATGGTCGTTTTCTTTCAATGACTTTACCAGCCTGCGACGGCAATATGGGCAATGGCTCAACCCATACAGTGGGATGCAATAATAAAGCTCATGGCCATCATCGTCATAGTGCATGTCGAAGTCGCTCATGTAACTTGCGGCGATTTTCTGATAGAGGGTAGTTCCCTCCATACGCCATGTCACATAGGAAGTCAGGCCAATAACATCATTACCATGACGCTCGCGCATCGTTTGGTATGGTTGGACTTCCTCGCCACGACACAACGGGCAATCAATGTTCTGGTTAGTTGCCATGGATATCCCCTATGGTAGTCTGTGTACCGGTCTTCAACTGGTGGAAGTTGGCCATCCATTCTGGGGTCTTGATCCAACGGAGCACGGCTTCCTGCTCGTGCTCTACCCTGAACGGATCGTTGTGCATCAGTTCCTGGGTTTCCTCGGACCAAAGGGTGAAGAACCAGTTCCCGAAACGTTTCAGACGGGTCTGGATGAAATTGTAGAACTTCACGCGACGGGTGTGGCCGTTCTTCTTCGCGGTCTTTTCGAGTTTCTTGAACTTATCGCGAAGGCTGATTGTCTTTCTTTCGATGATTACTGCGGGATGTGTCATACTTGCCCTCCATTTTTGATACTACAAATGTAGCATCTTCGGGGAGGAGTGGCAACCATGGGCGCATGCCGGTACTCGGAACATTGCAATTGATCAGTTATGGAGCTTGTAGCTCTTGTACTGGCCGCATTTCTTGCAACGCATGACGTATAGGCGGGCAACCGGGATATCCTGATTGGCATTGTCCGGATCCGTATCGATCACCGGATATTCGTCTATCGTCTCGTACTCGTGTCTGCACCTGCGGTCGATCAGGCGGATGACGATACTGGTCAGTCCCCATGTGGCCAGGAGAAGCACGATTACCATCAATTCAGTCATAGGTCCCTACCTTGTTGTCTTTTGATTCATGAAATCAAGCAGCTCGTTATAGCACCTGTCGCACAGGTGGACAATCGAGTCCACGAAGGTCCAGCCGCCGACATCCCTCCATGCCTTCACCACTTTTCTCCGTCCGACCGGATAGTCGCCCTTGCACCTGTCGCAATGGTCATATTCTTGCAAATATGGCATATTTCCTCCTACCACTCACGGACGTGGCCGTCCTCGAAACGCATCTTGTACACTTTGACGTCCCAGGTCCCGTTGCCCGTTTTCCAATAGGTGGTCCATACTTCGCAGGTCTCACCGAGATGGAGACCGGGGGAACATTTTGCCACATAGTGGACCGGATGGCCGAACTCGTCCATCTCCGGCTTCATGAAAGGGTCAATCTTGTTCATTTTTTGCCTCCTAGTTAGCTGTATCAAAGTCCGACCCGCATACTTCCACCAGCTCAGCTGGAATGGTCTTCCCGTACCTCACGCACCTCCGCCGCCTGTCCATGACGACGTCCGGTTCCAGTGCATCCCGGTCCAGCAGGTCCCGCCTGACGCGCAGCAGGACGTCCCCTACATAGGTCCGCGGGGTAGGAGCCAGGAATACGCAGGGATATATTTCCCTGGCCTCCCTCGGCCAGCGCAGGTTGAATTCCTCGTAGTGGTCCCGGTAGCACTTTCCGATGCGCGGGGCCAGGCCGTCCCGCAGGATCCCCGTAAGGTTCTTCTTCCAGGTCCAATGGTAGCAGTATCTGGCCTTGCCGACAAAAGGATCAATCTTGTCCATTATTATCTCCTCGGGCTGTCCAGCCTGTGGCCGTACTGGCGGATGATGTCGTCGATGAGGACGGTCCACTTGCTGAAGTCCGAGCACTGCAGCTCGTCCATGCGAAACGCACCCAGGTCGGGGTCGTAATTGGAGTCCTTTTCCAGGTGGATCCCGCACGACATGTTGGGGAAAGTCTGGAACATGTCCTCGAACTGGAGCATCCTGGCGAATATGACGCCAAGCGTATCGAGGTCAGTGGACGCGAACACGGTATATTCCGTCCTTTGTTCGTTCTTGTACAGAATTGCGTAATGGTCCTTTTTCATATAGCGAACGCCTTCTCGTTAAACTTTGCACGGGCATGCTTGACGGCTTCCTCGTCTTCCGCATCCACGATGAACCCGCGGTAATAGTCTGCCGGGAATAGGTCCTGGTCGGCCTTCCAGACGAAAAACAGGGTCTTGCCCTTGTATCCGTCCACCTGGCATTCGACTCCATCGCGACCTTCCTTGGAGGCAGTCTGCAATTCCGCAAGGTCATCCGTTGCCACGGCCACGATGTCATACCCGAAGAAATCCTCTACCTTCCCATGAAGGTAGATACCGCCGATGCCATGCCACTTCGGGTCACCGTCTTTAATCTTTTCAACACTAGCGAACAGCATCACTTGCCCTCCTTGCTCAGTAAGACTGCAACCGGTTCGGGGACCGGGATTTCATCCGGCGGGAGATACTTGACCATTTCCCGCACCAACGAACTTGATACGCTCCGGTATTTCGGTTTCGCAATCAGCGGGATGAACTCGAACCGTATCTTGTGGCTGAACCACTGGTACTGGTCGGCCAGGTTCAGTTCATCGGTAGCATCGGCTGCATTACGGATGCCGCGGATGATGTTCATGCAGGTGTCGAGACATTCACGGTGGTTGCTCATGTAGTCGAGAACGGTATGTTCCGGCTTCAGGATATCAACATAGAACTCCGTCTTGGGACAGCGACCCTTGGCGCCCTCGATTGCAAGCGATGCACGGATTGCATCCTGCATTTCCCTCGCGGGAAGGAAGCGTTCCCCCTTGCCGGGGTTCTGGGAAATCAGGATGACCACCTTGTCAAACAGGTCGCCCGCACGGAGTGCGATATCGAGGTGACCGTTGGTAAAGGGATCGAATGAACCTGGATATACACAAGTTTTCATGATTGCTCCTAGTAGCAGACGCCTGGGAAGCCGCAAGTTTCTGCCACATTGTTCAAGATTGTTTCGCGTTCGGTCTGGGAAAGTGCCGGGAGGTGCCTGTACCGGGTGTCAATATCGTACTTCGCCTTTGCCACCCAATAAAAATCCTTCATGCGCCAGGCCATATCGGTAAGCCGGTCATCCGCCTCTCCGCGCTCCCATGCGGTGAGCATTTCGGAATTGAGACGCTTGTGCCTACGGCATTCCGGCTTTACCTGGTCATTTTCAAGGGCATGCTTCATCGCGTCCTCGCGGTCAAGGAACACGATTTCGTCACCGACCGATGCGGCAAACCCGTCTGCACGGCTTTCCAGGATATTATAGAACCGGAGGAGGGTCGCGTAGGCCTCCCCGTGGTCATGACCCTTGCCGAACGGGACATTTATTGGCTGTCCGGACGGCACAAACTTGCCAAGGCAAACTGCTGCGATAATCATTCTTTCTCCTAGTAGAACACCTGGGTCAACTGGTCCGCCAGACGGTACAGGTTGTTCAGTTCCTGTTCCGTCATGGCTCCGAGTTCGCCCTCGGTAAAGATTTGCTGCAAGCAGAAGAACGGATCGTACCACGATTCGCTACATCCCATGCTGTTGCGGCCCGGAATGGGCTTCGCGTTCTTGCACTGTTCAAGGAGCTGTTCCTTGGTGAAATGTTCACTTTCTGCCATGATTACCAACCTTTTACATGTTCGGTGATGCTACCTTCCAAAGCCATTAGTGTCAGACTATCGTCGATTATGCCATCGCACAATACCTTTCCGCCATGTTCATCCCTATCGGAGAATACTACCTTGTAATTCCCGTCCTCTTGCTTTTCGAAATAGATGGTGTATTCCACATCGCCACGGAAGAAACGCAGATAGATGATATTTTCATCGCCCTGCCGTTCAAACATGACATTCAGGTTTTCCAGGACCTTTTCAATCTTATCCATCGGGTGCTTCCACAAGGGATAACCCTCGGGGTCAAGTTGCGTCGCTTCGCGCTTCGGTTCTTCCACTTTCTTCTCGGGTTCAGCTTTCGCCTGTTCGATGGTAAATTCGAGTTTCTTGGCAAACATCTTCTGCTGTTCGCGAATCTTTTCGATATTGGCGCACGAATGAGGGCAGTCCGCATTAGAATCACAGGCCCGGCATCGTTCCGGTGTAGCCTTTATGCAGGCTTCCATCGTTTCGGACACGGAAGGTTCATCCTTCTTCTGTTCCTCGGGATCGCTTTCCGTGGTATGTTCCTCGGCGAACTTCTTGGCCTCTTCCGGACTCATATCAAGCGGGACTGTCGCGATGTAATTCTTGACATCCTCGCGCAGTTTCTCGGTTTCCTTCTTGCCCGGCGCCTTCTGCACCGTTGTAATAACAGGAATGCCGTTCTTCATGCACATTTCCATGACGGAATGGGTATCTTCCTCGGGACCGCTGTGAACTACCCACACCCTAAAGGGTGTGAGCTTCTAGTCTTGCCATCACAGGTCATGCTTGCTGCGGAAGCAATCTGTTGATTCTCCTGCAGTAGCGGCAATCGCTCCGGCGAGGCCTGTTCCAGGCACTCAGCTCTTTTTGACGAGCCAATCATCAAGACCAATCGGGCAGAATGAATATCCCTATCCATCTCGTAGCCGCATTCGCACTTGTAGATGCGGTCGGAAAGCGATAGGATATTACTGGCACCGCACTGCGGACATAACTTGGTGGTCGGTTCCCACTTGGAAATCTTGAAACTGCGACCGCTTTCCTCCAATGCAACTAGCCGCTGCTTCAATGCACCAAGGCACGAGGACTGTACCTGTTTGCCGAACAGCCCCTTTTGCCAGTTCTTAATCTGCTCGTCTTGAAAGTATATGACATCATAGTCGGTTACCAACTTGTGGTAGATTTTATTGGCCATGTCCTTGCGGACATTGGCAATATGCTCGTACTCACGCTTCAGTTGACGAAGACACCTGTAATACAGCTTCGACCCCTTCTCGTTCTTTTTCTTCCCTCTACGGTTCAATTTCCGTGACAGGAATTTTAGGCGGTCTGTTTCTCGCACATTACACTTGTACTTGTCACCGTACGATGTCGTTATGGAGTCCTTTATGCCGAAGTCGAGACCAACGTTACGGTTGGTAGGAATCCTCTTCTCCTTCGGTAGCATTACGCTAATCTTTACATAATAACCGGATGCCTTGCGGATCAGCTTGGCATCGGCAAGTTCAAACTTCTCGAATTGATGCAGCTGGTTAATCCCATGAACACGGAGCTTACGGAAGCCAGGAATGGTTATGCGGCAACCGTCCAATATCTGCGTGAACCCAGTGATAATAGGTAGGCAGTTCACTTCCGACTTGAACTTCAATGCACCGACCTTGATGCCTTTCTTCTTTGCCTTGGCAAGGTTGACTATATCAGTCTTCTTCTGAGCTACCGTTGCCCTATGGAGCACTGACGGGAGTGTAATAGTGCTTTCAATCGGGTTCTTGTGCTTGTCGTAGTGGACTACATCCTTATGTTCGGTATACTTGTAGTCGAACATGCTGTTGTCGGGATTATCCTTGGACAACGACAGCATGTCGTTGATTACCCACTTCGCTTCCTTGAAACAGTTGGATAATTTCTCGAACACCGCTTTCGGGTTGTGTCGTATGGAAACTTTAAGCTCGAATACACGGCAGACCTGGGTCTGTCGTCTGGCCTTCGTTGCGGACATGCTTGCCCGTATCTTGGCCTTCGTATCTTCGCTTCTTACAAGTTCCATATCCAGTTTCTTGACTTCAATTAAAGTTTATAGTATCTCAGCTCAAATATAATATGTTTTCTGGTCCCAAGATGTTATTTATTTATTACATTTAATGCGGCGGGCCTTACCCACGCTCTAAAGGGTGTGGGCTTGCGGCCGCCCCTTTGTCAAGACGAGCATCCTCGATGAGATTGGCGAACTCGTCGTCGATACGGCTAATGAGGAGGCGGTAGAATGCCGCACCTTCCTGGAAACCTTCATAGAAGGCGCGTCTGGCCTCCTTGTCGCCTTCATGTTCCCCCATTGGTTGGAACATCTTGGCCATACGGGAACCCGTGGCACGGATAGCAGCATTTTCAACTTTGCGTAATTCTTTCTTTTCCATGTTATACATCCTTGTCGGTGCAGCTTCCTATCATGTGGGATGCCATGTGGTTGTCGATGATGGCGATTGCGTACTTGATGCCTTCACGGAAACCTGCCTCTGCACCCGCCTTGAATTCAAATTCTTCACAGATATCGTCGAACATCTTGTCAATGGCAAGAAACTCGGCGGTACCCCTGGCATCCCTGGCAATCTGTTCTTCATTCTTGAAAAGGTTCTCGATATTCATGATATTACCCCCCAAATGTATCCAACAGTATATGCCCGAGGCCGAAACCGGCCATCGCGCCGAGGACCATCGAGCCCCACCGGGCTATCTTTTCCCACGGGAACTTGAAGCGGAGCGATGCATATAATGGGTTTTCGGGAAGGGTCTTGACAAACTCGTCATACTTCTTCTTCCGATCATCCTCGGCTTTCCTCGCCTCGCATGCCCGTGTAATCTTATCCTGGACAAGGTTCGACCACTCGGCCACCCAGGTATCTTTTCCGGCCGTCAGGTCACGGTTCGCGAAGCACATCAGGTTCCTCACGGCATCTTTGAGGTCGTGATAAACGATGATACGCGCATTCAACGCTTCCGTCAAGTCGTTCACGATGTCAATTTCTTCAAGCGACGAATTGAACGCCGTCTTGTCGGCTACCGGGACCGGAAGCGTAATGAAGCCGTCTCGTGCGCGGATTACGTTGAATTCTGCCATGGAAGATGGAATGGGTATCTTGACCCCTTCCGGTACTACCCTTACCTTGTGTATATATTTTCTGCGCGGGGCCAGGTAGAGAACATAGACATAGGGAAAATTTTTAAACGATTCACCACCCGCCATCGTGTATATATTTACCAGGTCAGTCGGTTCAGCAAGTTCGCCATCGTTCATTTCCAGGTTAAAGGATGGGTTACCGCCAGACGGAATGGATGCAACATTGACACACTCCTTGTCCAGGACGTATATCATTGCCTCTTCGGGATAGACGGCAACCGCTTCAGCCACACCAAGATAAGAGTAAGGATTGCCGAGGTCGTCACTTCGCAACCATCCATACTTGAAAGTCTGCTCATCAACCAGACGCTGATATTTCACCAGTTCATCCTGACGATACTTCTTTGTGGCAACCGGCATGTATGCCGACTTGAAATAGATTTTCAGCTTTATTTCGCTCATGTCCAAAATGTAGCAAATTGTGCAGTGGATGGCAACTGGCTAAACTCTCGGCTTGGAAGCGCCATCAAGCCGCATTCCCTTGTACTTGCTCGGATGTCCAGGCTTGACATTTGGGACACCTAGCCGGCGTGCCTTCTGTGAGACCGCCGAGACGCTGATATTGAACCGTTCACCTATCTCGGTGTAGGTCATCCCATCCGCAATGTACTTCAATAGCCGTTTTTCCTTTATGGCGGACCATGTGTCCTGCCTGGACGTGTCGAACCCGGCCCTGTGCAAGGCCCGCTGGAAAGTCTTGGGAGCGACGTGGTACTCGCTGGCAATGCTACGCAGAGTACCCTCGCCATTGCGGTATTTCTCCACCATTTCGGCAAGGACTTCCGGCGTGCCGTTGATCTTGGGATGTTCGCCGGTGTATCCCAAAATCTTGCGGATTACTCCGATATCAATACGATGGATTTCCGGGTATGCCGCCAAGGCATCCTTTGCCTGTTTGGCCGTTCCACGGAACAGAGGGAGAATGGAAATGAATTGTTCTTCGGTCACACCAAAAATGTAGCAAAAAGTGCCCCAAAATGGCAATATAAACTATCGCAAAAAGAGGTTCCACATGAACAGCCCGCTCGTCGTCCACACCAACCTTTCCCCTAACAAGACCGCCAAGCGCACCCGTGCAATCGACACGATTACGATCCACTGCACCGCCGGCCAGATGACCGCCGAGCAGCTTGGCCAGATATTCGAGAAGAAGGAAAGGAAGGCCTCCTCCAACTACGGAGTGGACAAGGATGGCCGCATCGGCCTCTATGTGAACGAGGAATCCAGGAGCTGGTGCAGCAGCAACGCTGCTAACGACCACCGCGCAGTGACCATCGAGGTATCCAGTGACGCCAAAGCGCCATATGCCGTCTCCGATGCGGCCTATGCGTCCCTCATATACCTGGTGGCAGACATCTGCCGCAGGAACGGCATCAAGAAGCTGCTCTGGAAACACGACAAGACCCTCGTGGGCAAGACCGATGCCGACGGGAACCTGGTGCAGAACATGACCCTGCACAAGTGGTTCGCCAACAAGGCATGCCCAGGGGCCTATCTTGAAGAGCGCATGTTCGACATTGCCGCGAAGGTCAATGCTTTGCTCTAATCGGCGGCAATGAAAACATTGCATTCTTTAACGGAAAATACGCTAGAAGCGGTGTTCTTGCAGCAAATATCTTGATATTTTGAATTTCACAAAAAGATGGGCAGGAAGATGCCGTCCCTTTAGGGCGGCATAGGAATGCCCGCGAGAACACTTTGGGAACACTTTCTTATCGGCATATTGTTATATATGCATAGATTTTGATTATATTTGAACCAAGAATATATAAGCTTTTAGTGAACACGGGTGAAATGAAGATGAGTACAATAACGTACAATGCCGAGCTAAAATTCAAGGATATCGCCGGACAGGAATACTGGACGAGCCTTCTTGAAGTATCTCGGCTTGCGTACAACGAATGTGCCAACATCATAACCACCCGTAAGGTACACCTGGACTTGCAGTCCGTACACAACGCAGTGTACTACGAATTGCGCGAGAAGTTCCCGACGATACCGTCGCAGGGGATAATCAAGATATACAAGGACTGCATATCGGCGTTCCGTTCAATCAACAGCAACGGTCATGTCGAGCACAAGGTGCCCACGAAGAAGACCCTTTCAATGCGTCTTGACAAGCGCCTGTATTCCCGACTAAGACTATCGTCGATTTCATTGTGTTCAACAAATCCAGGAAAGCGGATTGATGCCGACATAGTCAAGTATCCGAAGCTGGAAGAGATGTTCGGAAAGTACCCGGTACACGACCCGTTGATATTCAAGCGTGATGACAGGTTCTTCCTGGCGCTGTCGTTCGAGGTACCGGAAGTACCTTTGAAGGACGAAACCTGCATCGGAGTCGATTTGGGCGAGCGCCGTTTCGTGATAACGTCCGACGGGTTGATGCTCAACGACAAGGAATACAATGCAAGGCGTAGAAAAGTCCGTTACCTGAAACGCTGCCTACAGAAGAAGGGCACGAAGAGTGCATACAGGCATAGGCACAAGCTATGCAAGAAGGAACATAGGCAGTCTAACGACATGTGCTGCCGGGTGGCGAACGCCATCATCGAAAGCACCGACGCAAGCATCATCGTGCTAGAAGACCTTTCGAAAATAAAGCAGAAGACTTCAAAGACCAAGGACGGCAATAAGAGGAAAGACCACAACCGTAGGATTTCCCAGGTGCCGTTCTATAAGTTAAAAGAAATCTTGTCATACAAGGCACTGCTCGCTGGCAAGCGGGTAGAAACAGTTTCTCCGTTCATGACAAGCAAGACTGATTGCACTACCGGAAAGAAAAATGGAACCAGGAAGAACCGCCGCTTCTACTGCAAGAACGGCACCGTTCTCGATTCCGACTGGAATGCCGCAATCAACATAGCTCGGAAGAGCAAACATCCCTTCTCGTTTAAGATGCCGCTAGACGGCACTCTGAAAACCTGGAGGGCAGGGCGCCTGTCAACCGTCCGATCGTACTGTAAGCCTGCCATGGCAACATAGGCAGCATTACAAGCTCACACCCTTTAGGGTGTGCGTAGTTGACCGGAGCGAAACTGTTCCATGAAGGTTTCACGCATCATTTCCCGGCTGGAATCAAAAAACTTGCAATCTATATAGAAATTTGGGGCGATGTCAGGGTGGTTGCGCTCCAGGTAATCACAAACCCTTCTGGCAATTATGCCGTTACGGACCACGGCACACCATATATCCGCGTTACCATAGTGCATCAGTAACGCGCACGGCTCGATGTGCGCAGGAACGAACTTTCCAAAAGACATGGTGAACCGTTCGACAAGTTTCATAATAAACCTGCCGAGCACGGCACCATATATGACATATCTTACCATGGATACTCCGGAAACGGCATTACCCGTACTGAAGGCGTAGTACACTGTTCCGGGTGTTCTTCCATCCATCGTTCACATGCCTCACGGTCAAACCCGCCATCAAAGAGGACGTGGACTCTCCCCGTGGGAATAGGGAGGCCATCAGCATCGAATTCATCGCTAAGGATGTCTTCCACCACGCAATATGAGTATTGCTCAGTCATAGTTCCCCCTAGCAGTAGGTTCCGTAGAAGTACCGGTCCTTATGGGCTTCCACCCACTTGAACATTTCCAGCAACTCTTTGTCATGCTGGATTGAAATGTTCCCGTCCACATCTTCGCCCTTCTGCTTCAATAACTCGGTAATGTCCTTAATACGACGATTAACCAATGCGACTTTTTCCTCATGACACTCCGGATGACACATGATGTCGAGCGCATCATTCTCATAGCCAATCGCCCAGTCCACCTTCTCGATTTCGTCGATATTGTTCCACCTGAACAGGAACTGGCAAGTACGTGCCACCGGCGCAACGATCCGGTCAGGCCCCCAACTCGCCGATACACTGAGCTGCTTGCCACCGGACTTAAACTCGAAATGGCAATCAATCCAACTGTCGAAATTACTCCCGATATCGTCATCAATCGCCTTGATTGCGGCAATGAACTTTTCGGTATCGTAGAGTATCTTGTGCTGGATGTGGTAATTGACACACAGAACGGCCCCGAGTTCCTTGTCGAAGGACATGAAATAGTTACCGCCCTCGACACCATTGGGGAGCTCGTAGTACGGAGCATCGACCGACTGGTACGAATGGGTGAACGCGGCCATCAGGTCGGCGAAGATGGGTGCCTGGGTTTCCGGGTCGTAGTAGATATCCCCGTCATAGTCCTCGTCCTCGTATTCCAGGGACCGGATGTTCAGCTTATACAGAAGCTGTACGGTTTCGCTCTGCTCATGCGTACTCATTGTTTACCTCGCGATGAAGAAGTGCTTCTTGTTCTTTTCAATGAACTTGAAGATTTCTTCCTTTCCAAAGCCGAAATAAGGGTTTTCTTGAAGTTTCTTCTCGTGCGCCTCTTTATTGAAGCAGATGTTGAAGGAATCGTTGTCGTAACCGAGCATCCAGTCGGTATGTTCAATTTCATCGACCGATTTCCACTTCACCATGAAGTTCTCATGCAAGGCAACCGGGGCCACGATGGCAATGACATTGGACTGGGCCCGAGGAGCGTAACGAGTACGCCCGACCTTGAAATCACGCTGTTCAAAGCCTTCGCCCCATCCGTCCGAGAACTGGCCCTCGGCATCGTCGATAATCTTGGCCAAGGTTTCCTTGAAATCCTCGGTATCGTCAATGATGCCCTGGTCAATGTAGTACCCAACACAAAGGCAGATACCCTTCTTCTTGTCCCATGTGAGGAAATGTTGTGCGGGCTCGACACCCTTCGGCAAGTCGTCCTCGTTGTGCGGAAAGTTACGTGCGAACCATGTGGGTCCGAACCAAGCAAGCATTTCCGGGAAGATTTTCCGTTCATCCTCGAGGTCAATGTGATCGTAGTGCTCGCCTGTACGGACATTCACCTTGTAGTAAATCTGGACGATATCTGCATCGTATGTTTCTTTCATGTTACTTTTCCTTTACCTTTAAGTAAGACTTGACTTGGCTATCACTCAATTGCTGATAATCCTTATCGAAATCGCGTTTCCATTCCGCATAGCCGTTATCACGCTGGCACAACATGATGTGCTTGCCACCACAATAGACATTGAAATAGGAATATCCATCACGGCCATCCAATATCTTCTCGACCTTGGTTGCCCACGGGTACCTGATGCCGATGGCCTCTTCGGAGTTCTTGGGAAGATTTGTGATTCGCTTTTCTTCTTCCTCCTTGGCCTTGCGCCTGGCTTCCTCTTTCGCCTTGGCATCCAGGTGCTGGATAATCGCATCGGCAATCTCGTTTTCATCCATGGGTCGCCTTGTTCGCGGATCCGGTTCATAGCCATCAGTATCTTCATAGGGCCAGTAGTTGCACCCGCCCTTGTAGCACCCCTGGAACAGACCGGTCTCGCAAATGGATGACAAGATGTCGCACATGCGATTGAAATCGCGAGGCGTGTATCCTTCATTGTTCAAATCGCGCAACGTTTTCAGTTTCGGTTCATTCGCCTCACAAATGAGGAATTCCGGCGTAATGTCCATGGCGGCAGCTCGTATCTCATTTACGCTGTTTACGCCACGATACTCATCGCGGTCTCGGGCACATATATCGAAGTTCGAGAACGACAACGGTCGAACACCGCTAAACTGAATCCAATACTGGGGAGTGACATCGTTAAGGAGGGTCGGGTGGTAAAACTGGAACCAGCGTATTGTGTTCCCCTCGGTTGCTCGCCAGTTATTTGTGACACGCGGTTCGCATGTCACCCCACAAAGGAACGTATCGCCCAAATATAACGCCCCGAACTGATAGTCCCCGAACTTTCCACGCCATTCATCATCCAGGCCGGGATACTCCATTGTGTTCTTTTCGATACGCCAGTTATGGTTACACAGCCAATGGTTTTTACCATTGCTCTCATTCGGACGGAATTCGATTTTCCAATCAGGCTTCTTCTTTTCCAACGCGGTCTTGACGCGCATAATTAACGGAAACTTTACAAAATACGACTTTAACCGCCAGAAACGCTTCGCAATCTCGACCCTGTCCTCGATGGTGGCATGTTTCGACCGGATCTGCCTGAGCTCAATCATGAGCTTAGTGACATCCTCCCGGTCATACTTGTGGAGTTTCAGGTCCACCTTGATTTCATTGTCGATGAACTCCTTGGCAATTTTGAGACGCTCGGAAATCCTGGTTTCCTTTGCATTCTTCAATGCATCAGAGGCACTGTCATGTGCCCATTTGGCCTTTTCCATGGCCTCCTTGGTTTCCAGTTCCTTATTGGTGCAATCTTTCACTTGCTGTTCATGTTCAGCATCGCACTTGTCAAGCCGTTTCTTCAAATCCTTCACTGACATGAGTATTTCCTTACACGAAATTTGCCGGGTTGGTTTCTTTGCTCTTCTGGAACAGCGGTGCCAGGAACACCTTGCACGGCTTGCCCAGCTTCTTGCATCTTTCAATGTTACACTTGACACCATAGGATGTTCCGTTCCAGAACGCCAGGGCAACGTCACAGTCTTCTGTCATTGCCGCATCCTTGACCTGGTAGAATTCTTCTCCCGTCTTACCTTTCGCCTTTTCCCACAGTGATTTCACTCGATCATAACAGATGCGCCTGGCATGAGGTTTCTCCTGTGAGCAATAGACAATTACATCTTCGTAGCCCTTTGCCTTCAGATACCGCTGTGCCAGTTCATCAGCGCCATAACAGTCGCCAATGAGAAACTGCGCATTCTTTGCCATCATGTCATCCAATGCAGCCTGCATTTCCGGTGTAAGCTCAGTAAGCGCAGAACTACCGGAAACAAAGACTCGCATTGGATGTTCGGGACTAAACACTTGCATCGCTCGGCTCCTTCTTCAATGCCTCGATCTGCGCATCGATCTTGCCAATTTCGGCGTTGATTGGCTCGTTCTCACCTTGACAATTTTGTCTTCCAGGGCCTTGCGCTGTTCTTCGAGGGCCTTGATGGCGATTTCGCGGTTCTCCCTGAGGATTTCTTCGTCAGTCATGCCGAGGAAACGCACGGGTATCTTCACGGTGCACTTATTGTGGAAACTTCCGCGGAAATCATAACTGTGCTCGCAATAAATGGTCTCATGCCCAGCACTATACCTCCACTGGTGGCTGGATGTTTTCGTGGTATCGCGGGCGACCCACTTGGCGGCATCCTCCGGCTCCACATCAAGGGAGTTGCACTGTGCCATGATGTCAAGGGCGGCCTTGATACGGGAGGTCAGGGCCTTCTTGGCGTTGATATAGTTATCGAAAACTTCGGTTCCGAGTTCAAGACTGGTTTTGGTAGTTTTTTTGCTCATGCAACAAATGTAGCAAATGACAAACCGAACGGCAACCGGTTGCCAACAGTCGCATTCTTTGCTACATTTGGAATACTCGCAGGGATATCACCTTGCGTTACGGGGAATAACGCTGTTGATGGCAGCAGAATACCCGTACGTGCCCCCATGAGCGATGCATGGGAAGGTCGGAGTCCGACCGTATAAGGGACCAAGGTTTCCGCCGCTCTCCTAGAAATGTGGCCGGTAACGCTTTTCGAGTTTCGATAACTACGCCATCGCGATGGCCCGATGTAAACCCGTGGAACTTGCAACGACCAGGTTATCCCCTGCGGGGGGCGCCGAGTGGTGCAGCGTAACCCGCTACGCTTAGCCTCATCAGCAGCGGGTATTTCTTTTTTGGAGGAAACTGGACATGTACAACTACCTTAGAGGCGGTGAGCAGTACAAGTATGCGACTCATCCGATTATTGTCACAATTCCATTTGGTGACCCCCTCTACGCGGACCACTGCACAGACTATCATTACATTTCCCAGGCCAAGATTAACCTGTCGAAGAAGCTGTACGAAATGTTCGGCATCCATCTCGACTGGCACACTTTTATGCAAAAAGTCAAAGGTCAAACATGCTGGGCCAGTTCGGAAGTAAAGTTCTGGATGCCCGGTGAGGATATCAGCGCATTTGATGCCACACATACACTTGCCTTCCATCGTCCGTTCAGCAAATTTCTTCAGAAACGCCCGAAGATCGAGCTTATCCAAGACGACTTAGGCATCTACTGGCTAAAAATAAACGGCGACATCTAAGGAGAAAATACTATGCTCGCATCAATCAACGTAAATCTCAATGTCTACATCGAGCCCAACGAGCTCACCTGGAAAATCATCCGCGACAACAAGAAGAAGTATTACAGTCCCAAGGAACTCGACGAACGCATCGCTGAAATGAAGGAACACATGACCACGGTAAATGTCCGGGGCGAGAACAAGAAGCTACTGAAGATGCAGATTTGGGGGTTCATGTCGGAATTCGGGGACCACATGTACATGGGTATGCCCGGCCCCTGTTTCGAGCACAACCAGGTATTCTTCGAGACCGACGAGCTCTGCCCCATCTACGACGTGGCACCCAAGGTACCGGAACCGGTTACCTATTCAGTCACCAAGGGAAGTGACGTTGTCATCGAGACCGATTTCAAGGATGGCGAAACGGTTCGGGTTAACTTCGAGAACCTGGAAGAGGAAGGGCTCGACCTGCAACAGGAATTGAATAGACTGGAAGAAGGACCCCATGACGTGTTCGCCTACTGGGGAATCCCAGGCGAGCCGTTGTCGCCATGGAATGACCAGATCGTAGACGGCGAGCAGGACTACATCATACACGAAGGAAAGAACAAGATTATCATTCACAACCACTATGATGGGGTACTCAAATGCAAGCTCAGTTTCGCACCATACAAAAAGAAGGACTAAACTAGTCCTTCCAGAAGCAATACAAGCAGCCGTGCGGACACCTGCGCGGCTTTACGTTTAATATCTGTTTCTTCGCCAGGCATTTACAGTCCCCACGCTGTTTCTTTTCCGGCTGTCCGTAGTCGTGCTCATGTAATCTAAGGGTGAATATATCGAGCTGGCTGGCACACCCCATCTGTGTGATAAAATTATATGGGGCGAATCCAGGCTCGGCACAACACTCAAAATCGAAATAATCGATATACTCACTCATTATCTTAGCGGCCCTGGCAAACACCGCAGGCGGTGCCTTGAACCCGTCATAGAATACATCTATTCCGGCGGATGAAAGACGATCCCTAACGTGCGGATACAAATCGACAATGGATACCCTGCACCTAATGTGGCAACCAGAAAAATCGGCAGCATATGACCGCCATAAGGAAAGTACGCGAGCTACGTGTTCCTGTGTCTCCGCGTTCAGCAGGATTATCGGGTCGAGTCGTAGCACATAGTGCGTTAGCGGGAAACCGCGGGACACCAGTTTCTTGAACTGGGCAAACTCCACCTCGGGCGGTTTCACGTTCGGTTCCAAGATGGTACCGCCCTGCCCGGTGACTGTATGGTGGAAGATTACGCGGGCCTGGACAAGAAGGAGCTTCTCAATCATCTCGTCGTTGAGTTCCTTGGAGATGACGATGTTGGCTTCCAGGAGCTTCGTTTCCCAGTCAGGGACGAAGCACGGGTCATAGGTTTCTGTTATGCCTATCTTTTTCATGGTGTCACCTAGTCAAAGTTCTCAATCATCATATTACGGTCGAATCTACGACGTTTCAGTTGCATATTCAGTGTGTTTGTCAACCAAATATCCCACCCGGAGTCCGGAAATTCCTTACTTGGTGCAAACCTTACATGAATCAATTCACCTTCGAAGTCCCATGTCAGGTCAAAATCAGGGTACATTTGTCGCAAACGGGCATTCACATAATCTTCGGTGCATGGGGTTTTATTGTTTATGCACTGGTTGATGAAATAATACTGGTTATTTATTTCTTGCAGCTGACGGTTCTTTTTTTCAATTTCATCTACCAGGTGCTGCATGAATTGGCATGATGACCTGTATTCGCTAATCTGTGCCTGTAACTTAGTAAGTTCAGCCGTATTTTTGACTTCTAATGTCGGAATTTCTGCAACATGCTCCGCCTTCAGCTCCTTTCCAAGAATTCTTACTGACCAAACGGGCTTATTGTCTTCGAAAAATACACCATACACCTCACCAACACCCGGCTGTTCACCCGTGGTATTCCATACAACCATGGAGCGTGTTCTGCCATTCCACTGTTCGGGAGACAACTCACGTAAGTCAACCCCGTTAAACCGCATCAGCGTCCTCCCGGTGACAAGTAAGAACAATCTTCTTGCCGGTAGTCTGGTTTGTCCACGTAATTTCGTAGGCCTGGTCACCCTCTTTGAGCTGCCCGAGCATATACTCGGCGACAGACCTCAGGGCCTCAGCGGTCACCTCGCTCTTGTTCTTCCATTCGCCCGGTTTCTTGATGGTACCGGCATAGATTCCGGCCAGTCCGCATCCCACATGATACTCAGCCATTTTCGTCTTCCTTCTTGCGTTCATTCTCGATTACCCGCTCCAACGCGGCGACCAGTTCATTCACGGTCGTACATTCACTGAACGTGCCGTTCGGGATGACACAGTCGAAGTCGGTTTCCGCATCGCATTCCATCAGCATCCCGTCCACGACATCGAACATGGTACAGTCGGCCAGGCATGTCGAGTTTTCAAGGCACTGGCGGGTGACCTGGAAACGGTCTTCCAGCCAGTTAATGACCCATCCTCTGGGGTCAGTTATAATTTCATGCATATTCTACCCCCTCATCCACGCATTTACCTTTTCAATCGGGAAACCCATTCTAACCAGGTGATCATGCAGGATATAGCCGTAGAACGCGGCACTATTTGGCGGCCATGACGCCATTTCCTCCTTGGCCCATTCCTCGATGGGCACGATTTCAATGCAGTCCACATGGAAAACCGCATGATACCCCTTCTCGGTAAGATACGTGAACATGGGCGCCAAGGATGCCGCCATGCCGGTGTAGGCCTCGTAGAACACCTTGCCGCGCATGAACTCGCGGACTTCCTGGCGTACTTCCTCGGTAACGCCTTTCCTGAATTTCACCTGTTCAATCATGTATTGCCTTCAATTATTTGTTTCACGTAAGGATCTGTTTCTAAACCTGATATGGAAGCCAAGTTGATCCTATGGTTACTTGTCCAGTGTTACACCGTTATAATTGCTTGTGGATAACTCATGCAACAAATGTAGCAAATGCACCAGTCGGTGGCAACAAAACCTATAAACTGCAGGCATGAATTTCCTGGAATCCCTACTGCATCTCGACCTTCCGCGCCCTTTCGTTGAGGCGTGCGCCTCCGGCTATACCGCCATATTCGAAGCCAAGGAAACCAAGATGGAGAAGGCCATAAAGACGGCATGCAAGATTGCCGGCGTGAAGGACGAGGGCGACCTGTCCGACGGGAACCACACCTTCAACAGCCTGTACCATCAGCGCTGTATCCTGTTCGCCACATTGGTAAACCTGTTCCCGTCGATTTCGTGGAAGACCAAGAAACACGAGGACGGGAAGCCATGTCATGACGGAAAGAACTTCCTGGTGTGCATAGAGACGCCGAAGGGACCGTATTCCTACCACTACCCGTTGAAGGACTGGGACATGTTCAAGTGCAAGGAAATCGACAAGGCCAAGAAATTCGACGGCCATACGGACAAGGACGTGGAAAGGCTACTCTCGCTTCTCCCGGAACAACTTCCAAAGAGTGTACTGGCCGACATATGGAACCGGAGGGACAGCAGCGTCTCGAAGTCCAACTATCAAAAACCGGCCCCATTGGTGGAGTCGGTAAAGTACGTCAAAGGTCACAAGAATTCCAAGGGCGAGGATGCCCCGTGGACCATCGTGTCCCACGAGACCGGGAGAATCCTGTCGTCGCACAAGTCCGAAACCGAGGCCAGGAAGCATCTCCAGCAGATGGAATACTTCAAGCACAAGGGTTAGAGCAGTTCCAGCACCTTCCCGATGTTCTCCTCGGGAACACCGTTCTCTTCCATGATTTCAAGGATTTCGGTCTGCCAAGTATTGTTAATCCTTCATGGGGATATGGTCGTTCCAGTAATCTCTCGCGCCTTCGATGATGCCCATGAAGTATTGCTTGATGACATAGTGCAACGTCTTCCACTTCATGCCCCGGTCATCGTTGAGCCATAAAAGGAATTCCAACCACGGAAGTATGACGACCAGTCCCGCGATGAAGAACGGGAACGAGATCAGCTTGCAAATCCATTCAAGTGCCTTCATCAGTCATCCTTCTTCAACTGGGTAATCTTGAAAATGCCTGTTTTCATGAAGGAATCCGGTTCGCAACGGGTGCACAGTTCCCTAGCCTCGTTGAGACGCTGGTTGAACTGGGCCATAACCTTGGCAAAGTTCCCGGTATTGAGCTTGGCGCCCTGTTCCTTCGCGGCATTGCACTGGGCATCGAGCTCGCGGTTGATTGCCGTGATGTACTCGCGGTAGATGTGGATGAGCCATACCTGGTTGTTGAACACCTCGACCAGGTGGGCGAAGTGCTTCAAAAGGGCATCCGGGTCATCGGACATGTGGGCCATGCGGTCCATCAACTGCCTATGGATTTCCTCGTTGTATTCCTTGCAGCGCATGGCGAGGATTGTTTTGAGTTCGGTATCGTCCATCTACTTGCCCTCCATGTAGGCCTTCTCGCGCTGGAAGGATTCTTCCAGTTTCTTTTTCCAATAGTTCTCGCTGCGTGACCAGAACAGCTTGCGGCTACTCATTGTAGCACAGTCAATATGGTTGGATATATATTCGGCGGCCAATAGTGCTCTCGACCGTCGTGCGTAGCTGATACGCAGTCTGCACTGTCCTCTGTATGCCTCAAAGTACGCCTTGGCATTGAGGGTCATTTCGACCCAGGGATTGCGGATCGGTTCCGAGACGACCATGTTCAGGTCTTTCTGTTCGTATGCGGTATTTTCACTCATGCTCAAAATGTAGCATTTTCGCGACCGCATGGCAACAGTAGAATAGTTTCCAGGCATGGAACCCCAGGCAATCATCGCGCTAACTAGCTGGACGGAACGCATATACAACGAGCTCACCGGCCCCGTACTCTACTCCTACATATCCCAGGAATCCCCGGTACCGTTCAAGGTAGTACTGGTTCTCTCCTCCGATGAATTCCCCAAGAAGGAGAAGGAAGTCCCAAAGGATATCATGAAGATGGCAAGGGGATGTGAGAACTTCGAAATCCTCTGGACCAAAGAAAATACCGGGCCATACAAGAAATATGGCCCTGTACACCGGAAGTACCCAAATTTGCCGATAATCACCGTGGACGACGATTCCATCGCCTACCCACACTTCATGAAGACCCTATGGGAACTCCACCGCAAGAACCCGGACCGGGTAATCTACGGGTGCGACGGGAAGCCCTATTCCTGGATCGGGAAGCGTTCCATCGACTGTGTGAGGTACGGTGTCGCCCTCTATCCTCCGGGTTCCACTTATGACCTGGACGAACAGTTCGGCATGAAGTATTTCAAGTTCATGGACGACGAGTTCATGAGGCTCCTGTGCCTACTGAACAGGACGCACTACGTGTCCATAGATGCCAACTCGGTCCTCATCATAAACGCTTTCGCCCAGGACAAGGCAATCGGCCGTGTCCATGGGCGAGAATTCAATGAAATCAGTGAAATGTGGGGCCGGCTGGGACATGAGCACCCGGAGTTGCAGAAAATCTGGGTGGAGAACCGCAAAATTCCTAACTAAGCGTCAAATACTCGGGCCCAGAGTCTGTCATCTCTATGATTTTCCCGATACGGGCATCGAGCATGCTGTTTATCTTACTTATGCGGTCGATTGTTGCATCGGCGCACAGGACTACCGTTCCGTCATTCTGAAGTATCGGTTTCGCATAGTAAAACCAGTTCGGCATATCCATTTTTAGCATGGCGGCCTTTATCCGAATGATACGGACCGCACCACCGAATTGCAGTAGGTACACATACTTGCGCAAATCTTCCTTTGCACTCTCGGGAATACGGTCCCCATAGTTGCGTACCCATAGGTCCGCATCGGAAGTCGCGAGCCTACGCCGTTCAGCTACCCAGTCATGAGTAATATGCCCCTCGCGTACCATTTCTGAGGCATATTTTTCCAAGTCGGCCCGGTATCCGTCAAATTCTGGATCCTGTGACATTTAGTTAGTTCCATCCCGGCTGTCTTCGTAGTATAGGTATTCTGCCACGTCCTCTGGCTTCTCACCCCACTTGTAATGCCGCTCAACGTCAATCCGTTCGATTGCCTCCGGCAAGTATCCCTTCGCTACCAAGGCATCCTGGCACTTCTGTCTGTATTCTTCAAGGGTCAGAAGCGGATCGCCCTTGACCCACAGTTCATCCGTAAGATGATAGTTGTCCGGCATTTTCCTGATGGAAATATCAGCGGTAGGACCGTTTTTCCGGGACCATGTACGCAGGTATTCCCCTACCCCGGCCAATGCGATTTCTAGCGCACGGCTTTCATTGGCAGCCGTGGTAGTGACCGGGATGAGGACATCCACGGGTATGTGCAGCTTGTAAGTAGGCATTAGCTAATACCATGCTCCTGTAAGTTTTTGAGAAGATATTCAAACAAATATAAATCCCTAAAAATAATTAAAATAAATGTTGGATTTATAATTGAATGACCTTAACCTGCATTGAGTTTCCTCTAGCAGGACCCGGTATCTCTGTCCCGAGTTTTTTAGTTTCGTGGCTACTGTCTTCCAGCCCCTGGCCCCTATGATAGTGTGCTTCCATTGCTCTCGGCATAGGGTTACGTCAGGTGTCGGAAGGTTCCACCCCTTCTCGAACTGTTTGTGTGCGCGTCTTGCAAGCTCTATCGCTGCTGCACACATGTCAGGCGTAGTCTCGTTGGCATAGTACAGGTTTCCAATGATGGACGAATATTCGGGAATGACTTCCCTGAACTCGATCCCGTGGGTATCGGCAAGCATGTGAATCTTCGTACGGAGAAGGTTCCGTATCCAGGTGTTGTTCACCAGCTTGTTCAGCTTCCTGCCCTTCTTCATGTCCTTGGACTTGATAGCCAGCTTCTCCATGGAAATCTTTCCACAATGCCAGTATTTTGCAATCCTGTCAATCTTGTATGCAAGTTCTATAATTTCAAACCGACGCTTTCGGTTAAACTTCTTTTTCTTCGGGTCGTCCGATTTTAAGCCATCCGGTTCCTTGTTGAAGTCGGTCAGTTCTATCACTTCCTTGTGTATGACTTCAAACTTGTCCTTCCGGTCGAACTCTATAACCGATATTCCTATGTAGTTCGGGTTCAGGTCGATGCCCATTATGCGGCGCTTGCGGAGTCCGTCATACTTGTCTACGTTGATTCCCGTTTCCTCGTAGGACAGGAATACATTGCGATCGGTTAGGCGGACGGTAAGCGCCAATGCACCCGAATCGGTCAGGACTTGCAGCTTCCGGAGTTCTTCCATGCGCTTTGTAGGCTTGAACTCTATCGGGATATGCGTGTTCTTGCTCGGCTTGAACGTAAGTTTGCATTCGTTCAGGTCGAAATCAAATAACCGGTTGCCGTATTTACAGGCTTCACCAAGCGAATATATTGGCATTATCTTGGAATGCCTGTATTCTTCCTTGGTAATCTGATGCTTCATGTACTTTTCGTACGTCTTCTTTCCACCGAAATGAATCTTGTGCTCGTCAACATTGGACTTATGTATCGTAGTCCCGTCAACTTCCGCGCTGTGGACCAGCCATGAGTTGATTTCCGGGAATCGTTCCTGCAGGTAAGGGCGTATATCGTTCCCAGTCATACCTTCCTTGGCGCGGTTGTAGGAAATCCGGACCATCGACGAATATAGCCTTGGCAGTTCGCCGAGGTCTATGCCGTTCACTATATCCAGTACGATGGTCTTTATCATACAAAAAATCCTACCCGAATGGACGAGATTCAAGTAGGATATATGGCATTGCTGCCAAAAACTCTTTAGCCATTTAAAATCTCGTCCATTTTAATAGCTTTCACATAAAGTTTATAAGTTCGCTGTCAAGCGTTTAACTCAAATGTGATACTATTTTTGTAAAATTTTTATTACATATTTGGTTTCTTTATCAAGTAGTATTTAATATCCCAATTTCTTGTGTATTTTCTATATTTATGGCATATTGTGTATGGCCATTGGCATATATTTATGAAGAATGTAGTTAATAATCCACAAATCTTCCTGCAGCATGCAACGTAGCGGTTCCTCCCCTTCGATAAAGAGGATGATCACCTGGGGCACGTCGTACTTGTCGGCGGGCAGTACCGCATGACTAACTTCTCACCCACCATGCAGTCGGTGAACCGCCGGTCGCTGATGCGGCTGTGTGTGAACACGATGTCATGGTCGGGAAAGTACCGTTCGCATGCCTCGTAGAAATCCGCCTTTGTGACCACGGGACCGTGCATTACTGGCGCCCCAGGTACATGAAAGTGTCGGAGTTTGTGGCCCAGGTGGCAATGTGCTCCTTGCAGGACGGGCACTCGGTGGCCAAGATGAACCTGGCCTTCCGTTCCGGGTTGTACCATCGGGCACTCCCGCGCATGGGGGTGCATTTGTAGACCCACACCTGGTCGAAACCGGACATGAATGCGGCCTGGCAGTGCAAGCACTTGAACTCCACACCGTGGCGGATCTCGTTGAACTTGACATCATCGTCCAGTTCCACGTCATATTCACTGGAAATGTCGAGACTGTTCCGTACATCTTGTTCAGATACCATATTGAACTCCTAGATTGGCACTGTCCTGCAAAGGTCACAGTAGTCCTTCTTCCACACGAACCATGCGTGGCACATGGTGGTCGCCCAGCGCTTGCCGTTCTCGTCCCACTGCTGCCCGTTGTTCCAGGTGGGCATGCGCTTGGAGAAGGGGAAACAGAACGCCGGCGGGTTGTCCAGGAGGAACTGCTTGCGCTTCTCGCCTTCCCAGAACTGGATTTTCAGGAACATGGCCAGGTAGCCACGGTGTTCGAGGTGTTCCAGGCACTTCTTCACGAAGTCGAGCGCGATGGAATACGGGGGATTGGTGACGATGAGCTGGTACTTCCGTTCCGGCTTGTACGTCATGAAGTCCTGCACGATGGTCTCAGGGTACCCGCGGTCCACGATGTCTACGAATGTATTCACCGATTCCGGACGGTGGAGGGAGAAGTTGAAGTAGTCCAGCGTGGCATTGGCGATGTTTCCGTTGCCAACGCACGGCTCCATGAATGAGAACGGGGAGAAATCGGTAAAATCATTGTCGTACATGCGGAGCGCCTTGAAAAGCTGCTCCACAGCTGCCGGGTCGGTCGCGTAGAAGTCGTTATCGACACGACCGTTTTCCGGGTTGCCCCCGGCCAGTTTTCCACCTTGCATCATATCCTCGCTTACTTGTTCAATGTCTTTTCGAGTTCGGTCAGATCGGACAGCATGGCCCAAAGCGACCTATTTATCCTGTGGAGCTCACCGGCAAGTTTCTTTTCTGATATTACCGTGAGGTGGGACACGTCCTTGATGTCGCACTTCGGGTCTCTCTTGGTCCTACAGAATAGTATGCCATCCGAACGCAAATCCAATTCGTCAGATACATTAAGACGGTAATTGCCGTCCAGACGATACTCACCCGGCGCAAATTTCCGTAATCCATTGATTTTGAAGATCCGGTAATGACCGCCGGAAGCCTTGTCATAGGTATGCTCGTCATGGGTTCCCCATCCACCAATCGTCACCCACTTGCCGACGAACTTGGCTTTGAGGGCATTCATGTCCTCCGCCACCACGGTCGCATTGAGCTTTTCCCGCTTCTTGGTCAAATCTTGGATTTGCTGGTCGATGTCATCGAGTTTCTGGCGTGCTGTCTTCTTCATAACTGTACCTTTATTTGCAAATGTAGCAAAAATTTCCTGCACCGGCAAGAAATTTACACGCATGCGTAGCATGCACCGAATTTCAACGCCTCCGAAATCTCGAAGGCAATCGTCTGGTACTCGTCATGGGTAATGCAATACTTGTCCAGGACTTCCTGCGTAGGAGTCTTGATGTCACAGCGCATGTCGCCACAACCGAATTCCTGGGCGTGTTCATGGTCATGGTCGTACTTCTCGACGAAGTCCCTGTAATCAAGCGGTTCCCCGTTGATATGGCAATCGGGGTTCAGCTCGCACATGTCGCCGTAATGCGGTGCAACCTTGTATTCCAGTAGCATATTGTGTCCTCTTTTCCACAAATGTAGCATTCTGGGACACGTATGGCAACCTGGCTAACCCGGGAACACCTTGTCTAGCACCTTGATGAACAGGTAGTGGGCTCCTGGGCCCCAGGCACAGTTGGCAATGCCGGTGCAAATAATCCCCCACTTCGCCGGTTCTTTGGCCGTCAATGCACAGTATGTCATTCCCCCTATGATGGGGAGGCCAACCCAGGTGAAGTAGAGGACCAGGAGAATGCATGCTACGGCAGCCTCGCCAAGCCCTGCCATAAGCGTGACATAGGATTCCGTCCATGTCTTGTCCTTGAAAAATACTGGCCTCAGTGGCACCGGGGACCACAGGACAATCGCGGCAATGACCAGGATGCCGGGAACGAGGCCGACATCCGGCATGTTTGTCGCAAACATGTATGCAAGGAAAATAATTCCAGGCAGGAGCACGGCAATTCCAATCATGAACTGTTTGGTCCATTTCCAGACTGTACGGATGCATTCCTTATAGATTTCAATCATTTTCTTCTTCTTCCTCCGTACGCAGGGCCCTACGAGTCGCCTGTCTGCATCTTTTGGACGGGCTCCAGTAGCGCAACCTGTTGTCGATATGGTTATGGCGATGGCCACCTTTCCGGTTCGGCCTGTAATGTTCATGGAATACTATACGGCTTCTAACGGTACCGTCGCTATCCTTGTATATGACCACCTCTTCATACTTGCCATCATTGTTATAGATGAAATTTGTATCTGCGTACCATGAATAGCGTTTCATGTCTACCTCAACTTCCAGACGTATTCCATGCAATCCTCGTAAACTTCGAGCATAATATCCTCTTTTTGGTAAATATAGCAAAAAATATGCTATATTTGGGGCATGACTACCAATGAAAATACTTACCAGACACTTAAAAGCCTTTGCAACAACTCCATCTGTCAACGCGACAAGGATCCTCGGTGGATTGTCAGCGAGGAATACGCACTTACCAAAAAGGACTTCAAGATTGGTTGGCACACCCCCGGAGTAATGGACGGGGGAATAGATGTCGATATCAAAGTCGGCTGTGATGGAACGCTGTCCATAAAAACCATCCAGGATGGCATAGTCGAACTGGGAACGCTCGACCATTACTCCATGAAACTTGAACGCTTCCGCAACCGGATGATAACGATTATAATTGACGCCAACACAGACAACCCATATAATGACGGAAGCGGAAAAATACAGGTTGTAGCCATTGACGACCCCGAATACATCATGTGGCAGGTGCAGTATTTTGACTACATCGCGAACGACGAGTTATTCAAGGTGGTCAGGGCACGTTCCAAGAACGAAGCCAAGGTCATCGCATGGCACAATTCGTGCTACAAGAACCACAATATCGACCCGGACACATTCAAGGTATGGGAATATGATGGTCCGTATATCATCACCAGGGACCCGAAACTGTCCGACGATATCATGAAGACCCAGATTTTACTGTGTGAAGAATATGACAAGGAATATGGCGATTGATTTCGCCATTTTCTTTATTTAAGCACCTTGTCTTCCAGTTTCTTGTATCCCCAGTAGATTACACCGCAGATCAAGGCCAGTATCAGTGTCACGATGAAGCCGGCCCACATGGGTGCCAAGAGGGGGAACAGGACCAGCATGGGGGCGATGACCTTCCCGTACCTTTCCAGACGGTCATCCCTTGGCGGCTCGTGTTCGAGGTTGAAATCACTACATGTGATGTACCCGGCGATGAGTAAGAATATGGCGTTTACGACACCGTATCCCCCTATCACCATGCGTAACGTGGTCATCCTGGACGGGAACAAGATACCATCTACACCAAGTAGCAACATGTAGAGTATAAGGAGGGCGTCAAGGAACAGGGCGACCCACATCATTGCCGGGAATTCAGCCAGGCAGTCCGACAGTTCCGAATGTACCAATTTAATCAGTTTTGAGACTTTCTTCATTATAGCCATCTCCAGGTAATCTTGCCTTCGTCCTTCAAGTCGGCAAGGATATTCAGCACGATGATTGGGATAAATAAGAATGTTATCCCGTAGGCCATTAGCGCATACGCGACCAAATTCTCGCCAACGAACGCGAATTTCCACGGCTTCTCCTCGACGAGGATCCAGATGTAGATGATGGTGGCCAGGATGAACATGACAACCAGTGCATTCACGACAGGCATGACGCCGAAGATGAACCCGGCGAGGACAAACAGGAGGATATACACCCCGAAAATTATGAACGGCAGCGGTTTCATGGCCTACTCTCCCGGTCCTTCTTGATTTTAGCGAGACGGTAGTCAAGCATGTCCTTCAATTCGGTGATTGCGAGGGCATCCGCAAGGTCTTCCAGGGCCACGTCGGTTTCAAGCACGGGCGAGGCCGAACTGGGGAACGACCCCTTGACGAGGTAGTCGTTCAGCACGACCACGAACCCGCCGTTGGAGTGGCGCATGATGGTGAAGGGGACCTTGCACTTCCGGCCCTTCGCGTCCCTGATGCCGATAGGTTGTTCGAGTTTACACATTGTGTCATACCTTCTTGTTCATCCAGTCATTAAGCCATTTCGGACAGTATTTCGCCAGTAAGCCAAACACCACACAGTAGAATATGTCTACCGCCAAAATCCAATCCTTGCCTGCCGTCAGATATACGATAAGCGCGGATAGTATCCACAACAGCATTGACGACCAAGCAACCATGTCCCGTCGAGTTGCAATCAGATTCTTCATGATTATTCCTCTTTCAGGTAGAAGTTGGTGAGGTTGTTGAACTTACGCCCGTCAGTGCAGACGAAATTCGATTCGGTGGCACCGTATGGACGATGATAGGTGCTGAGAGTGCCAGCACATACAGGGTTGTCATCACCCACCATGTACAGGACACCGGTGCTCACGCGGGCCTTGAGGAGCCACACGTAGAACACGATGATGCAGATGAGGATGATGACACAGAGCAATAACTGTTTCATTACTTCCCTTCCTTTTCGAGGAGTTCGATTTCCTTCCAGAAGCCGGAAAGGAACTCGTTGGCCTTCTTCCAGTTGGCCTCGTTCTCAGCGACGCCCTTTTCATGGTAGGCGACATCTTCGCGGGCGCACTGGATGAGGTCAGCCTTGTACTTCTCGAATTCTTCCTGGCTGTCGAGGGCCTTCCTCATGCACTCTTCGGACTCGATGTACCACTTGTAGCCATAGGGTTCGGACTTTGCAATCTGGTCAAGGGCGAAGTTCTTCACCTTTTCGTACGCCTCGCTGCACTTCCACCCCTCGATTGCCTCCTTGACTGCGTTCAGGCGTGCCATTTCGACCTTTTCCTCCTCGACGGCCTCCTTGTGCTCGGCAATCTTGGTTGCGAGGTCGCTTTCCAGTTCCTTTCGCCATTCATCGTCGGTCATGGAGAGACGTTGGGCCAGTTTTTCCTTGGCCTTCACGAGTTCCTTCTCGTGCCAGTCGTCCTTCGGGAGTTCCTTGGGGATGTTGGGACTCAACGGCTCGTCGCGGTATTCAATGAAGATGTTGAACGCACGCATGCAGAGTTTAAGAAATTCGGAAGCCTTCAGATTTTTATCGATGATGAAGCTGGTGTACCCGGTATGTTGCATTGTTTTCCTCTCGTTTGCTGTTTAACCCAAATGTAGCATATTGCCCACCACCCGGCAACAAGGTTACTTGGAGAAATCCCGTATCAGGACGGATTCATCCGACCAACCACCAGTCAGCCTTCCATCCGCATGTAGCACCAGGTTCCGTATGTACTCGCCTTCCATTTCCAGCCGATGTTCCAGGGCACCATCCACCTCACGGTATTCGACTTTAACACCGGAAACGTTACCGTACACACACCTGCACTTGGTCGATTCCTTGCGTCCATTCAGCAGGTTTCTGAACATGTCAGAGAGCGCGGGATCCGGCCTGGAAAAGTAATCCGACCTGAACAAAATGCATGAAATACCTGCATCAGCGGCAGTCTGTATATATCTGTTTACAAAGTCAGCATCCGCATCCGGATACAGTGTACAGTTCAGCCGAAATTCCAGGGGCTTGCCACCGAACAATCCGAATATACCGGTTATTTCGTCTATCCCTG
>Ga0310694_10000366_pt1 | contig 61311 bp, 47 predicted proteins | sample 174DNAGHGhighgp2_FD_203884 | JGI IMG/M metagenome (GOLD analysis project Ga0310694, IMG submission 203884) | Sheep rumen microbial communities from Palmerston North, Manawatu-Wanganui, New Zealand - 1742 DNA GHGhigh gp2 (v2) (version 2) | ecosystem: Host-associated > Mammals > Digestive system... | reverse complement strand
TACAAACAATTATTGAGAATACTCCATTGTTCGACATATTTTTGCCCCAAAACATAAAAATATGTTCATTATTGGGGCAAAATGGAGCTAAATAAGTGAAGTCTGGGGGTGACATCAATGAAGCCAGATGCTGATATGGTTATGAGAAACTTGCACAAATAACACGTTTTTGAGGTTTACAAAGGTTAAATACGTTAAATCTTCATCATTTTCAATCTCTGTAGAATCTACGTCGGCACTTTTCTACCGTTTAATACGCAAGCATTTGATATAAAAGCATTTGCAAATACTCTTATTGCTCTGGCCTTACCTCCGTCACCATCCCCAATAGTGTGACGAGCATTGGAGGTGGTGCGTTCGATGGAGTCGATATTCCAACTGTCATTTCTTTGATAGAGAATCCGTTTACGATAACAGGAAAGACATCGATTTCTAGAACATTCTCTCATAACACATTCTTTAACGCAACGCTATATGTTCCGAAGGGTACTATAGAAAAATATAAAGCTACTGGTGGTTGGAAAGACTTCGTGTTTATAGAAGGCATCACCAACGGCATAGCTAACATCCCTGCTAACGCCGTACTGATTCAGAGCGAGGGAGGCAGCATCAAGGTGCAGGGTGTAGATGAAGGCACGCAGGTCAATGTGTATGGCATCAATGGCACTCAGGCTGGTTCGGCTAACAGTCAGAGTGGTGCAGCTACTATCAATACGAACCTACAGCCTGGCTCTATCGCCATCGTAAAGATTGGCCAGAAGAGTGTCAAGGTCGCGATTAAGTGAGAATAGAGCTAAGCTTGCTTAAGCTATATCGAACGTGAGCGAGCTCGAGCAAAGCTCAAGGTCGCGATTAAGTGAGAATAAAGCAGAGCTTGCTCATGCTATATCGAACGTGAGCTTGCTCGAGCAAAGCTCAAGGTCGTGATGAAATAGTTTTTATTATCTATCATAGTCGCTTGACAATCATTAACACAAACTTTCCCGTTCTTCTCCAAATAGAGCGGGATTTTTTTGTACCTTTGCCGTTCTTTTTCATTTCATAAAAATTAAAGAGTGCTAAGATATGGATTTGACCATTGAGGAATTTCAGAAGCTAGCTGATGAAAAGGGGCTGCAGTTGATAAAGATTGCAGAACTGGAACGTCAGCTGGCCGAAAAAACGAAAGATTGTGAGTATTGGAAGGGCTATGCGAAACAGCTCGAGATGGCTAATACGGCAGAGAGACTGAAGAACATGATTTTGAGGAACTATATTACGCTGTCGGTTGAGAAGATTAAGGCATTTGTTTCAAACCTGAGCGGATTGGAAGCGTTTTCATTTTTGAAGACGTCCCTAGAGTATGTTCTGCCTGCTGAGAACTATCAGGAGCAACTGCTGTTGGTGAACGAAGTAATGACGATACCCCCAAAATCGAAACTGCCGATAGGTGATATCCACAACCACTATGTGTCAATGACGGGCGATTCTGCCTGCTATACTGAAAACAACAATACGCATAACTCGACAAATCAATCTGAATAAACAACATAATAATAAGCTATGGGACGCAAGATAACATTGACTGGCAAGAATGGCCAGTATATAGAGTATCGTGGTAAGAATGCTTTACCCGATAACGACAGAGAAATCCGTTTGGAGGGTGATGGCTCTGTATATCGGGAGTATGCCAACGAGAAAGAAACAACGGGAACTCCAGCATCTAAGATTCTTGTGCAGGGCGACTATGTACTAAACAAGCATCAGGAAACCAAAAATACTCTGAATGCAGTGAATATTGCACTAACGCCAGTGCGGCAGTCTATCCTTGACCAATTGCAGAATTTCGCTGACAAGGGGGATTGGACGAATGGCATTGCTGCTGAGCATGTGAAGCAGATGCTGCAAACGGTGTTAGGGCAGGGCGAGGCTTCGTTGTCGGCAAAGGAAGCGGAATTATCAGAGGTTCTGTGGCATCTGTTAGAAAATGGACGTGGTGACCGAGTGACAATAGTTTGGCAGAATCTGGTGGGCTATTTTGATGACAGGCATTTATTTAAGATAAAAAGTGCCCCTGCATTGAACATGAATTTCTTTGGAAATAAAACTGGGGCCGATAACATCAACAAGGGACGTCCCAGCAGGGGAAATATGCCCACGGGATTTAACGATATCATACCACTATTGGATGCTTATGTGCCCAAAGTTGGATAAAAAAGCGTAAAAATGGGCAACTGATGTTATATAATAAAAGAGAATTTATTATTTTTGCACCAAAATAAAGAAATACAGATATGGCAGGAATGTATAGCGAAAGACTTATAGTCCGAAATTTTGGTCCTATAACAAATTTGGACATTGAGTTTCGTAGGCTGACATTGTTTATTGGCGATCAAGGCAGCGGTAAGAGTACTTTGTCGAAACTGTTGACGATATGCAGGGATATGAGATGGTGGCTCCAGCTGCTAGAAGATTCAGGAAGAGAAGGCATAAAAAAGCCTTTCTCTGATTTTGGCATTAGTGAGTATTTCATGGAAGATACCTTCATCAATTATTCCATGGGAGGCCTTGATATAAAATATGAGAAAGAGGCATTTAGCATTGTTTCTAATGATATTAGCAAGGACGACATAAAGAACTATTTTGAATTTTTAAATAAGAAATTTGGCTATGATCAAAGTTCGTCTTCTTCTGGTGAAGAAGATGAAAAAGACAAAGCAGAACAGGCTTTCATGGCGACAAATGCCAGAATGATTCTTTATAATCCTGCAGAACGCAATTTGGTGGGCAACCTGTCCGAAGCCACCGCATCTTTGTGGAGTGCTGGTATCCCCCTTCCAAAACCTTTGCTTGAATATATGGGATTGTTTGAAAGAGCAACAAAACTCTTTCCACGATATGAGATTCCTGTTTTCAATGTCAATTATGTGAAAAAAGATAATAAGAACATGATTGAATTGAGAGGCAAAGATAGAATGATTTCATTAAGTGCTTCATCGTCTGGCTTGCAGTCTGCTATACCTATGTTGATGATAATTGATTTTGCACTTAAAACGAATTGCTTTGACTCGTTTGTTATAGAAGAACCAGAGCAGAACCTATTCCCCAAGAACCAGTTTGAGATGCTGGGTTTCGTAACGTCAAGGCTTTGGCATCCGGGGCAACGCAGACAGTTTATTATCACTACTCATAGCCCCTATTTGCTTTCGAGTCTGAATGTACTGATGCTGGCATATAAACTTCATCACATTGAAGAGGTTCGTGAAGAGGCTGAGAAAATTATTGTTCCAGGTTATACTGTGAATCCAGACGATGTGGCAGTATATTCACTCAACCCCAATAGCGAGGAATATTGCAAGAGCCTGATTTCAGAGAAGACAGGGCTGGTGTCAGTAAATGATTTGGATTCTGCATCAGAAATCATTGGCGATGACTATGATCAACTGATGAGGTTGTATGTCAAAACATTAAAGAAGTAAGCGTAGTATGGCAACAGGAAAACAGGCCATTGACCGTTTGCGATTGGATGAAGCTTTTTCCGGGAAGTTTGTACATACTCCTTTGGATAAATGTTGGAAAGCCAAATGTGATGAAAGACTTTTGATTATAGATGATATTGAGGGTAATACCTCTCGTTTTGCAACAGATAATGATGACCTCGGAAAGGCGTTGATGATTATTAATGAAAACAAGCGTGAGATTATTTTGCTTGCTATCGACCATCAATTGCTGACAAACTACCCAGGAGGAGAGGCTGATTGTGCTGTGTTTGATGAAAGACAATTTCGTTTTGTTGAATTTAAAACTAATGCCATAGGAAATCTTAAGGGCAACTTCGATAAAGCCACTCGCCAATTAACGAATACCATAAAGGTGTTTACGGACAAATTACAGAATGTGGGAGTGAGTTTTCGAGATTCCGTAACACTAAGTTGTCACGTAGTTGTTTCAAATAGTTTTCCTCGTAGTCAGGCTGCAATGCAAAACTATCAATTTGAATTTGCGACAGACACAGGTGGTATTCTGTTAAGTTTCGATTCTGAAACCATTTGGGAGGAGTCAGAAGAGTAATCTGACATTATCTGAGCGAAAAACAAGTGCTCGGTTCTCTAATTTGAGAATCGGGCACTTTTTGTTTATGCTGTTTTCAGCGAGTTATATTTTTCCACTAAAAATAATCTGAGATTATTCGCTCAGATTTGCCCAGATTATCAGCTTATGTACCTTTGTCGTCGTCAATCAAACGACAAGCGATCTTTGACATGGTGAGAAACAAGAACGGTTTTAAAGACACAGTCGCTCGGCGACGCAAGGAGACGCTTGCTACCGAAGGGACGCAAGAACACAAACAACATGAGTATGTGTGCGCCATGCTGGGCAATCTGGCGGCGTGCAGGTTCTACGAGGGGGACATCGTGATAGCCACCCTTCGTTTCTCTACACACGAATATCAGGGGCAGACGTTCCAAGAAATTCTGGCTACTGACATCGTGAAACTAAATTGAACATCTAAAGACACGGAATACACGAAAGAAAATTAGGGTTTTTCGAGTTTTTCGATGTGAATAATCAGTCGCTGGGCGCCACCTAATGAGAATAACACAAAACGGTACATCGAGAATGTCGCAAGGCTCACGGGTATCACGCCCGACGAGCCCCTAGGCATCCCCAGCGATAAGCCTGCCAGGTGGATCATGTTTGGCGCTGCAATGGCCTTTTCACCCAAGCCTACTTGATGATGTGTTTTTTTTCTGCGAAACCGTAACAAGTTTCGCAGAAATTTTATACCTTTGCACCACAAACCAATTACTAATTTACAAAACTAATCAATCAATGAAATCAAAATTTTATGCTTTAATGGCGCTGTTGCTGATGCTATGCACTATAGTGGGCAGTGCCAAGAAGGTACACACGCTGGGCGACTCCACCATGGCATTCTATAACGAGAATGCTACGAATACCCGTGGATGGGGTATGTATTTCGAAAACTTCCTGACTAACGGCTGGACATCGGTCAATTATGCCAAAGGTGGGCGCGATTCTCGTGCTGGCTACAAAGAACTATGGCAGAATGCGAAGGACAATGTGGAGGCGGGCGACTACGTGCTCATACAGTTTGCCCATAACGACGAGAAATATAATGGTGTGGATAATCTGGAACTGCTGGCCTACTACGCTGCCAAAGGGGATGCCACGAATGCTACAGCCGTGAAGAGCGACGGACGAGGCACTACTCCCTCTACAACCTACAAGGAGTGCTTGAAGCAGATAGTTGATGCCGTGAAGGAGAAGGGGGCTACGCCTATCCTTGTATCTGCTGTATGTCGTTGCTACTTTGGCAGTGACAACAAAATCACCCGTTCTGGTCGTCACGACTTAGGTGATAAGTTTGATGCCATCATTGACGGACAACTGAAGACGGGTCAGAAGATTGCGGCCTCCGATCATACAATGGACTATGGCTATCAGATGCAGCAGTTGGCTTCTGAACTGAATGTGGCTTTTGTTGATATGACCACGGCTACAAAGGAACTCTACGAGAGTTATGGAACGTATGATAAATGTTATGCGGCTTTATTTGACAAGGGTAGCGAGAAGGATAATACCCACTATAACCTGACGGGTGCGCTGACGGCTGCCCGCCTGTGTGCTCAACTGATGAAAGAAAAGGGTATCTTGGCTGATGACATCGTGATTCCTACGGAACTCTCTATAACTCCCGCTTCTGTTGATATGGGTGAGGGCTACTTGGGCAAGACGGCCATGAAGGAACTGACACTCAGTGGCTTGGGACTGGAACCTGCTGCAGGTACGGTTAATATCACTGCTGCGGAGGGTATCATGCTTTCTACCGACAAGCAGAACTGGCAGAATGCGCTTGAGGTGAACTACCAGAACGGTTCGCTCATCAAGACTTTCTATGCCCGCGTGTCGCTCTCGGCTGTGGGCAAGTTCAATGGTACTATTACTGCAACGCAGGGTACAAAGAGCATTGAGGTGCCCGTCACCGTAAATGTGATAGAACTGGGCGGAGGTGAGCCTTTTTCCGTCACTTGGACGTTGAACAATACTGACAAGGTTCGGGCTACTGTAACGGGTAATGCAACTGTCGCTGACGTGAAATATGAAGGTCTTGAAACATACGGATATGTGAATGGGTATGGAGCGATGATAGCTCCCACAGGCAGTACGGGGGCATGGCCTTCGGCTGGCATCGACGATTCGCCCAACCAGTATGTGCAGTTTTCCGTGACAGCCCCTGAGGGCAAGAAGCTCGATATCAATAGCCTCGCTATGAAAATCAAGGCACAGGGTGGGGGCGCACTCCAGTGTCATGTTTATTATTCTACCGATGGTTTCGTTACTCGTAAGACTATCTTCTCGTCGGCTGTGCTTACCAGTACATGGAACGAGATTTCATCAGATGATGTCATCAAGGTGGACGAGGGTGAAAAATTGCTTGTCCGTGTTTATCCTTGGTCGAAGAATGTGGATAATGGCAGATGGATATGTGTTTCCGATGTCACTATAGGCGGTCAGGTGAAAGATGCCGCAGGTGTGAACGTCACGGGCTCTATCACTTATACCCTCGACAAGGGCGGACTGGCTCAGGGCGATGATGTTGTGTTTTCCCCTGAAACGCTGAGTGCTGGCTTTGCCGCTAAGAAATGGTCGGCAGGTTCGGCTTTGACTGTTGATGGAACGATCCAGTATGTAGGCCAGAACAATGACAAGACGAATCAGACAAAGATTTATAACGCTACCGATGCCAGTTTCAGTGCCACCCGTGGAGCCGATAATGCACTAAAGTTGACGCTCACTCCTGAGGATGGTTTTACGTTTGTCCCTTCAAAGGTGAGTTTTAAGGCTGCCCGCTATGGTACAGATGGCGGTAATATCGGTGCTGCCGTGAAGGCTGGTGACGAAGAGGTGGTGCTGGTAGAGAATGCGGCTGTAAACCGTGGCGGCAAGGATCTCGATATAGCGTCATTCAGTGAACCCGTTGATGGCATTACGGCTACGGCGGAAAAGCCTTTGAAACTGAGTTTCTATTTCCTCGGTTTGGGTAAGACGAAATCAATGGGTATCTCGGATGTCGTTATTGAAGGCCAGCTCGTAGGCGCTGCTGCGCAGGTGACGAAATACACCTTGAATACACAGGTAGTACCATCAGTTGAAGCAGGAAGTATCAGTCGTGAGCCTGACATGGAACAGTTTAAGGAGGGTACGGTTGTAATGCTGAAAGCTACGAAGAACTTCGGCTATCGTTTCGTGGAGTGGCAGGATGCAGCTGGTGTAACGATAAGTACTGAGGCTACCACTACGGTCACCATGGATTCTGAGAAGACCATAAAAGCGGTTTTTGAATCTGTGCCTGTTTATAAGGTCACGACAAAAGCAACTAATGACGCAGAACGTCAGATGGGCAACGTCACCTTGTCACCCAATGAACATGATGGCCAGTATGAGGCAGGCACCAAGATTGTTGCAACAGCCAATGAATCGAAGATTTTGAAGTTCCTTTCATGGACTGATGCCAATGAGAATGCCAACGCCCTGAAAGAACGTGAACTGACCGTTAACAGCGATATGGAGTTGGTGGCCAGCTACGAAGTACAGGATTTTATTGCCGTGTTTGATGCCAGCAGTAACCAGAGCTATGCTTACACTACCACAGCCGGCTATCCCTTTGCTGCCGATGAGACATGGGATGGTGAGCGTAATGCCAAGAGTAGTGTGATAAGGATGAGTGACGGTTCGCTGTGCTATACCAAGGACGGTGGTACACCAGTGGTACGTAATCGAGAGAGTGTGGTAATTAGTGCTATCAATGGCCTTTATCAGAACGGCTACCGCACCAGCGACATCGCCTTTCAGTATCAGTTCTCAACGAAGGGGTTTACGACAGCCACCTTTACGGCGGATATGTGTGCCAAGAATGCTGCCACCAAGAAATATAAGGCGCTTATCTCTGTTAATGGTGCAGAATTCACAGAATTGAAGGCTGCTTGGGATGTAACGGCTAATGCTGTCAATCCCATAGAATTGGTCTTGCCGAGTGAGGCGATGGGGCAGGAGAGTGTCTGCATTCGCATCACAGGTGTAGGCGATGAGGTCTATAATACCAACTATCCTTTCGATAAACAGTTTGACGGACTGGATTATTGCGACCATTCAGAGAGTGGCGTGGGTAATGTCTTTATACTTGGTGAGGCTGTCGTAGAAGCTGATGAGCAGGCACCTGTGGTTACTGCTACGATTCCAGCTGACAATGCTACAGGTGTGAGTGCTACGGGAAAGATTACTATCTCGTTTAATGAGCGTATTAAGGCTGTAGAGGGAGCTGACAAGGCGATGCTTGACGGCAAAGAACTGCAGCCAGTATGGAGTAGTCGCAGTGTGAGTTTCGACTACAGTATGTTGGACTATGGCAAACAATATACCTTTACCATGCCAGCCAACTATGTGCAGGACCGCTCTGGCAACAAGCTTGCAGAGCCTGTAAGCATCACCTTCACAACGATGCAGCGTCCTACTGTTGCAAAGGGACTTTATGACTTCATCGTACCCGACAACGGCACCATCAGCGAGGCACTGGCTGCTGCCAATAGTCGTGCCGACAAGAACGTGCGTTATCGTGTGTTCATTAAGAACGGTAATTATGTATTCGATACTCATGGTAAGACCACGGGAGGCGACGGCAAGGAATACGACGATCCGCGCTCATACTTGAAAGCACCCAACACCAGTTTTATCGGTGAGTCGATGGAAGGGGTCGTGATTACTAACCATACACCTGCTGCTACTTGGGATAATGGATTCGGACAAGCTTGTCCGTTGGAAGGTATTGGTAAAGGCGACGTGCTCATCATTGAGGGTTCGGCTACCAATAGCTATTTCCAGAACCTGACGCTGAAATCATCGATGGGTGATGCTCATGGTCGCGACATCGTGCTTCATGACTATAGTACCCATACTATTCTCAAGGATGCCTGCATCTGGGCATATCAGGATACATACGTGTCAAACAAGCAAGATGGTGCTTACTATTTCGAGGGTGGCGTTATCCGTGGACGTACAGACTTTATTTGTGGCTCTGGTGATGTATTCTTCAACAAAGTGAACATTATCATGTGTGAGAAAGGCGGTTATATCGTGGCTCCACAGGGCAATAGCAAGTATGGCTATGTGTTCAAGGACTGCACCATTGAGGGTGGTAAGAGTGATGTTGACGGCACCTACTATCTTGGACGTGCGTGGACGGCTGCTGCTGAGACCTATTTTATTAATACGACCATGAAGGCACAGCCAGCCAAGGCAGGATGGCATGAATGGAACAACGGGCCTACACGTTTTGCAGAATACCATTCCGTCAATGCTAATGGTGCCGCTATTGACCTGAGCCAGCGTGCTACCACTATCAACGGCACCCCCAACAGCCCCATCCTCACAGACGTGGAGGCAGCAGTTATCGGCGATATGACTAACACCTTTGGTGACTGGCAGCCCACGTTGCTCACTGAGCAGGCTCCAGTACCCACACAACTGGCAGCCAGCAATGCCACCCTTACCTGGGCTGACAACAACTACGCATTGCTGTGGGCCGTGTGCAAGGACAGTAAGGTGATTGCCTTCACCACCCAGCCCACGTTCACTGCCACTGAGAGTGGCACCTATACTGTACGTGCTGCCAACGAGATGGGTGGCTTGAGTGCTGAGTCAGAGAGCGTCACCATTAGCGAAGAGATGATAACAGGTATTAACAATATTAACCTTAACGGAAATGTTAGTGATAACGGGACCTTCAATCTGCAGGGTTGCCGTGTTGTCCAGACCAATAAGGGAATTTATATCATCAACAAACGTAAGATCCTTGTAAAATAATCTTTTTTTTCGTACTTTTGCATCCGCAAACTGACCATTTAAGAAGTATGAATAAGATTTTTATAGTGATGACGCTGTTAGCCGGTACGATAAGTGCTGGTGCGCAGGTAAAGACAGCTGTGACGGAGTTTAATATGGCAGGACCCTTTGCTGTGCAGGCTCCTGTAGGTTTGGATTCCGTAGATGTGAACGGCAAGAAGTTTGATGAGAAGAGTCTCATGGAGGGCTTGGCACTCTCTGTAGAGCCTACTACCGTGTTCAGCGGACAGATGCTCCCCTCGCTTAAGGACAGCAAGAGCGTAGGTGTGCTGAGTTTCTACGTGAATAATAGTGACTACCTCAAAGGGAAGATTGAGGTCAAGGGTCCTAAGAACTATAAGCTGTATATTGACGGACAAGAGGCTGGGGGCGAACTGAAACTGGCACCTGAGCATCACACCTTCGCCATCCGCTATCTGGCTGAACCCAGCGATACGGACTCGATTCAGGTGACGTTTGATACTCAGACATCAAACATCAGACTTCAGACCTCAAAGCAGCATCCCTACATGGTACACGACCTGACAGATGGTAAGCGTGTGCGTGGTATCTCACTTTCGGCTGATGGAAAATACGTGGTAGTGTCTTACCAGACCACGGAACGAGGTGGCAACAGTCGTTGGGATTATGAACTGCGTGAGGTGAAGACGCAGCGCTTGTTGCGCTACCTGAGTAAGAACGTAAAGTGGATGCCACGCTCTACGTCCTATATCGAAGAGGAATATCAGGGGGATAAGCGTGTGCTCTTCAAGGTGGATCCGCTGACGGGACAGCGCACACAGTGGGCCTGCGACATTCCGCGTGAGAGCTATACCATTAGTCCTACAGAGGATTATCTGATTTTCTCGTGCAGCGAAGAAGGTCCCAAGGAGGATACTGATGTCTATGAGGTGCTGGAGATGGACGACCGTCAGTCTGGTTGGCGCACTCGCAGTTACCTGAAGCGTTATGATTTGAAGACAGGACTCTGTCAGCGTATCACCTTCGGCAACAAGGGTGAACATCTCTATGATATCTCTCGCGACGGACGGAAACTGCTCATCGTCTCTTCCTATTCGCGTCTGTCTAAACGCCCCACTGAGGTGCAGGATGTATTCATTATGGATGCCCAGACACTGAAAGTCGATACCATACTGATGTGCGAGGGCTTCCTCGGCGGTTGTGCATTCTCGCCCGACGGCACCCAACTCCTTTTTATGGGTAATCCAGAGGCTTTCAACCGTATTGGCTGTCAGTTGCCTGCAAACGTGATACCCAGCATGACGGAGAACGAGCTCTTCCTTTTCGACCTCGCTACGAAGAAGGTAACGCCGCTTACGAAGGACTTCGACCCCAGCATCAGCAATTGCGATTGGTCGGCTGCCGACGGCAATATCTATTTCACGGCCGAGGATCGTGACTACGTGAATATGTTCGCCCTAAATCCCAAGACGGGCAAAATCACGAAGCTGCCTATCGATGGCGACTATGCTTACCGCTACGATATGGCATCCAACGCAAGTGTCATCGGTTACCTGTCGTATAAGACGATGGAACCGGCCTCGGCTTACGTCTTGAGAAGTGAAAAGGGAAAAGTGAAAATTGAAAAGTTTTTCGACGGTCGTTCTGCTCTTGGCGATGCTGAGATAGGTACTTGCGAGGACTGGAACTTTACGAATTCGAAGGGCGACACGGTCTATGGTCGCCTCTATCTGCCAAAGGACTTTGACGCCTCGAAGAAATATCCGATGATTGTGTATTACTATGGCGGTTGCTCGCCTGTTTCAAGATATTTCGAGTCGCCTTATGCCCCTCAGTATTGGAACTCGCTGGGCTATGTGGCCTACATCATTGAGCCAAGTGGTGCTACGGGCTTCGGACAGGAGTGGGCTTCGCGCCACGTGAACACCGCTGGTCGTGGACCTGCAGAGGACATCATCGAGGGTACGAAGAAGATTTGCGAGGCTCATCCCTATATTAATAAGGAGAAGATTGGTTGCATGGGTGCCTCCTATGGTGGTTTCATGACGCAGTATTTGCAGACGCAGACCGACATCTTCGCAGCTGCCGTCTCTCATGCTGGCATTGCTAACCACACCAGCTACTGGGGCGAGGGTTACTGGGGCTATAACTACAGTGAGGTCAGTATGGCCAACAGCTATCCTTGGAGCCATCGCGACCTGTACGTCAATCAGTCGCCCCTCTTCAATGCCGACAAGATTCACACGCCCCTGCTGCTCCTTCACGGCGATGCCGACACCAACGTGCCCCTTATCGAGAGCCTGCAGATGTTCACCGCCTTGAAACTCCTCGGTCGTGAGGTTGCCCTTGTGCAGGTGAAAGGCGAGAATCACCACATCCTCGACTACTCCAAGAAGGAAAAGTGGCTGGCTACCCAAATGGCGTGGTTCGCCCGTTGGTTGAAGGATGACCCCACTTGGTGGGATGCCCTCTATCCTAAGAAGAACCTTTAAAAAATACACCCCGATAGCTTATTTGACTATCGGGGCGTATTGTTTTTAGTCCTCTCGATATTCCAGGATAATAGCTGCGTGCGATCAGTTTCTTTTTCAAACGGCAAATTAATTAGTTTGTTTTTTACATTTCCACGATAATCTTTCTGGTAAGTACGTCACTTAGGAACCGTAAGTATGCCACTTATGAACGTAAGTATGCCACTTATGGACGTAAGTATGCCACTTATGGACGTAAGTATGCCACTTAGTAACCGTAAGTACGCCACTTAGGAATTTGTCATCGAAATCTCCTTCAATATGAAAAACCTAAAGAAATCCTGAAAATACTATTAAAAAATACTCCGCAAATTCTTGGAAATGCCCTGTATAAAGGTTAGGAACTGCGGAGCATTTCCTACTTCACCTCTTACCTGTCTTTGCTACCAAACGTCTTGCCCAATCCACTATGTTTGTTGTGCCAGATAACAATGTATCCCCCCATCTCATTTCACTTTCATCAACCCTACGAAATGCTCCGCACTTATCTTTCTGATACATAGCGTCTTAACTTGTTTTGCGGAGAAATAAACGAATCCCAGTCACATCGCTGTGGCTGGGATTTCTTCGTATTCTGTCAATTCTGTTCGCTCCGCCGAAGGACGCTTGCTACCGAAGGGACGCAAGAATTCCGACAGGCAGAATTTGTGACGGAATCTTTTTTTACTCGTAGTACTCAATGGTGCGAGTCAATTCTATCTCCTGACCCATCATAGAGGTCTTGCGACTTATCCAGTTGCCTTTGGCATCGTATTTGATGTCGGAATATTCCATTGTCATCTCCTGACCGCCGATGTTCATCGACTGGCTCACGATGGCTCCCTGCTCGTTGTAGTTGTACGTGGTGGTGAGTGCCTGTCCCATCATGTCCATGCTCTGGCTCTTCACCTTGCCGTTCTCCCACTTGTAGGTGACGTTGACCTCCTGTCCGCGCATCGACATCGTGGCCGACTGCAGATAGCCGTTCTCATCGTACTTGGCATTGGTCATGCCCTCGCGCTCCATCTTGCCGTCCTGGGTGAAGGTGACAACCTGATCCATACCCATCATGCTCTGGCTGATTTTCTTGACAGCACCCTTTGCCTCGTTCAGTTCTACATCGTGGAACTTTGTCTGTGCCTGCATGGCGAATGGCAATGCCAGCAGCACCATCATCATAAAAATCTTTTTCATTGTTTTGGCGCTTTTTAATTGGTTAATGTAAGTTAGCATATTTTCTTTGATGCGTTGCAGCCCCAATGGTTTAAACAGTGAGCGATATTTTTTTATCCAATCGTGATGGTGTATTCGCTCATAAACGATGCGCCTGGCTGCAGGTGGTTCATATAGGGCTTGTCCTTGAACTCGCCCTCGAAGCCGCGATGGTCGCCAAGACCGTACCAAGGTTCGATGCAGATAAACGGTGCCTGCTTCTTGTACGGACTCCAGAAGGCGATGACGGGACAACGATAGTCGAGCGTCACGGCGGGGGTGCCGTCGGGATTGAGCAGGGTGGCCTGCGAGGTCTGGCTCTTGTGGAACTTCACGCTATCGTCGGCAAAGGTCTCATCGGTCACGGCCAGCAGTCCGTCTTTCGTCTCTGCCTCTATCTCGGTGAGTTCGTGAGAGCCGTCAATATAGCTCTTCAGGTTCTGCATCTGCTCCTTGTTGTCGAACACGATGACACCCTTCAGGGGCTCGTCCTCCTTGCAACCTGGTGCGAGGAAGGCAGGGTGACCGCCAATCTGGAAGTGAATGTCGCGCTTGTCGGTATTCTCTACGTGCCAGATGACATGAATCTTGTTGCCCTCCAGCTTATAAGTGACAGCTAAGTTGAAGCAGTAGGGATAGACCTTCAGCGTCTCTTCGCTCTCGTGCAGGGCGTAGGTCACGCGGTCGGGGCCTTGGCTGATGAGGGTGAACTCAGTGTCGCGGGCAAATCCGTGACGGGGAAGGTGGTACTCTTTGCCCTCCACACGGTAGGTGTCGTTGTTCACGCTACAAACGATGGGGAAGAGGATGGGCGAGCGGCGAGGCCACTTCTCGCCTGCCTGCCACAGGTATTCACGACCGTTGATGTCCTTGATGCTTTGCAGTTCGGCTCCCATGGTCGACACTTCTACTGTGAGTAGTCCGTTTTGAATAGTTTCCATTTGTCTGATGTTTTTAAGATTGTTATGACCGCAAAGGTACGAATAAAAAATTAATAAAGTTTGGCTCTTTCAGCTTTTTTTATTATTTTTGCACACACAAGCCAGAATATACGGTATGGAGGAAACTGAGAAAAAAGAAACCAGACAGCCTAAGACAATCGGCATCTATAAAGACGAAAAGGGTGAGTTTGTGGTGTACAAGAATAAAGCCAACGGTGTGCGGTCGGTACGCTATAAAGGCCCCGACGAGGCTATTGCTCAAATATCGAAAGTCTTGAACTGATAGCCTTGCTCTTTGAGCCACTTGATGCTCTCTGGCAGGGCTGTGCGCAGTTTCTCAATGCTTTTCAGCGAGTCGTGGAAGGTGATGATGGAGCCGTTGCGGGCATAGCGTTTTACGTTGTTCACCACATCATCGGCGGTGAGCCATGAAGAGTAGTCGCGTGTCACAAGATCCCACATCACAATCTTGAACTTACGTGAGAGCCAGGCATAATGCGGCAGTCGCATCCATCCGTGGGGCGGTCGCATCAGTCGGCTGTGGATATAGGCATTGGCTTTCTCCACATTGTAGCTGTACTCCTTGATGGAATGTCGAAGGCTACCGATGTGGTTGTGGGTGTGGTTGCCCACCTGATGGCCTTCGTCAAGTATGCGTTGGAAGAGCTCTGGATATTTCCTCACGTTGTCGCCCACACAGAAGAAGGTGGCTTTCACACCTTCAGCGTGCAGCACGTCAAGGATGAACGGCGTAGCCTCGGGGATGGGGCCGTCGTCGAACGTCAGATAAACTGCATGTTCGCGACGGTCCATTCTCCATAGGGCTTTCGGATAAAGCCATCTGAGGTATATCGCAGGTTGCTCTATAAACATCTTAATACTTTGGCAGAGCACCGCCTTTGGCCATATATTGCTGGGCAAGTATAGTCATCTTGCTCTCGTATTCATTGCCCATCTTTTCGTCAATCATATCAGCGATGTTGATAAGATGGCGCATGACGTAGAAGAGCTGGAGCTGGCAGTTTGACTCAGTGCTCTTGAATTTGTTGTGGTCGAGTGAGAAGTTGAAGATGAGGCTCTGTTCCGACTTCTTCCACAGCTGTTCGAGTATCTCGGTGGCTTTCACTTTATTGCCTATAGAAGCATAGACCTGAGCCATCTCGATAGAAGAGCTTTGGAAATCGTGGGGAACATTGGCTGCGGGGAATTCCTTCTCAGCACGGTCGAGCACCTCTTCTGCACGTTTCTTGTCGCCCTGTGCTGCCAGATGTGAAGCCAACTTGACAAAGAGGCGGCGGTGGGTGTAGCACATACGCATCACTGTCTCGTCGAGATAGATGCCAGGCGTGTTGGCACCACCGAACTTGAAGCGGTGCATCACGTTGTCGTAGGTCTTCTCAGTGTCGAAGTTGGTCATGCCGGGCAACGGTTGGTCGTTGATGTTCGTGGTGAACGGCGTGATACGGTTGGTTAGGCCTTCCTGTATGAAGTTGTCGCCCAGGTTCATGTAGTTCTCCTGTCCCACGGTATAGGCCACGTAGATAGGACGCGTCCAGTTGGCATTGGCCAGCATCTCAAGCATCATCAGCTTGCTCTTGTCGAGACCGCCAAGGCCTGCCAGCGAGATGGTCATACGGTCGGGGATAGCAGCATCAACATCGGTAGAGTCGGCAATGCCCTGAATCAGCATACCACTCTTCTTGACTGCCTCCTTGTCAATAGTCATATAAACGGTGTCGGTAGGAATGATGTTGAGCGTCTCGTCAAGATAGTAGCGACGGTCGTTCATCACCTCGGGCATTTTGGTGTAGGCAAACTCGATGGCATTCTTCTGACGCTGCTTGAGGTTGGCATCGCGATGGTCGCGCACCCAGAATTCCAGCACGTTCTTCAACTCGAAGGGATTGTCACCAAAGAGTTCCTTGGTCTCTTCGGGATACATCTGTTGCAGCAGTTTAATAGCCTTGCGGATATTATTGTCCACACGGACGTACTCGTTGGTGCCAGAGCAGTATTCCAAACGGCTCCACTTGATTGGCAGGGCAGGGGAGTCGTAGGCAGGACGAATCATCTGGTCGATGTACCAGTCGGTCTGCAGGTACGACAAGTTACAAACACGTGCATCGGTACGTACACCTTCGGTGTCCTGATTGTACCAGAGTGGGAAGGTGTCGTTATCACCGTTGGTGAAGATGATGGGGTTACCCTCTTCCTGCAAAGACATCAGGTAGTTCTGGCCGAAGTCACGGCAGGTGTAGCGACCGCTGCGGTCGTGATCGTCCCACGTCTGCGAAGCCATCTGAATAGGTACCAACAGGGCGGCAGCACCAATGATAGAGGCTGTAACAAGCTGATACTTCTTAAAGCTGTTCCATACCATCTGAGTCAGAGCAGCCACACCAAGTCCGCACCAGATAGCGTAGGCATAGAACGAACCTGCGTAGGCATAGTCGCGCTCACGTGGCTGTTGGGGTGTCTGGTTCAGGTAGATGACGATGGCCAGACCTGTCATGAAGAACAGGAAGAATACCACCCAGAACTGCTGTACACCCTTCTTGCCGCGCATGAAGATTTGCCAGAAAATACCCAACAAACCGAGCAGCAGAGGCAGACAGTAGAAGACGTTGTGGCCTTTGTTGTTCTTCAGGTCATCAGGCAGCAGCGACTGGTCGCCCAGACGGGCATTGTCGATGAAGGGAATACCACTGAGCCAGTTGCCGTGATCCAACTCGCCGTGTCCCTGAATGTCGTTCTGACGGCCTGCGAAGTTCCACAGAAAGTAACGCCAGTACATCCAGTTGCACTGATAGATGAAGAAGAACTTCAGGTTCTCCCACTGCGTAGGAATGGTCACGAAATCTCCGTCACGGTAGTTCGACGGTTCCTTGGTACCCTTCACACCGCCAATCCAGCTGTTGTAGTCCTGGATATGACGCTGATTGTTGGAGTACATACGTGGGAACAGCATATTCTGCGCATAGATGGGCTTGTCTTTTGTGCTCACCACAAAATAGGTGTCGGGCTCATTGTCTGAAGCCTTCTCCTTACGCTGATAGATAGGTGCTCCCTGATCCATCTTGACATGACCGTCATTGTCAATCTTATATTCAGAACTGTAGGCCTGTCCGTAAGCCAGAGGACGATAGCCATACTGGTCGCGGCTCAGGTAGTTTCCTAACGTAAAGATATCCTCTGGTGAGTTCTGATCCATTGGCGGGTTGGCCGAAGAACGGATCACGATGACAGCGTAAGTTGAATAGCCAATCATCAGCATCAGCATACAGAGCAGCGTGGTGTTCTTCAGACGTGGAGAGATAAGCTGCTTCTTCATGCCAGGCAAGAACAGCACAAGGCCGATGAGCGTCAGGACAAGCGCACCGATGAAGAAGGCACTCCAGCCAAAGCCGTAGAAGGGAATGCCCAGCATGGCAATGGCAATGAGGAAGGCAATGTTCTGGCGCATCCAGCTACCTTTGGTCTCCTTGGCCATCTGTGTCTCGTAGATAGCCCAGATAACCAACACAACCAAAAGGAAGAGGTAGATGTACTCACCCGTGTTGAACGGCATACCCAGCGTGTTGACAAAGAACAGCTCAAACCATCCTCCTACGGTGATAATGCCTGGAACCACGCCATAGAGCACGGCAGCCAGTATCACAAACGAGATGAGCAGGGCTACGATACTGCCTTTGACATTGGCATTGGGGAAACGCTTGAAGTAGTAAACCAATACGATGGCAGGCAGACACAGCAGGTTCAGCAGGTGCACACCAATGGAGAGGCCTGTCATATACATAATCAATACCAGCCAACGGTCGCTATGAGGCTCGTCAGCATGGTCTTCCCATTTCAGTATCAGCCAGAATACGACAGCTGTGAATGCTGAAGAGTAGGCATAAACCTCACCCTCGACAGCTGAGAACCAGAAGGTGTCGCTGAAGGTGTAAATCAGTGCACCCACCAGTCCGCAGGCCTCGATAGTCACCAGCTTACTCAGAGGTATGGCGGTAGCAGACTCTTCACTCTTAACTCTTAACTCTTCACTTATAAGCAGACGGCGTGCCAGGTGCGTGATACTCCAGAAAAGGAAGAGAATACACGTAGCTGACAGCAGCGCACTCATCGTATTGACCATGAAGGCCACCTTAGTGGGGTCGCTGGTTAACTGTGAGAAAAGATTGGCCGTCAGCATGAAGAAAGGTGCACCAGGTGGGTGACCGACTTCCAGACGATAACCAGTTGTAATAAACTCAGGGCAGTCCCAGAAAGAGGCTGTCGGCTCGACAGTTGAACAATAAACAAAGGCGGCAATGAAGAATGTCAGCCAGCCGAGAATATTGTCCACTATACGGAATTGTTTCATTTTAAAAAGGTTTGTTGTTACGTTAAAATCACTTATAGTGTGCAAAGATAGTCATTTTAAGGGAAAAGGGGACGGTGAAAAGTAAAAAATTTGCTGCCGCTCTACATTAATTAACAGAAAAGCCATTGAGTACCATAGATGAGCAGCCAATAGCGCAGGAGCTTGCCTATCGTAATGCTTAGGAACGAGATGGGCATATTGGCACGCATAAACCCTAAGGTCACCGTGATGGCACTGCCGATAATGGGCAGAAAGGCGAAGAACCCCATCCAGGCACCACGACCTGCCATAAAACGCTGGGCACGCTCCATGTTCTTTCTCTTGATTTTCAGGTATTTCTCTATCCATTCCAACTTGCCAAGACGTCCCACGAAATAGTTGAATACAGAACCCAACACATTGCCGATGGTGCCATAGATGACAAGTAGTCCACCGTCAAGGCCAGACCCTAAGAGCATCAGCATCATCGTCTCGCTGGAAAAGGGGAACACGCTACCGGCTATGAATGCACCAACTAACATACCCCAGTAGCCATAGCTGGTTAGAAACTCAAGAAATACATCCATAGATTAACAGCAGTGATGCAGATACAAATGCCTATGATGACAAAAAACATGATGTTGGTGAAACGGCTGGAGGTGAGTGTTAGCAAATGAGCTATGAGAACACTGCTACATACAATTGCCACACGTATGAATAAATGATAGAATTGGGGCTGGAGTGCGATGAAGAGCAACGTGATGAGCGTCATAGTGGTCAGGAAACCATACAGCTGTCGGATGCGAATCTTGTCTTCATAGCTGTACATCCAGAAATGGATGATACCTGCTATGGAGGTGACTGTCAGAAACGCGAAAACCAACCATTGATCAAGGCTGAGGCTCAGATAGTCGGCTGGGAAAGTGAATGTCCCAAAATCTTTCAGATGCTCTGCCAGTGGGGTGAAGTCGTTTTGGTAAAACAACCATATCGATATCAGCCAATATGGTGTTAGGATGCCGAAGACAGAGGCCAACAGCGTGCGTAGGCTCAGCGACTGAAGTCTGCCGGCCATCAGAATCCATAAGAGGGGAATGTAATATAGGTATTCCACATAGATCAGGCTACAGCCACCCAAACAAAGGAAGGCATAATAAGTCAGACCTGGCAGACTATTGTTCTGGTAGGTGTGAAACAGCAACTGAAGCATTGTGATGATGCATATCTGGCAGATGCCGGCTTGCAATGACTGGAATCCGCTGACAAGCATACATGACAGGAAAATAAATGTGGAAGCTACCATCCGGCTTCGCACACGTATCAGCATATTGCTGTTGTTCAGCTCTACGATGATATACACAGAGACGGCAAAACAAACTATCTCTGGCCAATGTATGGCTAATGTCTCAGAATGGACTGCCGCAGTAGTATTGTGTAGTATGGCAATCAGCCACACTACACAACAATAGACTACTGCTATTGGCAGTGTCAGGTAACTCTCAGCAATTCTGTTCTGAAGTCTCTTCACCTCTCACTTCTTACCTCTTATAGGTCCTTTCCAATGTCACGACGGAAATACTGGTCGGTGAATTGTATCTTCTGGGCCTCGGTAAATGATTTCTTCAGGGCTTCTTCCTTGTCCTTTCCGTATGAGGAAACAGCGATGACGCGACCGCCATTAGTCACTACCTGACCGTCCTTCATGGCTGTTCCTGCATGGAAGACGATAGAGCCTTCCACATTCTCAATGCCTGTAATGGGATAACCTTTCTTGTAAGTCTCGGGATAACCTCCGCTGACAAGCATGACGCAGACGGCTGCACGCTCATCGAATTCTATCCGACGCTGATCGAGATTGCCCTCTGCTACACCTTCAAAGAGGTCAACGATGTCGCTCTTCAGTCGCAACATCACGCTCTCGGTCTCAGGGTCGCCCATGCGGCAGTTGTATTCGATGACCATTGGCTCACCCTTCACATTGATAAGTCCAAAGAAAATAAAACCTTTGTAGTCGATGCCTTCGGCCTTCAACCCCTCTACAGTAGGACGGATGATGCGGTCGTCTACTTTCTGCATCCACTCTTTGGTGGCAAAGGGAACGGGAGAAACACTACCCATACCACCTGTGTTCAGACCAGTGTCGCCCTCGCCAATACGCTTGTAGTCCTTGGCTTCAGGCAGAATCTTATAGTGGTCACCATCGGTCAGCACGAAGACAGAACACTCGATGCCACTCAAAAATTCCTCGATGACTACGCGGCTGCTGGCATTGCCAAACATACCGCCCAGCATCTCCTTCAGCTCTTTTTGGGCTTCTTCGAGGGTGGGGAGAATCAGTACGCCCTTACCTGCACACAGACCGTCGGCCTTGAGTACGTATGGGGCTTCAAGGGTCTCCAAGAACTTCAGACCCTCCTCCAGATGTTCGCCATCGAAAGTCTCGTAGCGGGCGGTTGGGATGTTATGGCGTTGCATGAAACCCTTGGCAAAGTCCTTGGAGCCTTCAAGCACAGCACCGGCTTTTGATGGGCCGATAACGGGTACGTCCTTTGTCCTCTCGTCATGCTTCAGATTATCGTAGATACCTTTTACCAATGGGTCTTCAGGACCAACTATCACCATGTCGATGCCTTTCTCAACGACAAACTGCTTGATGGCCTCAAAGTCATCAGCCTTGATATTTACGTTTTCACCGCAATTCTGCGTTCCTGCATTGCCAGGTGCAATAAACAGTTTCTCCACTCGCTCGCTCTGAGCAATCTTCCAAGCCAGGGCGTGCTCGCGGCCGCCGCTTCCCAATAGTAAAATCTTCATAATAAGTAGGTTGATTTCGAAATCGACTGCAAAATTAGTAATTATATTGATAAAAGTAGAAAGTTTTTGATGTTTTTGACTAATTTTTGGGAAAAAATTGCTAACTTTGCGGCCAAATTCTTAACCACTTTAATATGAAGAGACTATTTTTTGTTTTTATCGCAGCCTCATTGGGCATTTTTGCAAAGGCTGGAGGTCTGATGACCAACACGAATTATCACATCGCATTCGACCGAATGTTTGCACGTGGTGCTACGTTTGATATCGATGCGGCTTACAGTAATCCTGCAGGCCTGGCATGGGGACATGAGGGTTGGCAACTGTCGCTTAACTTCCAGAAACCGTGGCAGAACCGTGATATCGAGGCAAATGTTCCAAATTACTTGGCCTATCCGGCACTGGGCTATCAGGGCGTGAATATAGACCAGAAATACAATGGAAAGGCTTCTGCTCCTATAGTCCCGGCTTTGTTTGCCTCATATAAGCAGGACCGTTGGGCTGTGTCAATGATGATTGGTATCGTGGGCAGCGGCGGCTTTGTAGAGTATGAAGAAGGCATACCCATGTTTAATTTGATGACTATGGGTAAGATATTCGAGAAATCGGCTACACTGCCTACTGGTCCGGTCACGCCAAAAATGTATGGGATAGATTCTAACGTGAAGGGCAAGCAATATATTTATGGGGGACAAGTGAACTTCACATACAAGATTACTGATTTCCTGAGTGCTGCCGTAGGTATGCGTGCCAACTACTACGATGGTTATAATCGTGGCTACGTGACGGCTACCACGTTGCCTGAGCTGGGCAGTCAGCAGCTGATGGACTTGCAGTTGGACGTGACTCAGCGTGGATGTGGATTTGCACCTATCGTAAGTATGGATTTCCACAAAGGCCCCTTGACGTTGGCAGCCCGCTATGAATTCCGCACAAAAATTAGCACCACTAACGATACTAAGGCACTCAACGTAACGATGATGGGTACCCCTACCGACATTAAAGCAATGGCAGCTCAGTATGGCAATGCTGCAACGCTGACAGGCTTAGCTACCAATATGGGTGAAGCTATGGCTGCGAAAATCAAGGACTTCATGCCTGATGAAGAAGTGCGCTACGATATGCCTTCGCTACTCGTTGTGGCTGCTCAGTATGAGATAACGCCAAAGTTGCGCGCTGCTGCCGAGTATCATTTCTTTGATGATACCCACGCAAAGATGGCCAATGACCGTCAGGACAATCTGGAGCATGGCACGCACGAGGTGCTGTTGGGTGCTGAATACGATGTAAACGATAAACTGACGGTAAGCTTGGGTGGTCAGCGTACGGACTACGGTCTAAGCGATGCTTATCAGACCCATACATCGTTTGCATGCGACAGTTACAGTCTGGGCTGTGGTGCTGCCATCAAACTGACTGAGAAGATGCGTTTGAACGTGAGCTATTTCTGCACGCTCTACAGCGACTATAAAGTAGAAAGTGCCAATTACCTTGGTACTTCATACTCTGGTTCCGACACCTTCAGCCGCACCAATCATGTGCTGGGCGTGGGTGTTGACTATAAGTTCTAATTACAGAGGAAGGGAGATGACGAAACGGGCACCAGGACCTGCGTAGGAGGTGTCAAGACGTACATTGCCGTTCAGACGACGGGCAAGCATTCGGCATAGCGTCAGGCCCAGACCCAGTCCTTCCTTGAAATTATCGAGCTTAACGAAGCGCTCGAAGATACGCTCGGCTTCCTTGGCGTCAATACCGCAGCCCGTATCTTCTACAGCAAGGGTCAACTGCTCGTCCTTGGCTGAAGCTTTGAGGGTGATATGGCCTGCAGTGGTATTCTTATTGGCATTGTCCAACAAGATATTTACCATGCGGGCAATCATCTTTCTGTTGGTGGATATGCAGAATTCGTCAGGAAGGGTGCTCTCCACTCTGATTTCCACGCCATTATTCACGAGTCCGCGGAAATCACCTGCAACTTGATCGAGCAGCAGGTTTATGTCAACAGATTCAATATTCGGCACCTCTACAGTATTCTCGTTGAGCGACAGTTCAATGAGTTCGTCGAACTGATTGGTGATGATATTGGTGTTCTTAATGACCATCTGCGACATTTCTGCGAGCTCGGCCTTGCTGATCTCCATATTCTCGTCTGAGACAATCTGGGCGAATCCAGAGATGATGTTCAGCGGCGTACGTACTTCGTGACTGACATTACGGATGAAGTCTGTCTTCATCTTATCCGATTCCAAGGCGTGCTCGTAGGCTTTCTTCAACTGCTTTAAATGCAGACGGCGTATAAAGACAATGTATGACAGGGCGCAGAGCAGCATCATGAGGACACCAATGGTGAGGATCATATACTTTGTCTGCGTGCTGGCAGCTTCACGCTCCACCTCGTAGAGAAGCAACTCGTCCTCGATGCCCTTCATGTTGTTGCTTAGGATGATGCTGTTGATAGAATCATGCCTGTTCATCTGTACACGCTGTGCTTCATAGGCCTCTTTCCATCGCTCGGAATTCTTGTACAGGTTGATGATAATCTCGTCGGCATCGTCGCCCATGGTTTCTCTTGCCAGCTGTAAGGCAGCGTCTGTATTGCCCAGATAGGCCTGATAATAGACGTCTATAGCGCGTCCGCTGACGGTGGTGAGGCCGCTGTCTATCCCCGCCTTGTAGGCCTTGTAGCCTTCGACAAAGCGCTCCATGTCGCCCATGTCATAATAGCTGAGCAGACGGCGTGACTCTATGTCAAAGACCCTTTCTGGTGCATACTGGCGTGCTATGCTGTCAGCTTTGTTCAACATTTTAAGAGCTTCTTCTGGGTCATCTTCCAACTCAACATTGACAATATTCATGTAGATAGGGGGCATGCTCTCATAGTAGCCATATTTTTCCATGAGTGAAATGACTTCATGGAATGCTTTTTTCGCTGCATCGTGATTACCGCAATAGCGATGAATATGGCCCATCATATTGACGGCCATATATATTTCCTTGTCAAGCCCTCGCTCGCGCAGTTCTTTTGACATTTCCTGCGCTTTCAAATATGCCTCGAAAATCCTCTGGGTGTTCATCAGGAAGACAATCTCATTACATCTCTGTGTGTAATATAAGTGTAGGTCGTTCTGTTCGAGCAAATAATCCTCCAGTCGGGTGACTGCTTCAAAGAAATGTGTGCTGTCGCCCATATTGAATGCATTGCTCATTTCAGCTCGCATAGCCAGATATGTCGAGTCTTCCTTGCAGTCTCTGGCTTGCGCTGTTCCAATGCCAAGCAGGAAGGTAAGAATTAAGGTAAGGTGTCTTAGATTCATAGGTTTAGGATATTTCGTTGGTCTTTTATTTCAGGTAGTCTTCAAAATATTGCGTAATCCGTTCATGCAGATGCACACTGGCATGGCCTCGCATATTGTGCTCTTCGCCAGGGTATGCAAAGAAGTCGGGTTGGGTGCCGGCCTTGATACAGGCATCGAGGAACGACAGACAGTGTTGTGGCACCACGGTTTTGTCGTTATAGCCGGTGATAATCTGGAGCTTACCCTTTAGGTTGCCCGCCTTTGCAATGAGGCTGGTCTTGGCATAGCCCTCAGGGTTTTGCTGTGGGGTGTCCATGTAACGCTCGCCATACATCACCTCGTACCACTGCCAGTCGATGACGGGGCCGCCTGCCACACCTACTTTGAACACGTCTGGATAGTTGGTCATCAGTGAGATGGTCATATAGCCACCATACGACCATCCGTGTACGCCCAGTCGGTTCATGTCGATATATGGCAGGCTCTTCAGGTATTCCACTCCTTTCATCTGATCCAGCATCTCTATCTGTCCCAGCTGTCGGAAGGTTGCCTGTTCAAACTCGCGTCCGCGATTCTCACTGCCACGATTGTCGAGTATGAAGACGATATAGCCCTTCTGTGCCATATAGGTCTCCCACGACCTGCTGTACCAGTGCCACGAAGCCTCTACGTTATGGGCATGAGGACCGCCGTAGACATAAACCACCGTAGGATATTTCTCCGCTGGATCGAAGTCCGCAGGCTTCACCATACGCCAATAGAGGTCTGTCACACCATCGGCAGCTTTGATGCTTCCTGACTCAAACTGTGGTACGATATAGTCATTCCATGGGTCGGGAGCAGTAAGCAAATTGTGAATTGTGAATTGTGAATTGTGAATTGAAATAGCGTCAATAGTATTTGGCTTTGTCGGTGTGCTGTACTTATCGTATAGCTGTGTGCCTGATGCAGATAATGTTCCTCTGTGTACACCTTCTCCGTTATCGAGTGGTGTGCGCTTCAAGGTTTTCAGGTTGACGGCATAGAGATTACGCTGCAAAGGGTGTTTCTCGTTGGATGCAATGATAATGCTCTTGTCCTTTTTGTTGAAGCCCAGCACGTCGAGTACTACCCAAGAACCTTTGGTAAGTTGTGCCACCTGTTCACCTTTTATATTATATAGGTATAGGTGGTTATAGCCGTCCTTCTGGCTCTGCATGACAAACAGATTGCTGTCCCAAGGCAGGAACAGGATGGGATGCTCTGGTTCTACGTATTTATCGTTAGTCTCGCGATAGAGTTCCTGTAGGCGTTCACCCGTCTCGGCATCATAGCTCACCAGTCTGCAGTCGTTCTGGTCGCGGTTAAGCTCGAACATATAGATGGTTTTCGCATCAGGACTCCAGGCGATGTTGGTGAAATAACAAGCCTCCCATGCTGCCCCCGAGGGGACATCTTTTGTTTTCAGGTAGATTGTCTTGTGGGTTATGATATCATAAACTCCAACTGTCACCTCATGGCTGGTCATGCCTGCCATTGGGTATTTATCTGGCTCATAGGCAGCTGTACGAGGGAAGATGTTTACCTGCGGATAATCAGTCACCATACTCTGATCCATGCGATAGAATGCCAGTCGCTGTCCGTCAGGGCTCCAGAACGTACCTTTCACGATGCCGAATTCATTGCGGTGAACAGACTCTCCATAGACAATCTCGCGTGAGCCGTCAGTGCTCAACTGCTGCTTGTTGCCTTCGGCATCTACGACGAAGAGCTGGTTGTCGGCCTTATATACCGTAGCTCTTGAGGCGGCATTCCATTCATTACAGCTTTGCTCTGAGATACTGTCCTGCCACACGATCTGATGCTTCTTGAAGTCAAGCAGTATCATGGACTTCTTGAATCCCAGTAGTACCAGAGGTTCGTCAGGGTAGGGGAAGGTGGCATTTGTCAGCTGTCGTACGTAATGGTCATCATCGCTGTCAGTCCATTTGTTCACGTCGTCGAGTGAAAACAGCAGTGTCTCCTTGCCTGTCTTGCTATCAATGAGCTTGCATTCCTCTACATCTGTGCGCACCAGTTGGTCGCCCCACCAGGTGAGGAACATATTCTTGGGCCTCAAGTTATGGAAGTTGGTGCCACCGAAGTTCAGATCCTCCAGTGTGAAAAGCTTCTGTGCAGACATTGGAAGTGCCATTACTGTTAAAAGCAGAAAGGACGCAGCATAGTGCGCCCATAGTCTGATATTACTCGTCGTCATGATCGAATCGCTTGTTACGCTTGCCGCCGCTACGGTCGAAACGCTCGTGTCCGCCGCGGTTCCTATTGTTGTCTCTGAAATCTCTTGGCTTTCTGGAATCCCTTGAGTCCTTCGAGTCCCTCGAATCCCGAGGCTCTCTGGAGTCTTTTGCCTTTCTGGGGTATCTGGAGCCTTTGGAATCTTTAGAATCCATTTCATGCTTGTGGAACGTAAACGAGCGGATGTCGCTGTTCTCGTTCTCCTCCTGCTCGTCAAGTCGCTGTTTGAACTCACGGTTCTTCTTGAAACGGTGCTTCTCTGCCATCTGGCGCTTCTCGTCATCGGTCTTTACCACACCGCCTTCACTGCGGAAGTCCTTCAGTTTGCCATCGAAGATTTGGTATTTGCGAAATTCGCATTCCAGCGAACCATTATAGACGGGAATCTTGATTGAGGGCTTCAAACCAATCTGCTCAAAGCATTCTTCGCGATATGAGAGGATCCACGCATCGTTATTCAGGAACTGATGCTTCAGTCGTTCACCAATCATACGATAGGTACCCAGCAGGTCGGGTGTTGAGATTCGCTCTCCGTAGGGAGGGTTGCATACCAGTATGCTTTTCTCCTTTGGCTGTGTGAAGTTCTTGAAGTCCTGCTCCTCTACGGTGATGTCGGCAGTCAGTCCTGCAGCCTTTGCGTTCAGACGGGCAGTATTCACTGCCTTGATGTCCACATCGTAGCCATAGATATGATGTTTGAACTCACGCTCTTTGGAGTCATCGTTGTAAATCTGGTCAAAAAGGTCGGCATCGAAGTCTGGCCACTTCTCAAAGGCATACTCTTTACGGAAAAGTCCTGGTGCCATGTTGCGGGCAATGAGGGCAGCCTCAATGAGCAGGGTGCCGGAACCGCACATCGGATCGATGAAGTCAGTCTCGCCCTGCCAGCTAGTCATCAGAATCATTCCTGCTGCCAGCACCTCGTTCAAGGGTGCCTCTACGCTTTCCTGGCGATAGCCACGACGATGCAGCGATTCTCCGCTTGAGTCCAGACAGAGCGTACACTCGCTCTTACCAGGAGCTACGTCGGCAATATGGATATGCAGCCGCAGGTCGGGATTTGCAACGGAAATATTAGGACGGCTGCCTGTCTTTTCGCGGAGCTGGTCTACGATGGCATCCTTTACTTTATAGCTCACGAACTTCGAGTGGCGGAACTCTTCTGAGAACACCACCGAGTCAACCGCGAACGTACGGTCGTTATCTAAATATTCTGTCCAGTCTATCTTCTTGATTTCCTCATAGACATCGTCAGCACTTTGCGCCTTGAAATGGGCGATGGGCTTCAGTATCTTGATGGCTGTATGTAGCGAGAAATTAGCGCGATACATCATCTCTTTGTCACCGGTGAATGACACCATTCGCCTGCCGATTTTTACATTGTTAGCCCCCAGTTGGGTCAGCTCTTTCGCCAGCACAGGTTCCAGTCCCATGAACGTTTTGGCGATCAATTCGAATTCGTTTTCCATTTATTGTTGTAATTTACAGCGCAAAGATACAGCAAAACGTGCGAATAACAAAATTAATTATGATTTATTTTCGTGATTCGAAAATTATTCGTACTTTTGCAGTGGTATGATAAATGTTCTCTTGCATACGATGCTTGCCGTTTGGTTCCTGGAGTCCTGGCCTCAGGTTCTGATGACTTTGCTTGTCGTTTTTCTTCTGGTGTTCCTGTGGATCCAGTGGAAAATCGGTCAGCAGTTGAAATCAGAGCTGGCGATGCTGGCTAAGATAGGTAAGCACAACGTAGAGTATGAGTTCGTTTTGGACACCATGAAGCTCTCTATCTGGCATTTGGATGTGAAGACGGGTAAGCTGACGTTTGAGCAGGATTTTCGTGATAAAGGCAATAAGTATTTTACTAACGCCGACGGAATGGAGATAGATGAATCTGTGACATTGCTGGATCCTCGCGATTCTGAGCGGGTGGGACAGTCAATGGCTGACCTCTGTAGCGGAAAGAAGTCTTCTTATCATGAAATCTATCGCGTTACTGTGCCTTATGCCCAGACGGTGTATTGGGAGGAAAGCTACGCTACGGTGACTCAGCGTGATATTGACGGACATCCCACGCTCATTGTGGGAACCACCCAACGTATCGACGACCGTAAGTCTATGGAGGAAGCCCTTGTGCAGGCTCGTAACCGTGCTGAGGAGAGCGACCGTTTGAAGACCGCCTTCGTTGCCAATATGAGTCACGAGATCCGTACGCCGTTGAATGCTATCGTAGGCTTCACCAGTGTATTGCCCGACATTACCGATGAGGAAGAGCGTAAGAGCCTGCTCGACCTGATTCAGGAGAATACTCAAAAACTGCTTCGTATCGTTGATGATGTGGTGAACATCTCAAAGATAGAGTCTGGTAAGGAGGAACTGGTGATGACGGCCTTTGAGCTCAATACCCTGTTGCTTGAGAATATGAGCCGTTGTGAACAGTCGTTGCAGCCAGGCGTAGGGCTTGATGCACAGTTTGCTATGGATGCGCTGACCATTACAACCGACCTGGCTCGTCTCAACGAGATTATGAAGCACTTGCTTCAGAACGCTGCCAAATTCACACAGGCAGGCACTGTCACTGTGGGCTACGACAAGCCTGTTGACGGTCGTATCACTATCTGGGTGCGCGATACGGGTAAAGGTATTGCCGAAGAGAATCTGGAGCGTATCTTCGAAAGATTCTATAAGGTCGATGAGTTTATCCCCGGTGCAGGCTTAGGCTTGAGCCTCTGTCGTGTGATGGCATTCAGCCTGGGCGGAAATGTGACTGTGGAATCCAAATTGGGCGAGGGTTCTACGTTCAAGGTAGAACTGCCGATACAGTAAAGTTTAGAGTTTAGAGTTCAGAGGTTAGAGTTTAGGGTGACTATCGGAAGGAATCCGTCAATAACTTAATCTCAATCTTGGGGGCTATGCGCTCGTAGAGGATGTTGTAGACGGCATCCAGAATAGGCATATTCACGTGCCAGTGACGGTTGATCTCCTTCATACACTTCGTGCCAAAGTATCCCTCGGCAATCATCTCCATCTCCATCTGTGCACTCTTCACGCTGTAGCCTTTGCCTATCATCGTACCGAAGACGCGGTTTCGCGAGAAGTTCGAGTAGCCCGTTACCAGCAGGTCGCCCAGATATACGCTGTCATAGACGTTGCGCTCTGTGGGATGTACACTCTGTAGGAAACGCGACATCTCCTGTACGGCATTGGATATGAGCACGGCTTGGAAGTTATCACCAAACTTCAGTCCGTTGCAGATACCGGCGGCAATGGCATAGACATTCTTCAATACGCTGGAATACTCTATACCAATGACATCGGTCGATGTCTTGGTCTTGATAAACTGACTGTTCAGCACTTCAGCAAAGGCCTGTGCTTTCTCCATATCCGAACAGCCCACCGTCAGGTAGCTCAGTCGCTCCAGTGCCACCTCTTCTGCGTGGCTGGGGCCTCCGATACAAGCCAGATTGTCATGTGGCACATCAAAAACCTGATGGAAATACTCCGTACATATCAGGTTCTCATCGGGTACGATACCCTTGATGGCTGTGACAATAAACTTATCCTTCAGCCTCACCTTCAACTTCTTCAGGTGGTTCTTCAGATAGGGCGATGGCACTACGAACACCAGAGTGTCGTAGGCCTCAATAATCTTGTTGAGGTCGCTGTTAAAGGTAATCTCGCTGATGTTGAAGTGTACGCTGGTCAGATAGCTGGGGTTATGGCTCAGTCGTTTGAAGTCCTCTATCTGGTCTTCACGACGCATATACCATCCTATGTGGTGCGTATGCTGTACCACAATCTTGGCTATAGCCGTTGCCCACGAGCCTCCGCCAATAATCGCTATCTTACCGCAATCGTACATTATTGTGCTTTGTCAATCCACCCCTGCACTTCGTCCAGCGATGGCTTCTCGTAACCGAGTTTGAATTTCTTGTTGATCTCGCCAATCTTCTGCTGCAAGCCCTGTGCCTTCTCGTCCTTGATGTCCTGAATCAGGTAGAAGCCTGCTTTACGCAGCACGTAGGCCCAGTCTTCTGGCACACCGATGGCAGCCCATTCCTGGATGCTGCTCTGAGGAGCTTTCTTCTCAGGCTTCATCTGGGGGAACAGCATCACCTCGCCAATAGCGAACTTGCCAGTGAGTACCATCACCAGACGGTCGATACCGATACCGATACCAAAGGTAGGTGGCATACCATATTGTAATGCGCGCAAAAAATCCTGATCGATAATCATGGCCTCGTCGTCGCCCTTGGCAGCCAGTCGCATCTGTTCCTTGAAACGCTCCTCTTGGTCGATGGGGTCGTTGAGCTCAGAATAGGCGTTAGCCAACTCTTTTCCGTTCACCATCAGTTCGAAGCGCTCTGTCAATCCAGGCTTAGAGCGGTGCATCTTGGTCAGAGGACTCATCTCTACGGGATAGTCGGTGATGAAAGTGGGCTGGATGAAGGTACCCTCGCAGAACTCACCAAAGAGTTCGTCAATCAGTTTGCCCTTACCCATTGTCTCGTCGACCTCCATATTCTTCGACAGACAGAACTGGCGAATCTCGTCTTCCGTCTTGCCGTCGCAGTCGAAACCTGTCTTCTCCTTGATAGCCTCAAGGATAGGCAGACGACGGAAAGGAGCCTTGAATGAGATGACTTTACCATCGATCTCTACCTCAGGCTTTCCGTTTACTGCCGTACAGATCTGCTCCAGCATATTCTCTGTGAAGGTCATACCCCACAGCAAGTCCTTATAGCTCACATAGAGCTCCATGCAGGTGAACTCAGGATTGTGGGTCTTGTCCATACCCTCGTTGCGGAAGTTCTTACCCATCTCGTACACACCCTCGAAACCACCTACGATGAGGCGCTTCAGGTAGAGCTCTGTAGCGATACGCATATACATATCCTGATTTAGCGCATTGAAATGGGTAATGAACGGACGAGCCGATGCACCACCAGCGATATTCTGTAGAATAGGTGTATCTACTTCCGTATAACCGGCATTATCCAGAATGCTACGCAGGGTGCGGATGATGGTAGCACGCTTCAGGAACGTCTCCTTCACGCCTGCATTCACCACCAAGTCCACATAACGCTGACGATAGCGCAACTCTGGGTCGTCGAAAGCATCATATACCTTACCGTCGGCATCAGTCTTCACAACTGGCAGCGGCTTCAGGCTCTTGCTCAGCACCGTCATCTCCATCACGTGAACGCTGATTTCGCCCGTCTTCGTACGGAATACGTATCCCTTCACGCCGATGAAGTCGCCCAGGTCGAGCAGCTTCTTAAATACAATATTATATAAGTCTTTATTTTCGTCAGGACAGATGGAATCGCGCTGCACATATACCTGAATGCGGCCCTTGGAGTCCTGCAGCTTAGCGAAGGCGGCCTTTCCCATGATGCTCTTGCTCATGATTCGTCCAGCGATGCTCACCATCCTACTGTTCTCTGGTGTGGCAGTCTCGCGCACATCGTTGCCTTCCTCGTCCTTACCGATAACAGGTAGGTCCTCAAAGTCGTTGATGATATCTGTGCTCCATGCATTTACGGGAAACTCTGCAGCAGGGTAGGGGTTGATGCCCATCTTGCGCAGTTCGTCGAGCGACTGCCGACGAAGGATTTCTTGCTCACTCAGTTCAAGTATGTTCATGTCTAATATTCGAATATTTGCAATTTGGGTGCAAAGTTACGAATAAATGAGCGAAATACAAAAGGAAAACTCATTTTTCTTTTTATTTCCGAATTTCCGAATGCTAAGTAATTTATATCGCTACAATCTCCTCAGCCATTGTGTTTAGGGCGACGCAGTCGGTGCGGCTGATATGCCGTTTGTCTGAATCATATTCCCATGGACTGAGGATGAGGGCGCGTCCCTCTGCTACAGCATCAAAAATATCATAGGGCGGCTTGTAGTAATCGCGGAAACCATTGTCGGCAAGCATGATGATGGGATGCCCCTCCTTGATGAGAACGGCCTTTACCTCTTTCTCTTTTGGTGAGATAAACGGCGATACCATCACGGTTCCTTGACGGGCAGCCAGCACGCAACCGTTCATATAGTTTCGTAAGGGCTGGGCGTTCCCCTGGGCTGCATCATCTGACAGTTTATGACGTACATGCACTGTGGCATAACGCTCCGCTTGCAGAATGGCGATATTGCCTACGCCTGTGTAGGTGCGTCCTGCTATCACAATGCCCTCTTGCACGCGGAAAAAGCCAGGCATCAGACGCTTGGTGGCTAATCGCTGTGGATTGAGTTGTATATAGCGGATCATCGATTGTAGCTGCCCTCGTCGTGAAAGGGGGCGAATGAAAGCCACCTCGGTGAAAAGAGGGTCGAGGCTGTAATAGCTATCCTTGCCTAAGCGTTCTCTGAGTGGATTCTCGCGGCTCGTAGCCGATGCAAAGGACGAAAGAGAAAGCCCCCGGCTTGCATTTTCGTTTGTTGTCCCGCCTATCAGGCGGGGATTGCTCCTTAGATAGCTATGCGCCCTCCCAATTTTCTTCGCTCCCCGCCAGAACCCTTGCGCCACATAGCGGATGCTTTTTTCCATAGGCCTTCGCACATACCAGATGCTATGCAGATGATCGGGCATGAGGCAGTATTGCAAAATCTGTATTTCTGGATTAAACATTGGGAGCGCACGCTGGCAATCCAGTAATGCCCTTCCTAATTCCGTTGGTTCCACCCTGGCCTGCGTAGGGTCGTTGTTAGGAATGACGATGGTACCAAGCAGAGGCTCGCGTGAAGGTATGGTCAGTGTAACATGGTAGATGCCGATGCCCTTCCATGATGTCCCTTCCTTTTGCCAATGCCACTGTTCTTGTTTCGCCATAAAAACGCTTGTGGTTTTCTTTTTAACGTATTTCATTTTGATTTATTTTGTCGTTTTGGGCTCACTTACAAAATGAAAGCAAAAACAGAAGTGGACAGTAGACAGCAATGACAGCAGTTATTTGCAAACTATTCGCGTACGTCTGCGTATACGCACGTATAAAGAATGTACAGACGTACGCGTTGCTTTCTGGAAAACTGCTGTCATTGCTGTCCAGTGTCCATGTGATTCTTAACAACCATTCAATTTGGGAATTTTGTATAAAACCTTTTCGATTTTATTTCAAAGTGTTAGTTTTTGCAGGCAAAAGAGGTGTTGTTAGTGTTTTTTAACCATAATTGCGTTTATTCTTATATAGATTTCCGTACCTTTGCGCCTGCATAAAGCGAAATATGTAGTCAGTAAAAATAACTAAAACTATTAACATTATGAGAAAAATTACGAAATTGATGCTCACCCTGGCATTGCTAATTGTCGGTGTGGGGGGGGCAAAAGTGTATGCAGGTAAGGTTTATGGAAAACCTTCTGTCACTTATCAAGCTGGATGGTCTGCAGATGATGGAGGGCTTTCTGGTACAATGACATGGAAAGGCGTTGGCTCTATTGCTAGTGTATGGTATATTTTGAATACGGGATTGCCCACAGGTGATATTTCATCGTATACAAAAATCCATATTACGTTGTCAAACTTTTCGGCAAATGCTTCTCATATCAAGTTGGTAATCAAAAATTCTGATAGTCAGGCCATTGATGAGAAATTGTATGCTGGTGACAACGATGTATTTTTCAACAGCCCAAAATTTTCAGATTTTGACTTCACTAAGGTCACCGAGATTAACTTGTGGAACGGTGAAGAAGAAGCTGGTAAAACCGTGAATAATGAAAACCCTGCATCTGTGAAGGTTGAGAGCGTATACATGCAAAAGCCTACAGATGTCGTAACCAATAATGGTTTTGGGGATGCCGTAACCTCTCTTGATTACATTACTGGTGGAAGCAAGTTCGTTATCAGCGACAACGGAACCAATGCTAAATTCTTTAAGAATAGAGCATCTAACGCTCATGAAAGTCAGAATGCAGCTGTTGGGAATATTACAGCAGATTCTTATTTTTACTTCACACTTGAAAAATATTCATCTGGAGACAATATCTATCGATTAAAGATCACTGACGCAAACGGTGATGGGTATCCATATGGCGATGGAGGTTCAAGCAACTATTATTTGAATACAGTCCAAACATATACTGATAATGTGATTTCTGCACAGGAATCTGGCTGGGGCGGAGAACAAAATGCTCTCTGGTATGTTACATACGATGCGGAAAAAGGGTTCTCATTCCAAAGTGTTTACAGGAAAGATAATGACAAAGAAAAGACTTGGTTGTCGGTTGGTAACCTCGTGGAAGATCAGGCATATTTGAAACTTTACAAGAGTATCAACTATGTTGTGAATTCTGAACTTGACGTTGATGTCATTGATGAGAATGTTAATATCACTGTTAATGCCGAGACCCGTAATTACCAGCTTTATGTTCCTGACAAAATTCAGGCAAATTGTCCTTTGGTAATATCATTGCATGGTGCTGGCGGTGCAAGTACAAACTATACACCTTTCGGAAAGGGCGTAGCTGATGCTGAGGGTTGTATCGTAGCCTATCCGCAGGGCAAGGATACCCAATTATTAGGCAACTTGACTCCTGGTTGGACGGCCTCTGGTGAGGATAACTTTGATGTTGACTTTATTAAAGCTGTTATTGAGGATGTGGCTTCGAAATATCAGATTGACCGTAAGCGCATCTACTGCTGCGGTTTTTCTAATGGTGGTATGATGACCTACGCTCTGAGCAATACTTGTAGCGATATCTTTGCAGCTTTTGCAAGTATTAGCGGCTATCCTATCAATGAGTTCCACCTACGTCATGCAGGCGAGCGTCCTGTGCCTTTCCTGCATATTCACGGTAAGAACGATGACTTCGTGGAGTATTCTCTGATGCCTACGATAGTTGATGAGATGGTAGCTCGCTTAGGTGCTAATCCTGTACCTACGACGACCTCTGGAGATGGCTATACCAAGAATGTGTATGAGGCTGCTTATGGCAGTTTCCCATACGTTTACTACGAGATTGACGGCATGGGTCATGTTGACTTTACCGATAAGACTGAAGACGGATCATCAGCCCAAACCATGTGGAACTTCTTCGAACAATATACCCTTGACTCTTCTTGCAACTCAACATTGAAGTGGGCTCCTCGCATTGAGCAGGCAGGATTTACTCCTGCAAGTCATGGCCTGACTATGAATAGCGGAACTACGCTGTTGCAGTATGGTGGTGATCAGTACACCGTAGATAATAAGAATGTCTATCATTCGCTGCAGTTCGATAATGGTAATTATATGCTCAGCTTTAGTTCTACAGGAACAGCAGTTAGCATGGGTGTGCAGATTCAGAAGCTGACAACCCCGAATACGGTTGTACTCGACGCTACCGTCAATGTGGGAGATAACATCGTGTTACCATTTGAGGTTGCAGACGGATGGGGAGAGTATCAACTGACAATCACACGCCCCTCAGAAAGCGATGCTATTACTATCAGCAATATTGTTATTAAGGAGGGTAGTGAGACAGTAGCGTTCGTTAAAACTCCGCTTCTTCTTTTGAAAAACGGTGCGATTAATACGACAGACTTTGATGTAACACCTATTGCTTCAAGTACGTTAACGACAGACAATCTGTATGCCGCAACATTTACTTCTAAGGGAGGTTATTGCAATACATTCCAATATAAGAATCTGGATGTTAGTGATTATGATAAGGCAGTAATAGTATTTGGTGAGCCATTGTCAGAATCAAATGGAGAGTGGCATATAAATCTTCCTAATGGTAATCATATCGCTCTTGAGTCAGGCACAGATGAGTATGTGGTTTCTTTGGATGGCGTTGACACTTACGGTGACTTTACTGTTTTCTCTTGGAACCATTCAGGGAAATCAATCACTATATCTGAGGCTTATCTGTTAAAGTACATTGATCCGCTTAGAGAATTTAAAGCAACTTTGAGTGAAAAGATTGCAGAGGCAAGCTTGTACTCAAGCGTAGGCAAGACTGCTGCTAGTTTTGATGCTCTGACGCAGGCCATCTCGGACGGTGAAACTGCTCTGGCTGCTAACGATGCTACAGAACAGAGCCTAACCGATGCCACTACGGCTATTACTGATGCCATCAATGGCCTGACTCTAGCAGAGAACTATACTCTGTTGACTAAAGAAATGTTTAAACAGTATGCAAGTCTGGCAGAACCTGGTGAAGGCTCTAACGGTAATGGTGCTTACGAACTTTTCACTGCCAGTGGACTTCCCTATGGTGATGGCAATGTTAGTGAATTGAAGTGGGCTGATTTGGCTGCATACGACAAACTCGTCATTGTGACATCTGGTTCAATAAAGCCTCGTCTGTGTATTAATCGTCTTGAAGCTAATGGTCAACAGGCTGCTACAAAGGCAGAATCAAAGATGATAGATATCAATGACAATAATGGTAATACTTGGTCTGCCGATGCTTATCAGACTATCGAAGGTAATGTATACACGATTAATCTTAAAAAGATTGTTGCTGACTATGGCTTCGTTCGCCTGCATAGTATTAAGAAACAGGGATGGGGTGACGGTGTGTTGATTACCGATTTATTGCTATACACCGAACCAGACCCACTGGCAAGTTATAAGGAGACGTTGAGTGATAAGATTGCAGAGGCTCAGGCCATCAATACTTATGCAAAGACTACAGCTTCCGTTGAAGCACTGAATCAAGCGATTAGTGATGGTGAGGATGCCCTAGCTGATGCCGAAGCTACTGAGAAAAGCTTGACAGATGCTGTACAGGCTATAAATGATGCTATTGCAGGTCTGAAATTGGCTGACGGATATGCCAATCTTACTGAAGATATGTTCAAAACATGGGATAGTGATACAACGCCTACTACGAGTAGCAGTGCTGGTTGTGCGTATGTCTTAGGTACATCTACAGGTCAGCCTTATGGTGATGCCAGTGTAAAGTGGTATCATTTCGCAGATCTTTCGGATTTTAGTACTATGTATTTGCTCACAACAGATGGAACTCCACGTGTGATGATGAATCGCGCTTATGCAGCTGAAGGCGATGGTGGTGACTATGTTCAGCTTACTGACGCTCCTGTGGATGGAAAAGTGACTGTTAACCTGACGGCTTATCCCTATGCACATTTGAATGCTATTAAGGGCGCAAACTGGCAAAATGTTACTGTTACCGATATGCTTCTCTATCGTACCATCACCGTGGGTGCTACAGGCTATGCTACATTTGGTAGCCTCTCAAAGAACGCCAAACTGAACGGTGTGACAGCTTATGCTGCAAAACTCGAAGGTAGTTCGTTGAAACTGACTGAGGTGGCAAATGTTCCTGCAGGTAAGGCTGTGATTATTATGGCCGGTGCGGGCAGCTATGCTCCTACGTTTGATGTTGCTGCTGATGATATCGAGAGCGACTTGAATGTTTCAAATGGTACTGTAACTGGCGACGGCTCTACTATTTTTGCATTGGCTAATGGCAATAGTGGTGTTGGTTTCTATCTCGTAAAGAGTGGTGTGACGATTCCTGCAGGCAAGGCTTATCTAGTGGTTCCTGCTTTGTCTCGTGAGTTTATTGGCTTCGCTGGAGAAGAGACAACGGGCATCAAGAACTGCAAGTTTGAGAATGCAACCGATAATGCAGTATATAATATGAACGGTCAGCGCATGGCTCAGCCTGTGAAGGGGCTCTATATCATCAATGGAAAGAAGACTATCGTTAAATAATTAAAGAAAATATACATTATGAAAAAGATATATCAAGCTCCTGTTACAGAGGTTCTTTTCGTTAAAATCAATGCTGCAATAATGCAGACCTCTATGATTGTGAATAAGAATCAGGAGGATGAAATTGAAGACAGCGAAGAAATTCTTTCCCGTCGCCATAATGCATGGGACGACGAAGAAGAGTTAGAAGAGGAAGAAGACTTCTAAATCTTAATGCTCATAGTAAGAATGGGGCTCTTGAATGAACTGGGCCCTATTCTTACTTTGTAAAGTAAATACCTAATAATAACAATAATAAAATAATACAACTTTCGCATGTATGTAACGACCACGAATTTCACGAATGTTTCTATGCAGAACGACTTGAAAACTATGCATCGTAGATGCAACGAATTAAACGAATTGGCTGGCTCAGTAAGGAATCGCTGGCGATTCCTATTCGTGTGATTTGTTATAAATTCGGTTATTGTGTGCAGCAATAAATTCGTTCAATTCGTGTAATTCGTGGTTAAAAACAATTTGAGAAACTTGAATAAAATAATAAATAACTAAACAATTTACATTATGAGAAAATTTACTAAATTAATGCTCACCCTGGCTCTGCTTGTTGTCGGAGTGGGGGGGGCAAAAGCAATTAAGACTCCTGGAACAGAGTTTACAAGTGTATCCGCTCTGAGCGGAAAAACTTTCGCTGTTATCAACAAAACTGACGGTAAAGCAATTTGTAACAAAACAGGCGGTCACGATTATGATTTGCAGTATCTTCCATATGCAGATGCTTTTAAAGCTGATGTTAATGGTTATTTGTTTAAAATAGAACAGATTAGTGATGGTGAAGACCCCTCTGCTGACGGCAAATATTTAATCCGTGTTGTAGATGCGAACGGAAGTAATTATAAAGTTAGTGGATGGGCTGCTCCCTATTTACAAACTAACATATCAGGTAGTGGCGTTTGCTTCTTTTTCTCTTTAAGTGATAAAAGAGGTATGGATGCGAAAAACACAGCTGCATGGGATATCCAGTATGATGATGAAAACGGAGGTTTTACACTGAAAAATATTTATACAGATAAATATATCAATGACCCCACCCAAGAAGCTTCTAGCGATACTCCGAAATACTTCACATTTTGTGAATTGGACGAACTTACCACGACAGTTTCAATCAATAATGTTAGTATAACAGAGACTTTAGCTAGTAATCCTGAGCATTTTACTGAAATTACACAGGATCAAGGTGCAACTCTTGACAATTTTGCTCGTACAGAGTTGGTTGAAGGTGAAAATTACAACACGTACACATGTACCGAGGGTATTCAGGTCGCATTTAAAATGTATGATATTGACGTTGAGGGTTGTGACTTTATTTTAGTTAATTTTGCTGAGCAAGTTGCATATGGCTGGGAACTTGCTTTTTGGTCAAAAAGCAGTCAAAAGACAACACAAGTTGGTACTGTATCAGAATACAAATATATATTTGCAAACGATGCTGAGTGCGCTATTCAAAACAATACTTTGCCTCAGCTTACGATGTTGCGTCTTTGGTCAGGTTCAACCCCTCTTGTCGCTAAGGTCGAAGGCATCTATAAACATACGGCTATAGATTATAATCGCACCTATAGTTTTGATCAGGCTTTAGACTTCACAGATACAGGTCTTGAGGCTTACGTAATCTCTGCATTTAACCCTGCTACGGCGACACTTACATTGAGTAGAGTTTATCAAGTACCTGCTAATACAGGCGTTTACCTTGTAGGTAAGGGTGGCGATTATAATATACCCGTTATTGATTCGGCTGATCCTATTGCAACCAATCTGCTTCATGCTTCCAGCGGTACCGTTGCACTTGAACCAACAGAAAGTTCTAACACCAATCTTATTTTTGGAGGATCGGGAGAGAACAGAGGATTCCATCCACTCTCAGCAGCAGGCGTTATTGGTGCCAACAAGGCTTATTTGCAATTGCCGACAGCAGACCTTCCTACTAGCGGTGCTCGTTTGAGCTTTGTCTTTGAGGATGAAATAACTGCAATCAAGACTTTGAACGAAGTTAAGGCTATTGATAATGCTTGGTACACCGTAAATGGTGTGAAGCTGAATGCTAAGCCTACCCAGAAAGGCATCTATATCAACAATGGCAAGAAATATGCTGTCAAATAATTTATCCCGTTTGTTTCACTCATAAAATTGGCATAAACAATGAAAAAGACATATATTGCTCCAAAGATGGAGATGACAGAGATTAAGATGGCAAGCATGATTGCCGCTTCAGAACTTAAGGTGTATAGTTCTACATTAAATGCAAACGATGCAGAAAGTAGGGAGTCTGGTGGCTTCTTTGACGACGACGAAGACTTCTAAATCTTTGAAACATAGATGGATGCAGGGGCTCTCGAGGAATCGGGGGCCCTTGTTGCGTAAAGGAAGCTTCATGCTAACCGAAAACGGGACAGTTTGTAGATTCAGATGACATCCTTTGCTATCGGCCGACCAAGGTCAGCAGATCGGCCGACCTTAGTCAGCAGATCGGCCGACCCGGGTCAGCTGATCGGCCGACCTTGGTCGGCAAGTAGGTGATTGGCCTGAATGAAAGTGCCGATTGGCCTGAATGAAAATGCCGATGAAGCCAAATGAAGAAGAAAAACGCGTTTTCTTTTTGTGTTTCCCCCGTTATTTCGTAACTTTGCAGCCAATTTTCAGAGTGAAGACTATGGCAAAGAAGATATTTGTATTCCTGACCTTCGTGGTGATTATCGTGTTGGTAGTGATGGCACTGACGAAGCCGGAGCCGTGGGAACATCAGGCGGCAGTGAGGGAGCTGGCTATGAAGGTGGTAAGTCAGGAGGTGGCCAGTGTGCAGTTGCCAAAGGAGATGCCTGCGGAATTTGCTGAGCAGGTTACTGAGAAAGGCCTGGATATGGCGATGAACGCTGCGGGCAGTTTCCTGCAGAGCAATATGCAGGTGGAGGACTACCTGGTGCTTTCAGTGGGCTGGGTGAGCTATCACGGTCAGACGCTTCCCATCACGGTAGGTACCTTCGGACGGGTGTTTGTCCTTGCAGACGAGAATGACGTAAGGAACGCATTAAGATAAGACGAGAAAGAAAAGGATTGATGGTTCAGGATATTCGCAAACACAGGTTTCTGGAGATTTTTGGAATTGTGGTCATCGTGCTGGCACTGGTAAGGTGCGGCGTTTCTGGTGTTGGTACTGTCGAGACGGCTAAGCCAAAGGAGGCAAGACTGACAACGCAGGCCGCTGAGGCTAAAGAACCCGTCAGTCAGATAAAGCCCGTCAGCACGAAGTACTTGGCTGATGGTGAGCGGCCTCATAGGATTTTGAGCGTTCCCAGCTATCAGAAGGCTTTCCCCGACGTTAATGATGTGCAGATAGTGGCTGCCAACCGATGGGGCGTGAAACCCGTGAAGAACCGCCAGGATGCGGAGGCAAGAAAAGACGAACTGGTGTACATAGGCTGTTCACCTTATTATATTATAGACTCGCTCTATAGCAGTATTCCCTATCTGGTGCCTCGTGCTGCCATCCTGTTGCAGGACATCGGAGAGGCTTTCTTCGACAGTCTTCAGGTGAAAGGCGTACCCTTGCACCGTTTTATCGTGACCAGCGTATTGCGTACGCAGGAGGATGTGTTGAAGTTGCGCCGGCATAACGGCAACGCTACGGAGAACTCGTGCCACCTCTACGGCACTACCGTTGATATTTGCTATAACCGCTATCAGACGGTGGAGGACCCAGACGGTCCGAAACGTCGTGAGGTGCGCAACGACTCGCTGAAGTTCATCCTGAGCGAGGTGCTCAACGATATGCGCCAGAATAATCGCTGCTATATCAAGTATGAGGTGAAGCAGGGCTGTTTTCATATGACGGTACGATGAAAAATGTAAAAATGTAAAAATGTAAAAATGCAAAAATTTAAAAATAAAAAAATGTAATTTTTTCACTTTTCACTTTTCACTTTTCACTTTTTTTTGTACCTTTGTACGCCGAAACAAAAAGGCGAAAACGCGTCAGCGGGCTTAAAAATGGCCTTAAACGCAATTTCCAGCCTAAAAGTTCATTGTTCAATTAAGCATTAAGCATTAAGAATAAAGAATTAAGCATTATAAAAAGTGGATCAGACGTTTGATAACGACAGAATTTTGAAGATTAACATCGAGGAAGAGATGAAGTCTTCGTACATTGACTATTCAATGTCCGTGATTGTGGCTCGCGCCCTTCCTGATGTTCGTGATGGATTTAAACCCGTGCATCGCCGTATTCTCTATGGTATGATGGGCATTGGTAACACCAGCGACAAGCCACACAAGAAGTGTGCGCGTGTTGTAGGTGAGGTGCTCGGTAAGTATCACCCCCACGGCGACTCGTCGGTATATGGCGCCCTGGTGCGTATGGGTCAGGAATGGAATATGCGCTATATGCTGGTCGACGGTCAGGGTAACTTCGGTTCGGTAGACGGTGACTCGCCTGCTGCCATGCGTTACACGGAGTGCCGCCTCTCGAAGATGGGTGAGCATATCATGGACGACCTGGAGAAGGACACCGTGGATATGGACCCCAACTTCGACAATACCCTGGTGGAGCCCAGCGTGATGCCAACAAAGGTGCCTAACCTGCTGGTAAACGGTGGTAACGGTATTGCCGTAGGTATGGCAACGAATATGCCTACCCACAACCTGGGTGAGGTGATCGATGGTTGCTGCGCCTTTATCGACAATCCTGAGATTGACTGCGAGGGCTTGATGCAGTATATCCCCGGTCCAGACTTCCCCACAGGCGCTTATATCTATGGCTTGCAGGGTGTAAAGGATGCCTATGAGACAGGTCGAGGCCGTATCGTGATGCGTGCAAAGGCCGAGATCGAGAGTGGCGAGACCCACGATAAGATTGTGGTGACGGAGATTCCTTACGGTGTGAACAAGGCCGACTTGGTGGCTTATATCGCCGATCTGGCTACGCAGCACAAGATTGAGGGTATCTCGAACGTGAACGATGAGTCAGGCCGTCAGGGTATGCGTATCGTGGTTGACGTGAAGCGCGATGCTAATGCCAACGTGATTCTGAACAAGCTGTTCAAGATGACGGCTCTGCAGAGCTCGTTCTCTGTAAACAATATCGCCCTGGTGCCCATTCCCGGCACTCATGGCAAGATGCGTCCAAAGCTCCTTTCACTGCGTGACTGTATCCGCTACTTCATTGAGCATCGTCACGAGGTGACTATCCGTCGCACGAAGTTCGACCTGAAGAAGGCGCAGGAGCGTGCCCACATCCTGGAGGGCTTGATCATTGCCGTGAACAATATCGACGAGGTGGTGCACATCATCCGCCAATCGGCTACACCTACCGATGCCCAGCGCAACTTGGAGAAGCGCTTCGACCTGGACGAGTTGCAGTCGAAGGCTATCGTGGATATGCGCCTGAGTCAGTTGACCGGCCTGCGTGTGGATCAGTTGCATCAGGAGTACGACGACCTGATGAAACTCATCGCCGACTTGGAAGAAATTCTGAACAATCCTGAGCGTTGCAAGCAGGTGATGAAGGAAGACCTTTTAGAGGTGAAGGAGAAGTACGGCGACGAGCGTAAGACGGAGATTATCCCCTTCGACCATGAGTTCAATGCAGAGGACTTCTATCCCGATGATCCTGTGGTGATTACCATCAGCCACATGGGCTATATCAAACGCACACCGCTGAGCGACTTCCATGCTCAGAGCCGTGGAGGACTGGGCGCTAAGGGTGCTCGTCATCGCGACAACGACTTTACAGAGTATATCTATCCAGCCACAATGCACAACACGCTGCTGTTCTTCACCCAGAAGGGCCGTTGCTACTGGCAGAAGTGCTACGAGATTCCTGAAGGCGACCGCAACTCTAAGGGTCGTGCCATCCAGAATATGCTGAATATTGAGCCAGACGACTCTATCAATGCCGTACTGCGCATCAAGAACTTCAATGATGAGGAGTTCCTGAACAACCACTACGTGGTATTCGCCACCAAGCAGGGTGTTGTGAAGAAGACCTGTCTGAACCAATATAAGAACGTGCGTGCTGCTGGTGTGATTGCTATCAATATCAACGAGGGCGACGAGGTTGTAGGCGTTCGTCTGACCAACGGTAAGAACGAAATCCTGCTGGCTAACCGCAACGGACGTGCCGTTCGCTTCAATGAAGACCAGATCCGCACCATGGGTCGTGTATCTACTGGTGTTATCGGAATGCGTCTCGACGGTGGTGATGACGAGGTAGTAGGCATGGTATGTGTCAACGATCCTCAGACAGAGACCATCATGGTGGTGAGCGAGAACGGCTATGGTAAGCGCTCGGACATCGAGGACTATCGTATCACCAACCGCGGTACCAAGGGTGTGAAGACCCTCGCCATCACTGAGAAGACCGGCCGTCTGGTGGCTATCAAGGTGGTGACCGACGAGAACGACCTGATGATTATCAACAAGAGCGGCATCCTGATCCGTCTGAACGTCAGTGAGGTACGCGTCATGGGTCGCGCTACGCAGGGCGTTCGCCTGATCAACCTCACGAAGAAGAACGACACCATCGCCAGCGTCTGCAAGGTGCAGAAAGCTACCGAGGAGGAACTGGCTGAGGAGCAGGAGGCAAATGCCGAGATCTCTGAAAACGCAGAGGACTCAGAAAATACAGAGAATAAAGAATAACCGTTTAACCAATAACTTATGTATATGAAAAAGTTAATGATCATGGCTCTGATGGCAGGTGCTGCCACCACAGCTTTTGCACAGGATGCAGTGGTGAAACAAGCCAAAAAACTTGTTTCGGCAGGTGATTTCGAGGCTGCCACACAGATGCTGGCACCGGCACTCACATCAAGCGAGACGCTCGACAAGGCCGCAGCATGGAACCTTCAGACAGACATCTATTATCAGCAGTATTCACAACAGGCCGACGCTGCTATCAAGAGTATGGTGCCTGGAGCTAAAGAGAAGGCTGATTCCGCATTGATGTATCGCAGTGCCATCAAGGCTTTGGAGGCTGCTGTTGAGACTGATAAGTACGATCAGATGCCTGACGAAAAGGGAAAGGTGAAGGTGAAATACCAGAAGGCAAACCAGAATCGCATAAAGATGCTTTCTGTTCCCCTCGTTCAGGGTGGTCAGTACTACTATAACAAGCAGAACAATGATGAGGCTATTCATTTGTGGAAGGCTTACGTGAATATGCGTGAGACATCTCTCTTCAAGAATCTGCCTGAGACGGAGTTCCCCAAGGAGCCTTTCTATAATGACATCCTCTACTATTGCGCATTCCTCTCTTATCAGATGAAGAACTATGAGGATGCCGTCGCCTATGCCAAGAAGCTCATTGAGGCCGATCCTTCAAAGGCCGGAGATGCCAACGATATCCTGCTCTTCTCGAAGAAAGACCTGATGAAGACCGCTGAGGACTCACTGGACTATGTCAATACCGTGAAGGAAATGCATAAGGCTAATCCTCAGGAGGAGCGTTACTTCAATCTGCTCATGGAGTTCTATACCCGTTCCAACAACCAAAAGGCTCTGGCTGAGTGGGCCGACGAGGAGATTGCCCTGAATGCACAGAACAAGATGGCTTGGGCATTGAAAGGTGAGGTGCAGATGAACAACCGTGAGTGGGACGCTGCCGTAGAGTCTTACAAGAAGGCCATCGAGCTTGATGACGAGTTCATACAGTGCATCTTCAATGCCGGCGTTTGCCTGAACAGTAAGGCTATCGAACTGAAGGACAAACTGGCCGACAAGAATACCGGTGGTCTCACCAAGGTTAATGCCGACAAGGTGAAGGAAATCCTGAACCAGGCTCTGCCATTCCTGGAGCGTGCCAAGGAGCTGGATCCCGACCGCGAGAAGGTAAAATGGGCTTATCCGCTCTACCAGATTTATTATTCGTTGGGCGACAAGGCTAAGAGCGACGAGATGGAAGCTCTGGTAAATGCTCAATAAGTATCACTTAAACTGACAGAATGAAGCAACTCTTTGCAGTTCTGCTTCTCATATTGATGACGACACCGTGCTTGATGGCTCAAAAGACGAAGGTGAGCAATCCTCGTCAGGAGCTAAGTCAAGCACGGTCGTCTATCAAGAGCGGCAAATATGCAGACGCAGAGAAAACACTGGCTACTCTGCTGAAAGACTCGGTCAACCGTACCGATAAGCGGATATGGCTGGCCTACTATGATGCCGTGCTCGGACAATATGAGCAGGGCAACGAAAAACTTTACTTAAAACAGAAATACGACACAGCGGCCTTCTTCGCAAAGGCTCTGCAGTTGCTTACCGTTGCCGAGACGTATGACAGTCTGACTGATGACAACCGTAAAAAACATTCACAACTGCTGAATACCATCCGTCCCAATATCTTTAACGGTGGATCCTTTCTGTTGAGAAAGGAGAAATGGACTGATGCCTATCGCTACTACGAAGCCTATATAGATTGTAGTAGGCAGCCGTTGTTCGAGGCATATCAATACGATTCACTCGACACACGATTGCCTGAGGCGGCCTATTGGGCTACCTACTGCGGCTATAAGATGCAGGATGCGGTGCTCACGCTGCGCTATCACAAGCTGGCACTGAAGGATGAGTCGAAGGCCGACTTTACTTTGCAGTTCGTGGCTGAGGCACGTAAGTGGCTGAAAGATGACGAACTGTATGTCAAGACGATGGAAGAGGGGTTCCGAAGATACCCGGACTTCCATTATTTCTTCCCACGTCTGCTGGATGCCTATACCAGCATGGGACAATACGAAAAGGCGTTGGCATTGGCTGATACAGCCTTGATGCTCAAACCGTCGAGCGAACTATTCCTGTTCGCCAAATCTACTACACTGCTGCGCATGGAACGCTATGCCGAGAGCATCAAGTATAGCGAAAGACTTATAGAGGTGAACCCTAACCTCGCTGAACCTTATTTTAATGCCGGTACGGCCTACGTCAACATTGCCGACCGACTGGCTGACCGCAAAGAAAAGAAACTGGTGAAACAGGCTTACCAGAAAGCCTGTCCATATATGGAACATTATCGCAAACTGATGCCAAACGAAAAGGCCAAATGGGCTCCGGTGCTCTACCGCATCTACCTGAACCTGAATATGGGCAAGCAGTTTGACGAGATAGACCGGCTGCTTAAAGAGTGAAGAGTGAATAATTCGCTACCGCTATCTGAGTGGGAAGTGAGTTAACATAAGAAGAAAATTACTATGAAAAAGATCTGTATCGTGGCGGGTGCACGCCCTAATTTTGTGAAGGTGGCCCCGCTGATTCGTGCCATTGAGAAGACGGATGGGGCTGAGTACGAACTGGTATATACGGGGTGTGAGGATGACCCTACGCTGGAACCGTCGCTCTTTAATGACCTTCAGATGCCGCGTCCATCAGTATTCTTTGGGGTGGACAGCGTCAGCCTGAATGAGATTACCAGTAGGGTGATGGCACATTTCGATGCTTATCTCGAAGATAATCCTGCCGATGTGGTTATCGTGGTCGATGACCTCGCCTCTACAATGGCTGCTGCTATCGTTACGAAGAAGCGTGGCATCAAACTGGCGCATCTGGTGGCTGGCACCCGTTCCTTCGATATGAATATGCCGAAGGAGGTAAACCGACTGGTTATTGATGCCCTTAGTGACTATCTCTTTACGGCTGGCATCAAGAGCAATAGCATAGCCAGTAGGGAGCAGTCGGATAGCAACAATACCTATATGGTCGGAAACATCCTGATGGATACCCTCCGCTTTAACCATCAGCGACTCGTTAAACCTGAAATCTCCAACCTCCAACCTCAAAACTACTTTGTTTTCACACTCAATAGAAAGGCATTGCTTGCTGATGATGAGAAACTAAAGCTGATGTTAGAGGTAATGACTGAGGCTGCCGGCGATACGCCTATCATCGCTCCCTTGCGTGGAAAGGCCTACGAAACAGTAAGTCGTATGATGGCTTTTAGAAATTCTTCACTCTTCACTCTTCACTCTTCACTCCCCTACTTGGAGTTCGGTTGGCTCATCGCCAATGCAAAAGGCATCATCACCGATTCTGGTAATGTGGCAGAGGAGGCAACCTTTAATAGTGTGCCTTGCATCACACTTAACAGTTACACAGAGCATGAGGAGACGGTCACAGTAGGCAGTAATGTCCTTGTGGGAGAAGATCCTCAGCGATTGAAGGAGGAGATCCTGCGTATTGAGGCAGGCGAATGGAAAAAATGCGCCCTGCCTGACCGATGGGACGGTCGTACGGCAGAGCGCATAGTGCAAATCTTGTTGGCTTAATAATTCTCAGCCTTTACTTGGAAATAAGCCTGGGGATGGTCGCATACAGGGCATACCTCAGGGGCGTTCTTGCCGATGACGATATGTCCGCAGTTTGAACACTGCCAGATAACGTCACCATCTTTTGAGAACACGCGTTCCTTCTTGACGTTGTCCAGAAGTTTGCGATAGCGCTCCTCGTGCTCCTTCTCAATCTTACCAACGGCCTCGAACTTTTCGGCAATCTCATCAAAGCCCTCTTCGCGAGCCTCCTTGGCCATGCGGGCATACATATCCGTCCACTCGAAGTTCTCGCCATTAGCAGCAGCCTCAAGATTCTCGGCAGTACTCTTGATGGCACCGCCTTCCAACAGCTTGAACCACATCTTGGCATGTTCCTTCTCGTTAGCAGCTGTCTCTTCAAAGATAGCAGCTATCTGTACATAACCGTCTTTCTTGGCTTTTGATGCCCAGTAGGTGTACTTGTTGCGTGCCTGACTCTCACCTGCAAAAGCTTCTTGCAGGTTTTTCTCTGTCTTTGTTCCTTTCAATTCTTTCATTGTTGTAGGTCTTTATAGTTAATATTAAATGGAGATTTCTCCACGGATGTTTTGTCTCATATACTTGCGCACCTGTTCAGCGTCTTCGTATTTCCCTTGTAGATACATCAGTTTGGTAACTGCTGCCTCCACCGTTCCGTCGTAACCGCTGATAACGCCGGCTTCCTGAAGTTGGTAGCCTGTGTCGTAGCGCCCCATCTCCACACAACCTTGCATGCATTGGCTGATATTGATGATGACTTTGCCTTTGCGGGTTCCTTCGCGCAGTGCATTGATAAGCCAGGGACTTTGTGGCGCATTGCCTGAGCCAAAGGTACGCATCACGATGGCTCGTAGGTTAGGCGTAGCAATGATGTGACGAATCAGGTCTTCGCGGATGCCAGGGAACAACGAGAAAATGATCACGTTGTTGTCAAGTTTGAATTGAGGCGTAAAGGGTGACGGGTGACGGGTGACGGGTGATGGGCGATGAATGAACTCATTGTGATAGGTAATCTCTACACCAGCATCAGCCAGATGAGGATAGTTGAACGACTCGAAGGCGTTGAACTCATCGGCACTCTGCTTGGTGGTGCGGTTGCCGCGCATCAGGTGTCCGTTGAAGTAGATACCCACTTCAGGTACCATCGCAGAACCGTTCTCTCGTTTTGCCGCAGCCATCTCGATACTGGTAATCAGGTTCTCCTTGCCATCGGTACGCAACTGTCCGATAGGCAGTTGCGAGCCAGTGAGGATCACAGGTTTCGAAAGGTTCTCGAGCATGAACGATAGGGCCGATGCTGTGTAAGCCATCGTGTCGGTGCCATGAAGAATCACAAAACCGTCGTATTCCTCATAGCGGTCGGCAATGATATGGGCCAGCTCCGTCCACAAACGGGGCGACATGTCGCTCGAGTCGATAGGCGGGTTGAACTGATAGGTGGCTATCTCCGTCTGAAACTGTGCCAGTTCTGGCACGCGGCTGAGCAGGTGCTCGAAGTCGAACGGCTCCAGAGCACCTGTCTGCGGGTTTTGGTTCATACCAATCGTTCCGCCTGTGTAGATTAAAAGAACTTTACTTTGCATGAAGCGGTAGCAAATTCTTCACTCTTCACTTTTAGAAGCGGAAATCGAGCTCCACATCTACCATGTTGTAGTTGTGCTTGTCGGGGTTGGCAATGGTGCGGTCGTTCACGCGAGCATACTCCACGTTAATCTGTAGGTTCTTGGTGAACAGGTAGTCGGCACCGATCTCGTACATGGTCTTTGACTGTCCCCATTCCTTGGCCTCGCGATACAGGTCGTAGCGAGCCTTGACGTGCATCTTGTTCTTTTGGATAGGAGCAATGCAGAGGGCGTAGATACCATCGGCCTTGTCGCTGGTTTGAGCTGCGTTCCAACCCTGACTGTGGATATACTCTGTACGGAAGGTCCAGTCGTTAGCTGCATATTCGCCAGAAATGGCATAGCGGTTCTTCTCGCCTACGCCTGCACGACTACCAGTCCATCCGAAGGCACCGATACGCAATCCCTTGATAGGCATAACCCATGCACCGCCGATGATGTCCTTGCGGTTGTCTGCGTCGCCAGTGTTGATGCCCTCGCCGTTGAATGCGCCAATCTGATAGTGTAACAGGTTGCGACCCTCGGCATTCTTCAGGAAGTCACCCTGGATCTGGACACCGATGTCACGACCGTTGGATGCGTGTTCGCCAGTACGGTCGGCAAAGCCAGCCAACTTGCTGACATTCTGTGAGTAGCTCATGAAGCCTTGAGTGATAGGGTGCATGGGGTTCTCAAACGTAAAGGGACGTTTGAACTGACCAGCCTTCACTTTAAAGAACTCGTATTTCTGCCACTCTCCGAAGAGGTCTACCAGACGGATGGTCATGTTGTTTTTCTTACCGTCTGCCTTTGTGTCAAAGGCATTTCCGTTAATCTGCATTTGTGTCTTCCAATAGAAGTCTTTGTGGGCGCGCCCCTCCAATGCCAAACGTGCCAGACGGAGGTTAAATCCGTTGGACTCTTTTTGATCTTGGTCACTTGCCTGATACTGCACCATGCCGTATCCACTGAACTTCACGTTTTCAAACCAATTGCTCTGAGCCTGTGTGCTCAGTGTTGCACCCATCATCAGGGCTGCCATCAAAATCTTCTTCATAGTCTCGATTCTTTTTACATTTAACTTATATACCTTTTTCACTTTTTCACCTTTTCACCAACAGTACAACATTCTCAACGTGCGGGGTATGCGGGAACATATCCACGGGTTGTACTTCTACGACCTTGTACGCTTCGTCCAAATCCTGCAGGTCGCGAGCCTGCGTGGCAGGATTGCATGATACATAGACGATACGTTCAGGAGCAGCACGCAGAATGGTTTTTACTACATCGGGGTGCATACCTGCACGGGGCGGGTCGGTGATGATGACATCGGGACGTCCGTGCTCGGCGATGAAGTCATCGGTAAGGATATCCTTCATGTCACCGGCATAGAACAGCGTGTTCTCAATGCCGTTAATCTCAGAGTTGATCTTCGCATCCTCTATTGCCTCAGGTACATATTCAATACCGATGACTTTCTTTGCTCTTTTAGCTACGAAATTAGCAATGGTGCCTGTCCCTGTGTAGAGGTCGTAGACCAAAGGAGCCTCCCCATGCCCCTCCAAAGGGAGGGGAGAACTGAAGGCGAACTCCCTTGCGACGCTATACAGATGATAGGCCTGCTCGGTGTTCGTCTGATAGAACGACTTTGGCCCCACCTTGAACTTCAGATCCTCCATCAGTTCGAAGATATGATCCTCGCCCTTGAACACCAGGATCTCCTGATCGCCAATGGTGTCGTTGCACTTCTGGTTGTCCAGATAGAGTAGGGAAGTGATCTGCGGGAACGTGTCTGCTACATGCTGCAACAATCCGAGTGCTTTTTCTCCGTCTTCGCTATCCCAATGTTTCTCCCCTCCTTCGGAGGGGCTGGGGGAGGCCCCTAAGTGGAACTGTATGATGACCATCCACTCTCCGCTGGCAGAGTTGCGGATAATCACATCGCGCAAGAGTCCTACCTGCGCCCTGAGGTCGAAGAACGAAAGACCATGCTCTATCGCATAGTCACGAATGTCGTTGCGGATGCGATTGTGCAAATCATCCATCAGCCAGCACTTCTCAATAGGAAGAATCTTATCGAACGCACCTGTGATATGGAAACCGATGGCAGGTACATCCTTGGCTCCACCTCCTTCGGAGGGGGCTGGGGGGAGGCTCCTCATTTCCTCTTTCGTCAGATAGCGCTTGTTAGCGCATCCGTAATCCAGCTTGTTGCGATATTCCTGTGTCTTTACGCTACCCAGAATAGGGCGGAACTCTGGCAACTCCACCTTGCCAATGCGATGCAGCTGATCGAATACTTGTTGCTGTTTGAATTTTAGTTGCTCTTCGTATGGCAGGTTTTGCCATTTGCAGCCGCCGCAAACACCGAAATGCTGGCAGAAAGGTACTGCACGTACGTCGCTCTTCTTTACGAACCGCACTACTTCGCCTTCGGCAAACGAGTGCTTCTTACGACGAATCTGAATGTCACATATGTCGCCAGGCACGCAAAACGGTACGAATACCACCAGTTCGTTCCAGTGGAACAGACATTTGCCTTCTGCTGCTACGGCCTCGATAGTAATGTTTTCTAATAAGGGTAATGGTTTCTTGTTTCTCGCCATTATAAAATCTTTGTAAGTTCATCAATGATATCGCTGGCCACCTCGGACTTCGGTTTCTTCATGAAGTCTTTCTGGCTGTTGCGCGATATGATACTAATCTGGTTCTCATCGCTCTTGAAACAAGTGCCTTCGTTGCGCAGGGAGTTCAAGACGATGAAGTCCAGATTCTTCTTTTCCAGTTTCTGCTGGGCATTTTGTTGCTCATCATTGGTCTCAAGGGCAAAGCCTACAAGCACCTGTCCCTTGCGTTTCGTCTTACCAAGTGAGGCTGCGATGTCAGGATTGGGTATCAAGTGGATGTCCATCGTCTGACCTACGCGCTTAATCTTCTGGTCAGCCACTTCTTCAGGACGGAAATCGGCTACGGCAGCGCACAGGATGGCTGCATCCATTTTGGAGAATGAGCTCATTGCTGCATCATACATTTGTTGGCAGCTTTCTACATCGATGCGATGTATATTACTCATCGCACATTGTACGTTAACAGGACCGGCTATCAGCGTTACATCTGCTCCTCTGCGGGCACATTCTTCGGCGAGGGCGAAACCCATCTTGCCGCTTGAATAATTGCCAATGAAACGTACTGGATCAATCTTCTCGTAGGTTGGACCTGCGGTAATCATGATACGTTTGCCCTGCAGGTCTTTTTCTTCGAAGAATAAATCCAGTGCTTCCACAATCTTCTCGGGCTCCTCCATTCGGCCTTTGCCTTCAAGTCCGCTGGCCAGAAAACCGCTCTGTGGTTCAATGATATGGTTGCCAAAGCCCTTCAGACGCTCCATATTCTGTTGCGTGGTAGGGTGGGCATACATATCCAAGTCCATGGCAGGTGCGATAAAGACAGGTGCCTTCATCGATAGATACGTGGTGATGAGCATATTGTCGGCAATGCCGTTGGCCATCTTACCTAAAGTGGATGCTGTGCAGGGAGCAATGAGCATCGCATCAGCCCATAACCCCAAAGCTACATGTGAGTGCCATGTGCCGTCGCGCTGTGAGAAAAACTCACTGATGACAGGCTTCTGCGTGAGTGCCGACAGCGTGATAGGTGTGATAAACTCCTTGCCGGCTGGTGTGATAACCACCTGCACCTCGGCACCACGCTTTACCAGTTCACGAATAATCAAGCATGACTTATAGGCTGCTATAGAGCCCGTTATTCCCAATACGATTTTCTTTCCCTTCAGCATATTGTTATTTCTGTGCCTCGCGCAGACGAATGCGGGTCAGCACCTGTTTGGTGTTATATGTAAACTCGCCGGCCATAATCCAAGCGTAGTAGCCCATGTCGGTACGGAGAACTTCGGCCACGGTCTTGCCTTTATGCTTGCCGAAATTGAAGTATTCTACCATGACGGGCTTGCCGTCTTTGTCCGTGATGGTGTTGCCTTGGGCATCCTTCGCCTCGCCCCAAATGATGCGGCCTGCAAAGTCTACATTGTTGTTGGCTTTTGAGAATTGTGCCAGACAATCCATGTCGTTTGTCAATACACGACCTTCAGGATCCTCACCAAGTTCACGCTGCTTCTCTTCCGTATAATAATCCAATTCGCCCATCAGCACGCGATAGGTGGCTTCTGTGTCCTGATCGGCACGGTGAGCCTCAAAGTCCTCTTCCATCTTACGACCGCAGTAGAACTTATAGGCTGAGGCAAGGTTGCGGCGTTCCATCTTCCTGAAGATGGTGCAGGCATCGATGAGTCGGCACTTGGAGAAGTCAAAGTCGATGCCGGCACGCAGAAACTCCTCTGCCAGCAAGGGAATATCGAAATTGTTGGAGTTGAAACCTGCAAAGTCGCAACCCGTGAACTTTTCTGCCAAACTCTTGGCCAGCTGTTTGAAGGTGGGCTGGTCTTGCACATCCTCATTCCTAATGCCTGTCAATTGCGTGATGATAGGCAGAATATGGCATTCCGGGTTAACCAGGTGGTCACCCCGCTCCTCGTGTCCGTCGGGATAAACCTTAATATAGGATATCTGTATGATTCGGTCCTTGACCAAATCAAGACCGGTCGTCTCCAAATCGAAGACGACCAGTGGCTTATTTAAATTCAGTTTCATATATTCTCAACCTATTATGAATTATGCATTATGAATGATGCATTAATCATTGATCAGCATTGGCATCATCAGCATCAGCACATCCTGATTCTCAGGCTGTTCGGAAGGCAATACCAATCCGGCACGGCTGGGGTCGGCCAACTGTATGATGACCTGGTCGCAGTCGAAGTTGCTCAGTATCTCAATAAATGATGATCCCTTAAATCCGATGCTCATAGGCATACCGTTGTAATCGCAAGTCATGCGCTCTGTAGCGGTCTTTGAGAAGTCATAATCTTCTGCGTCAAGCTGCAGCGTTCCGTTCTCAACGTGGAAACGGATCAGGTTGCTGGAATCGTTGGAGAAAGGCTGTACGCGACGGAGTGCTGCCAGCAGTCCCATGCGGTCAATAGTCAACTGGTTGGGGTTGCTCTGAGGTATCACAGAGTTGTAGTTGGGGAAACGGCCTTCTATCAGGCGGCAGATAATGATGCCGTCCTCGAAGTTAATCTCTGCATTACGCTCATCGAAGCGGATTACTACATCACCGCCCTGCTTACCCAGTACGCCTTTAAGCAGCGATGCAGGTTTCTTAGGCAGGATGAATGAAGCGGGTTGCTCGCTGCGGATGTTGAGCACCTTGTTGCGTACCAGCTTATGGCCATCACTGGCTACGATAGCCAGATACTCACTGGTCAGGTCAAAATAGATACCGTTCATTACGGGACGGAGCTCGTCCTGAGCTGTAGCGAAGATAGAACGGTTGATATTCTCGGCCAGTACGTTGGTGGCTATATTAATAGTGGTGGCACCATCGCCAATCTGCTGAGGCTGCGGGAACTCATCGGCATTCTCGACAGGCAGTGAGAACATACCGTTCTGATAGCTGATCTTGGCCAGGTTGTCGTCCTGGTTTACCTCAATGGTAATGGGCTGCTCAGAGATGCCTTTCACAGCTTCCAATAGGTCATGGTTGCCTACGCAGAAACGTCCGTCACCGTCGGTCTCAGTCAGCTCAAGCGTTGTCTTCATCATCACCTCGCTGTCTGATGCTGTCAGATTCAGTTTCCCATCGATAATCTCAAACAGAAAGTCACCCAGAATAGGCAACGAGTTCTTGCTGTTAATTACTCTTGACAGAGCTACCAACCGGTTGCTCAGTGCGGTGCTTGATACTATAAATCTCATATGGTTATACTTGTTAGTTGTTATTCGAATTGGACTACAAAAATACAAAAAAACACTTGATTGGCAAAATATTTGCGAAAAAATTGCTTGTTTTCAAACTATTTTAGTAATTTCGCAAGCGATTTCGTGAAAATACAAACAAAAGTAACAATTGAGATATGGATTTAACAGGAAAAGTCATTGCCATCATGGAGGCAAGAGGTGGTGTGTCTGCACGCACAGGTAACCCATGGATGACTCAGGAATACGTGATCGAGGTTCCTGGTCAGTATCCCAGAAAGATGTTGTTCAACATCTTTGGCGAGGATCGCATCAAGCAGTTCAATATTCAGCCGGGCGAGGAAATCACGGTTCAGTTTGATATTGATGCCCGTGAATACAACGGACGTTGGTTCAACGATATTCGTGCTTACAACATTATCCGCGGTCAAGTGGCAGGCACTGTACCAGCCGCTACGCCTTTCCCGCCGCAGCAGGCAGCAGCACCTGCCGCGCCTGATGCAGCCACGGCACCATTCCCTCCTGCACAGGAACCTGCCGGTGAAGGTACAGCCGACGATCTGCCTTTCTAAACGAAAGACAAGAAAAAAGAGCTAAAGATGAATTCTGTAGCTCTTTTTTTCTTGTCTTGATTTCTCGATTTTATCTTTGCGATTCAATAAAACGCAGTTCTGCTTCCAGCATCTCCAACTTGGGCATTCGGAAACCCACCTTTCTGGCTTCAGCGATAGGACGCGTGTAGAGATAGTCTATCTCCATGAGACGATGAAAGTCATAATCTAACTTCATGGAAGGTGAATATGGAGTCATTTCGTCAGTGGTCTGAATCATTTGGTCTACAAACGTCTCGTCGATAGTCACTCCAAGAGCACTTGCTGCACCTACCACTTCCATCATCTGTTCACGAATCAGTTGTCTGGTCGACGGATTCTTCAGAAGACTGTCGGTCTGGGTGTTCAGGACTACTGTCATTCCGTTGAAAGGCATATTCCATACAGCCTTGCGCCAACGGGCTTCGTGGTATTCCACCACTCCGGCTTTCACACCAGCTTTTGTGAAGTCGGCTACCATCTGATTGAATTTCCCTTCGTCGCGACACGAATAGTTTCCGAAATTAATGCTTCCATAGCATTGATGATTCACGTGGCCAGGTTCTGTCTTTGCCGTACAGATAAAGGCGAGGCCTGCTACCAGTTGGATGCCGGGGAACATTTGTTCGACATCTTGCTCTACACCAATGCCGTTCTGTATCAGAATGACGATAGTGTCTGGTTTAAGCAAAGGGGGAAGCAGTTTGCTCAGCTTATGGTTGGTCGTTGTCTTCAGGCAGACTATGACAACGTCAACATCCGGAATGTTTTCCGTTGTATCATAGGCATTGATCTTGGGCAAATAGAATGATCCGTCACACGAGTCCACCTGCAGTCCATGTTCCTTAACATAGTCATAGTCACTGCGAAATAGGAAATGTACCTCCTGTCCGCTGCGGGCCAGCTTGCCGCCATAGTAGCCTCCGATGCCTCCCGTTCCTATCACTGCATACTTCATTCCACCGTCACAGATTTTGCCAGATTACGTGGCTGGTCTACGTTCTTACCCTTGCATACAGCTACATGATAAGCCAGCAGCTGCAGGGGAATGGTGGCAATCAGTGGCTCCAGGCATTCTATCACGTCGGGCAGCTCTATTACCTCGTCGGCAATCTTTGCTATGGTGTTGTCGCCTTTCGATACCAGTGCGATGACACGTCCCTGACGGGCTTTGATCTCCTGTATGTTTGATAGCACTTTTTCGTACATCGCATTGTGCGTGGCGATGACCACCACCGGCATATCGGAGTCAATCAATGCAATAGGACCGTGCTTCATCTCGGCTGCGGGATAGCCCTCAGCATGGATATAAGATATTTCCTTGAGCTTCAGGGCTCCTTCCAGGGCTACGGGATAAGAGTATCCGCGACCCAGATAGAGAAAATTGTGGGCGTATGTGAACGTGCGGGCCAAGTCGTGAACCTTCTCGTTGGTTTTCAATACTTCCTTGATGGTCTCAGGTATGTTGTTCAACTCGCGTGTCACCTCCAGATAGGTCTCGCGCTTAATGGTTCCCTTAGCTTCACCAAGTGCCAGGGCAAACATCGTAAGCACAGTGACCTGACCGGTGAAGGCTTTGGTTGATGCCACACCAATCTCTGGACCTACGTGGATATAGGTACCCGTATTGGTGGCTCTGGGAATGGACGAGCCGATGGCATTGCAGATACCGTAGATGAAAGCTCCTTTCTCCTTTGCCAGCTGGACGGCAGCCAATGTGTCTGCTGTCTCACCACTCTGTGAAATGGCAATCACCACATCGCCTTTTCCCACCACGGGATTACGGTAGCGGAATTCCGAGGCGTATTCTACCTCGCAGGGTATGCGACAGAAATTCTCTATCAACTGCTTGCCAATAAGACCGGCGTGCCATGAGGTACCGCAGGCCACGATGACGATGCGCTTGGCATCAAGCAGCTGATGGCGATAGTCAATCAGTGCCGACAGCGTGACGTGATCACCCTCCACGTTGATACGTCCTCTCATGCAGTTGGTCAGACATTCCGGCTGCTCAAAGATCTCCTTTAGCATGAAGTGGTCGTAGCCACCTTTCTCTATCTGACCTAAGTCTATGTCCACGGTCTTGATCTTCAAGTCCTGTTCCTCGCCCAGAATGCTCATCACCTTCATATCGGCATCCAGTCGAATCACGGCAATGTTGCCATCCTCCAGATACACCACCTTGTCGGTGTATTCAATGATAGGACTGGCATCTGAACCGATGAAGAACTCGTCCTTGCCGATGCCTACTACCAGCGGACTCTGCTTGCGGGCAGCGATGATTTGCTGTGGGTCGCTCTTGTCCACTACAGCGATAGCATAGGCACCAATTACCTGATACAAGGCTACCTGTACGGCTTCAAGCAGTGAAATCTGCTTTTTCACCATAATATATTCTATGAGCTGCACCAGCACCTCGGTATCGGTGTCGCTCTTAAACTCCACGCCTTTTTCTATAAGTTTGGCCTTGATGTCGGCATAGTTCTCAATGATGCCGTTGTGGATGATGGCCAGGTTATGGCTCTGTGAGTAATGGGGGTGGGCATTGCGTGTCGAAGGCTCGCCGTGGGTAGCCCAACGGGTGTGGGCAATTCCCACGCATCCTGTCACGTCTTTGTCTGCACAGTATTCCGTCAGGTTGTCTACCTTTCCCTTTGTCTTGTATACGTTCAACTCTCCGTTGCCGCTGATCAGTGCCACGCCTGCTGAGTCGTAACCGCGATACTCCAGTCGGCGAAGTCCCTTAATCAGAATCGGATAGGCTTCTTGCTTTCCGATATAACCTACTATTCCGCACATATTTCGTAAAGTTTATTATCTTGTTTCAATTTTTTTTGGGTGCAAAGGTACGAATTAGCGAGAACAATACAAAACAAAAATAAATATTTCTTTTTTCGTTGAGGAGAAGAGTTTCTAACTGTAAGTAAAACGAGTACAATAGCAACAAATTAAAACGTGTTTGTCTGTTTTTGTTTGTTTTACTTCCTAAAGAGGCATCTTCTTGGGTCGTAAACGGTCTCTTTCTGAAGGTAAAACAAGTTGTTTTACTGTTGGATGTCATATTCCTTCAACTCTAAAGGCCGATCCTTTGTTGTTGCGTTTGCGTTCATATCCCATCTTAACCAACCTCTTTCCAAGCTCAATATCCGTTCCTTTCTTGATCGTAAAGGTAGGAAACATCTTTTCCAGTCGTTTCATAATTTGCTTGTTACAGCTGTTTGCATGGGAGCGCGGGCGTCCACGCCCGCAATGGGGGCGGGCGCGGACGACCGCGTTCCCATAGTTGACTTTTACAGAAAATATAAAAAAGTGATGCAAATAGTGTAAGGTTGAAAAAACCTTACACTGTATGTTACGTTCTGACTATCAATAAATTATATGTAAAAGTGACAGATTCTATTATTAAGTATCAGAAGTTATGTAGATATAGGAAGATATACGGAGATAGCCGCTGTCTTCTATTTCCTTTTAACTCCCTCTATCTCCTTTTATCTCCAAAGCAAGCAAAGCTTGCGAAAGTTGAATTATTTATTAAAACCAGTTATTCTTATCACTCATAAAACATCGTCGTTACCCTCATGTCCTGTTCAAGCTTGTCATCAGTATAGACATAGAAAGCATTAGTTCCAGAACATCGGGACACGATGCACTCAATGATACTTGCTTCTTCCATTCTAAACGGATAGTCTGACGATGTTCCGATGTAAACCACACAGTTCTTATGTGGCTGCATATTGAAGGCCTCGTACTTTTCTATCAGCTCCTTCATCCATTCTACACGTTTCTGACTGTCAAAAGCCATTGTTTTATACTCGTATGACTGCATATGCTCACATAAAAGTAACGACTTTAAATCTTCAGCTTGAGACATTGGCGATTTTAATATTGCCATAATGACATAACTGGCCACCTGTATCCTATTATAGTATTCTCCTCTGATGATATGGCGTGTGTAGCTACGCATAGAACTCCTGCGTATGCCAGCTTTAGCAAAGGTCTTTCTGTGCGACTTAAACTCCTTACATTTACTACGTATCCTATTATAGA
>Ga0310694_10000365_pt1 | contig 61321 bp, 40 predicted proteins | sample 174DNAGHGhighgp2_FD_203884 | JGI IMG/M metagenome (GOLD analysis project Ga0310694, IMG submission 203884) | Sheep rumen microbial communities from Palmerston North, Manawatu-Wanganui, New Zealand - 1742 DNA GHGhigh gp2 (v2) (version 2) | ecosystem: Host-associated > Mammals > Digestive system... | reverse complement strand
GATTCTGAGAACAGAAAAAAACTCATATTTGCTCTCAGAATATATAAAAAGAGCAAAAAAATGATATGTTATTACTGCTATAAAAATGATAAAAAACATTGAAAAAAACAGTAAAGTATGATATAATAATCAACATTAAATATGAAAAGAGGCTCAGACTATGATAATTGACAGAATAAACTCACCGGCAGATGTAAAAAAACTAAACAGCGACGAACTTATTGCACTTGCAGCAGATGTTCGTAAAGGCCTTATGAACAGACTTTCAAAGCGCGGCGGACATTTCGGTCCTAACTTTGGTTTCGTTGAAGCGACCATCGCTTTGCATTACGTTTTTGATTCACCGAAAGACAAATTTGTATTTGACGTATCTCACCAGTGCTACACTCATAAGATACTCACCGGAAGAAAAGATGCGTTCTACTCGGATGAACACTTCAGTGATATTTCCGGATACACTAATCCTGAAGAAAGTGAACATGACTTTTTCAATGTAGGTCACACTTCAACTTCCGTCAGCCTTGCCTGTGGTCTTGCGAAGGCAAGAGACTTAAACGGCGAAAAGGAAAATATCATCGCTGTGATCGGTGACGGATCACTCAGCGGCGGTGAAGCTCTTGAGGGACTCAACTTTGCTTCTGAACTTAAAAGCAATTTCATAATAATTGTAAATGACAACGATATGTCTATCGCTGAAAACCACGGCGGACTTTATAGGAACCTAAAGGATCTCCGTGATTCGGGTGGCAGATGCGAATGCAATCTTTTCAAGGCTATGGGACTTGACTACATGTATGTTGCTGAAGGCAACGATATTTCCAAACTCATTGAAGCTTTTAAAAAGGTAAAGGATACTGATCATCCGACAGTTGTACATATCCGAACTGTAAAGGGCAGGGGCTATGAAATTGCTGAAAAAGAAAAGGAAAACTGGCACTGGCACATGCCGTTTGATCCGGAAAATCCTGACGCACCTTCTGAAGGCAGCGGTGAAGACTATGGCAGCATGACATGTGACTATCTGCTTGCAAAAATGAAGAAAGACAAAAGCGTTGTTGCAATGGTCGCTGCCGTTCCTGTTAATATTGGTTTTACAGAAGAAAAACGAAAAGAAGCCGGCGATCAGTACGTTGATGTCGGAATTGCTGAGGAGCATGCTGTTGCTATGGCATCCGGCATTGCCAAAAACGGCGGAAAGCCTGTTTTCGCAACTCATTCAAGCTTCTTCCAGAGGACCTACGACCAGATCTCACAGGATCTGTGTATAAATGGAAATTCGGCTACCCTGCTTGTAAACACTGCTTCGGTATTCGGAATGCATGACATTACACATCTTGGTATATTCGATATTCCGATGATATCAAACATTCCGAACATGGTTTATCTCGCTCCGACCTGCTGCGAGGAATACTTTGCTATGCTCGACTGGAGTATTGAACAGAACAGCTTCCCTGTTGCCGTAAGAATACCATGCAATGGTGTTGTCCACTCTGACAGAACTTTTGACACAGACTACAGCGACCTTAATAAATACATAGTAACGGCCGAAGGCGAAAAGATCGCGGTAATTGCTCTCGGTGACTTCTATCAGACCGGTGAAAAACTTGCCGCTCTTATCAAAGAAAAAACAGGAACCGCTCCGACACTTATCAACCCGCGTTACATAACCGGTATTGATGCTGAGCTTCTTGAAAACCTTAAGAAGAACCACGACAGAGTCATCACTCTCGAGGATGGAATACTCGACGGCGGTTTCGGAGAAAAGATATCACGTTTCTACGGCCCGTCTGAAATGAAAGTATATAACTACGGCCTTAAGAAAGAATTTATTGACCGTTACAGCGTTGATGACATACTTAAAGCCAACAGAATAACTCCTGAACTCATCTGCGAGGATGTACTCTGATATAAAAAAGAAGGTAAAACATGGGGACAATAATTGAAATCAAAAACGTAACAAAAGAGTTTAAAACACTGAACCGCCACGAAGGTCTGAAGGGCAGCCTTAAGGATCTGTTTTCGCGCGATTACAAAACCGTGCGTGCGGTAGACAATGTTTCGATGAGCATTGAACAAGGAGAGATAGTCGGTTATCTCGGACCGAACGGTGCCGGAAAATCCACCACTATCAAGATGATGACAGGCGTGCTTGAACCGACTTCCGGCGAAATACTTGTCGGCGGAAACGTTCCGTATAAGAACCGTTCAAAGAACGCAGCTGAAATAGGCGTCGTTTTCGGACAGAGAACACAGCTGTGGTGGGCACTCCCCCTCATCGAATCGTTCAGACTGTTAAAAGACATTTACCAGATATCCGACAAAGACTACAACGATATGCTCGAGCTCTACAAATCGCTGGTAGACATCGAGCCGCTTCTCCATAAGCCGGTACGCCAGATGTCACTCGGTCAGCGAACACTCAGTGACATTCTTGCGGCATTTCTGCACAATCCGAAAATAGTCTTTCTCGACGAGCCGACAATAGGACTTGACGTATCGATGAAAGCAAAGATACGCATGCTTATCCACGAGCTCAACAGACAGAAGAATACTACCGTTATTCTTACAACACACGACATGGGTGACGTTGACGCACTCTGCCGCCGTATAGTTATTATCGACAAGGGCAAAATGCTCTACGACAACGACATAGAACACCTCAAAGGATTTTTCGGCTCGTACCGTACTCTGAAGATCAGAGTTGACGGAGATATGAATACTGAAGCTGAAGCAATAAAAACGGAAGTGCCTGATTTTAAAGTATCTTCCGACGATGAATGGATATCGGTACTGGTAGATGAGGAAAAAACGAAGGTACTTGACGTACTTGGCCTTCTGCAGAAAACACACAATATCCGCGATATGAAACTCGAAGAAATATCCACTGAGGATGTCATCAAAAAGATCTACGAGGAGGGTGTGCAATGAATCTGAAGAAATATCTCACATTCACCCGTGCCGGAATCATCGAGGCACTGCAGTTTCGCCTTTCATTTGTAGTAATGGTCGCAGGAAACCTGCTTTATCTCATAGTTGTTTACTTTCTCTGGAAAGCAATTTACGCTTCTGCCGGAACCGATACTGTAAACGGCATGACTTTTACTGATACGCTTATCTATCTCGTACTGGCCACTGCACTTTTCAATTTCATGGAAATGTACACGGTCTGGGAGATGGGACGTAACATACAGTCCGGAAAGATCGTCCTTGATCTGCTCAAACCAATGGAATACCGGAGGCTGCTCTTCTGGTCATATTCGGGCAGTTTCGTGATGCAGTTCCTTCTCACATTTCTGCCGACATTCATTGCGGTTTCAATCGTGACCCGCGGAGCAATACACTTCGGTATCAATATTCTTTACTTTATAATATCTGTAACGCTGGCGGTCATGATCAACTACAGCATTGATTTTCTCGTCGGAACAGTCTGTCTGTACACGGAATCCATCTGGGGCATAAACATTATGAAACAGGTCATTGTCCTTCTCCTTTCCGGTGCAACGATACCGATAGCATTTTTCCCGGATACACTGAGAACAGTTGTTTACTATCTGCCGTTTCAGTCCATTTACAACGCGCCGCTTTCGATTCTGCTCGACGCTGATGCTGAACCGAAAACCGTATTCAGCACTCTCGGAATACAGCTTGTATGGTGCGTGGTAATGACCGTGCTCAGCAAGGCATTCTGGAAAACATCGCTGCGACAGATAACCGTGAACGGAGGTTAAACCATGAAACGAAAAAGTTTAAGTTTTTATTTCCGTATCTACGGTAAGATCCTCGCACAGGACCTTAAAAGCAAAATGAGTTACCGTGCCGACTTTATCATTTCCACCATCGGCATGATATTTACCGACATATCCGGTTTTATAAGCTTCTGGATCATGTTCCGTAACTTTCCTTCAATAGACGGATGGAGCTACTATGAGATACTGTTCCTGTACGGATTTTCACTGATCTCGCTGACACCGGTGCAGTGCTTCTTCGACAACAACTGGAGCCTGCGTCAGAACGTATATTCCGGCGACTTCATCAAATACTGCTTCAGACCGATCAATCTTTTCTTCTACTATCAGTCGGAAGTATTTGACATAAAAGGCCTCGGCCAGCTCGCTTTCGGTATCGGAACGCTCATCTATGCCTGGATAAAACTCGGTCTCGGATGTTCAGCGTTCATGATCATCAAACTGATCATCTTCCTGCTCACTGCGTCGCTTATCATGATAGCGCTTCAGAACGCAGCGGCAGCAACATGTTTCTGGATACAGAACTCATTCTACGTACTTGACCTCGTATACCGTTTCAGAGACTATGCAAAATATCCGGTAACCATCTTCAGCCCGGTATTCAGATTTATTTTTACATTCCTAATGCCAATAGCATTCATCGCTTACTACCCGAGCCTTGTAATACTCCGTCCGGACCAGATACCGGTACTCTCGTGGCTTTCACCGGTCATCGGTGTTCTGTTCTTCTTCATCAGCTACAAGATATGGATGTACGGAGCTACAAGATACAGCGGCACGGGATCATGATGTAATGTTACCGACCACCTGTAATGTCTTCCGACAGCCACTGTATCTTTTCATGCATACACCGCTGCCGTTAAAAAAATACAGCACCATCATTCCGGTACATAAAAACCGGTCTGATGGTGCTGTTTTCTTTTGGGTTGGGATAAAGCCGGAAGGAATAAGCTGATTTTCATTCCTTCCGGCTGTTTTCATTAATATCTGTAACTAAAGGGTTGCTTCGTACAAGGTCTTGTCACCTATCTGAATCTTTTTAACTCCCTGTTCTTTGTTCTTATTGAAATTAAAACTGAGCATATATCCGACCGTCAGATCAAAATAATCAAGGTAATCGCAGATCTGCTTTTCGCCTTTCTCATTGTATCTTTCGCCATGCCGGATTTTCAGTTCGATCACATATCTTCTGCCAAGGTAATGAACGACTACGTCCATGCGCCTCTGATTGCTTGTCTGTTCTTCGATGCTGTATGTTCCTGTACCATTTATGATCGGTGCAAGATAAGTCAGGAAACGTTCTCTTCCTTCAGCTTCAAGAAATTCCTCAGTATCGTTTCCGTGAATACGATTATGTTCCTTTATAAAATGCTCCATAATAAGCGGAATATTCAGACTGCCGTCAACCTCGACAAAAATCGTCTTATTCACAGAAGCCATACGTTTAAGATCTTCATTCTTCCTGCTTTCACCAATGAAGTAGGTGCAAAGTCTCATCTCAAAAATACGGTTTGTTATTGCTACTACATTATGCTTATTGTAAATAAAGCCGTACATTCTAAGCTGTTTCTGAGCTTCGTCATCAGGAAGATGAGCAACTGTATCTCCTCTGAAAAGTATGTTTCTCAGCTGAAGCTTTAAATCAGGATATTCCTCTAACTTTCCCATAACAGAGTCAAACAGCGAATTATCTTCCGAAAGAATTATTCTTACCGCCTCATCAACACCAGCTTTTGTCCACGCTTCTGCAAGGCTGTCAAAATACTTCGGTACAAGTTTCGTATCTATAATCTGACAGATTCGACTTACAAAAAACGGATATCCGTTTGTATAAGCTGTAATCTCCTTTGCAACACCAGCAGTATCCATACCCGTATTATGGTCAGCATCATACTCTTCAAGCATTCCCTTGATACCAGACTCCGAGAGACTCATATCAATATCGAAGTCAGCGGCGATATTCCACGGACTGTTCAGCTTGTGGTCTTCATCAGATCTGATTTTGCCCTTCAAATGCTTAACATCTGTCACGCCGGCAAGGATTACGGAATGAAAAGTCGGTAACCCATCTGTTTCGCGACTGATATATCCATCCCTCAGCATTCCAAGAAAATCAATAAATATCTGATTATTTGTTGCACTGTCCACTTCATCTATGAACATAACAATAGGTTTCCCGGCTATTTCGCACCATTCATTCAATGTCATGAATAGTTCATCCATTTCAGCGTTACATTCTTTTCGTGAAATATAATCATCAATCTGTTCTCTAATACTATCCGGTAATACACGATATAGATTTGGATTCTTCTTAAAAAGCCTGCAAAATGCTTTTACAAATGATGATTCAGTCGCAAAATTTGATTTTGAAAGTCTCTCAAAGCTGAAATTCAAAACAGTATACTTATCCTGCAGTACCTGTTTCAGCGCTGTTAATGTGGTTGTTTTTCCGTACTGCCGTGCTCTGTTAATAGTAAAATACTTTCCATCATCTACAAGTTTCTTTATTTCAACTACACGTGATGTTAAATCAACCATGTAATGTTTATTCGGAAGGCACACGGCGGTTGTATTAAATTCCTTCATGTTCTATTCTCCCTTCTATCAGAAATACAGTTCTTCATCTTCAACTAAAGGGTTGCTTCGTATAAGGTCTTGTCACCTATCTGAATCTTTTTAACGCCCTGTTCTTTCTTCTTATTGAAGTTGAAACTGAGCATATATCCGACCGTCAGGTCAAAATAATCAAGGTAATCGCAGATCTGCTTTTCGCCTTTCTCATTGTATCTTTCACCATGCCAGATTTTCAGTTCGATCACATATCTTCTGCCAAGATAATGAATAACAACGTCCATGCGTCTCTGATTGCTTGTCTGTTCTTCAATGCTGTATGTTCCTGTACCATTTATGATCGGTGCAAGATAAGTCAGGAAACGTTCTCTTCCTTCGGCTTCGAGGAATTCCTCAGTATCGTTTCCGTGAATACGATTATGTTCCTTTATAAAATGCTCCATAATAAGCGGAATATTCAGACTTCCATCAACCTCGACAAAAATCGTCTTATTCACAGAAGCCATACGTTTAAGATCTTCGTTCTTCTTACTTTCACCAATGAAGTAGGTGCAAAGTCTCATCTCAAAAATCCGATTAGTTATCGCTACTACATTATGCTTATTATAAATAAATCCGTACATTCTAAGCTGTTTCTGTGCTTCATCATCAGGAAGATGAGCAACGGTGTCTCCTCTGAACATTATGTTTCTCAGCTGAAGCTTTAAATCAGGATACTGTTCCAGCTTTCCCATAACAGAATCAAACAACGAATTATCTTCTGAAAGGATTATTCTTACTGCCTCGTCAACCCCTGCTTTTGTCCACGCTTTTGAAAGGTCGGGGAAATACTGCGGAACAAGTTTCGTATCTATAATCTGACAGATTCGGCTCACAAAAAACGGATATCCGTTTGTATAAGCTGTAATCTCCTTTGCAACACCAGCAGTATCCATCCCCGTATTATGGTCAGCATCATACTCTTCAAGCATTCCCTTAATACCGGATTCAGAAAGGCTCATATCAATATCGAAGTCAGCTGCAATATTCCACGGGCTGTTCAGCTTGTGGTCTTCATCAGGTCTGATTACTCCCTTAAGATGCTTAACATCTGTCACGCCGGCAAGGATTACGGAATGAAAAGTCGGTAATCCATCTGTTTCGCGACTGATATACCCATCCCTCAGCATTCCAAGAAAATCAATAAATATCTGATTATTTGTTGCACTGTCCACTTCATCTATAAACAGTACAATTTTCTTCTGACTTTTCACACACCATCTTCTAAGGGTTCTGAACAGCTCGTCCTGCTTAGGTGCTGCTAAATCCTGTTTACAAAACTTTAATAATTCCTTGCTAACCTGATCAGGAATGTCAACACCATAAAACTCTTTTAAATCCAGAAGTTTACGTGAAAACGTCTGTACGAATTCTCCTTCAGAATGAAATCCGCCTTTAGATATGCCCTCAAAGCTGAGGCTAAGTACTATATACTCATCCTGCAGTACCTGTTTCAGTGCTGTTAATGTGGTTGTTTTTCCGTACTGCCGTGCTCTGTTAATAGTAAAATACTTTCCATCATCTACAAGTTTCTTTATTTCAACTACACGAGATGTTAAATCAACCATGTAATGTTTATTCGGAAGGCACACGGCGGTTGTATTAAAAACCTTCATGTACTGTTCTCCTTTCTATCAGAAATACAGTTCTTCATCTATTCATAATTATATTTATTATACCATATCAGAGTCCGGATGGAAAGAACTTTTTTCCTCGCCCAACGACTACAGCCGGAAGAAATGAGCTAACCCTCATCTCTTCCGGCTGTTATTCTGTAATATCATTTTTCATTCTTCGTACTTCTGACATATGGAATAACCATAATACCGCCCATTGCACAACCAAGTACAAGACCTATCACAATACCCAAAGCCATTTTGTTCTCCCACCTTCTTTATTTATCAGTTACATGCGTCCCGCCTGCGCTCATCTGTATTGTCATCCGCAGGCACTCTGTATTGTCACGCAGACATCGCTTCTGTCAGTATAGAAGCGTCATCACACGCTCTGCGGTTTATTACGTTTCCACCCATGCCGTTCCAGCACAGTATAGATATGGCTGTGACTATTACTTTTCCCGGCAAGCCTCTCGTATGCCCTCTTGATCTCCGAGATCCTGATCGTCTGTCCCTGCTCAAGTTTCTTAAGGAAAGGTCGAAGTAATTCCTCTTCTTCCTCAAAAGTAAGCTTAAAAGGCCTTCCCCCACTACCTTCATTTGAAAGTGCTTCTAACCCGCGTTCAAGATACACGCGCACCCACTGGCTTACCTGACGGGGATCAGCATTCAGTTTTTCAGCAATGTCCTTGTTGCGATAGCCCTCACCACGGAGCTGTACAGCGTATAAGCGGCGGTCGGTGTAGTAGTTCTTTACGTTTTTGCGGAAGTTTTTTATTCCCTCAGCGGCTTCTCGACTGATTATCTTTTCCTTTGACAAACAATCACCTCATTCTCTATACAATAATGCCTATATATGTATTATTCTTCACAGTCAGAAGCCGAACATCAATATCCGAAAACTCAATAAAGTTCTCGCCTGTAAAGTCAGTACTTGTAACACGTAAATAACTAAGATCATGTTCGCATAAAACGCATGTCGATATCTCATAATCATTATCGGAGTTCCTGTTTTTCACAGTACATAAGTCCTGAAAACCATCCCCGGATCCTTGAAGATAAAATCTTACATTTTCTGAATCAGTTCTGAACTTGGTTTTAAAACTGATAAAGTATTCCTTTCCAGAGATCATTTTTTCAGGCATTTGTATTTTCAGATGTTTCCAAATAGTTTTACCATCTGTTCTGAATTCAAGAACATTATCAGACTTTATTTTCTCCCATGGTTTCTCGCACAGATAAGCACTATTCTCATTTGCACGAATATTATTAATATCTGAAACAGTAAAATAATTCTCCCCTGTAAAATCTGTACTTGTAACAACAAGATGTGTGCAGTTCTCCGTACACACTGCTTTGCAGGAAATATTATACTCTTTGTCCGTACATTTGTTTTCAGCACAGCAGATATCCTGGGTCTTACCCTTATCACTGAAGAGGAAAAATCTTACCAAATTTGCATCAGTTTTAAACGAAGTCTTAAATGAGATGGTGTACTCATTTCCGGCAAGAAGCGTTTCAGGAAGTCTTATTCTAAGATGCTTACATGTTGTTTTACCATCAGAAACAAATTTAAGTTTTCCGTCAGAACCGATCATCTTCCACGGTCCATTGCATTCATAAGGAGCGTTCGCAGAATCTGAATGCGAGGTTACTACTACTGAGGAACCTTTATCTTTACTTAAATCATCTTTTTTAACAGTATCTTTTCTGTCACTATCTTTCTGACTGTCAGTGTTCTTCTTATTAAGATTTTCTGTTTTAACAGAAGAATCCTTTTCGTCCTTCAGTACCAGTCCGTTCTTATGACAGAATTCTCTGAAATTCCTGATTCTTTCATCCTGAGTTTTATTAAACTCACTGTAATCAGCTTTTTCATACCAGTATTCAAGAGGTTTGGACGGATCAAATTCTTCTGCTGAAATGACAGGAAATTTAAAGAATTCACACAGTTCTCTTACTCTTGAATCAGAATAGATAAACAATGCAGGAACATGATTGTTCAGAGCAATAACATTACCGTGGAAACGATAGCCTATACTGAAATCATATTGTTTTATAAAATCTGACCATTCATTATAGCGGTAAAAGATATTTCCGTTTCTTGTCCATGCAACTATCTCATCTTTAATCTCCGGATCTGTTTTTATATATGACCTGTTAAGAACAGCTGATGTCTGTTCAACAAAATCCATCTTATTTTCATAGGCATACAGAAGAAATCCCTGTTCATGATCTTTAAGAACTCTCCAGAAAGTCATGAAGTTTGCTGATGTTTTACTTTCTTTACTTAATCCTGATTTTTTAATCTTCCAGTCAGCAAACATATTAGTATATACTGACGGACATCCTATTACCATAGTATTCTTAATACCGTATTTATTAAGTATCTCTGCAGTATAATAACCACGGCATCCTACAACGCATCTCTCTGATACTGCTTTTAATTCTTTGACTACAGAAGGATGAAGAACAAAATTTTTGTCATAATCAGCAGCCTGTAAACCTACACTCATTGGAATATACGGCTTGTTTCCTACTTTGGAAAACGCAGTACGCACTGGTTCATTCTGTCCGATCCATATGTATGAGGTCGTAACGAAACGATCATACTGTTTTAAAGCTTCCGGAACAGTATAACTGAATACTTCTTCCCCTTTTATGATACTGCCTAATGCATTATCAAATACCATATTACCGCTATTATCTGCAAGACATTTAATTTTATCTCTGTCGGACATTCCTTCTTTTATTTTTGACAATCTGAAAATTGCTGTTTTATTATTCATATTAATGGTGAGCTCGTCACCGCTTGCCTCCTGTTCTTATTATTCAGGTTAATACTAATCCTATAATAATGATGCTTACTATTCAGTTTCTCGTGATTTACTATACAATAAAGCAGCATATACAGTAAAACAAACTGTACATCGGATTACTGGTGCAAACCCTGAAGAATAATTATATTTACCGATTCAGGGCTTGCATCAGTATTCATCCTGAAAAATCAGGATGAATACCAATTATGAGTATAATAATTTTGTGAGGATATCTAAACAATAAATTATAAACTCTCTAAAATATTCAAAATTTTCGCTGGTGTTTGAGCAACACCAACGTTTGAATACTCTATGTTAGATTCTATTGAAAAACCATAACCATAAGTAACAGCTATAAAGCCTACACCTGACTCATCTGCACCAAGTGCATCATATTTGCTGTCACCAATAAGAACCGTATTCTCTTTCGTCACTTCGGCTGCATCTACGATCTTATCTATCATCTGTGACTTTGTTAACGGATTAGCTATATCAGCTCCAACTATAAAATCAAATTTATCTTTGATTCCTAAATACTCAAATATCTTTACAGCAGTTGTTTCAGCCTTTAATGTTGCAATGGCAATTTTAATACCTGCTTGTTTTAATGAATCAAGAACTGTAATTACCCCTTCATATAATTCAAGCTCTTTATATCCATTCTGAACTGCATATTCTTTATGATATGAAATTGCTTTTTTTAAATCATCACCCGTCAAACCAAAATTGCGATTATACGATTCTTCCATCGGAGGACCGACATGTGAACGCATTTGTTCCAGTGTAATTTCAGGAAGATTCATCATCTTCTGTGCATATCTAATGCTGTTATATATGCCAGGTGATGTATCAGCAAGTGTTCCATCAAGATCAAAGATAACGAGTTTATACTTCAGCATATGATTCACCATTATCATAAATCGAAGGAGTTAAAAAGTTTATGTCCATAGATTTTCGCATTTTTTTGAAATACTCAATTATATCATTGTTTGTCTGTTTTTGTTTCTCAAACTGAACATTATTGACCATTCGATCATCGTAATAATTTTTTGTTCCAGAATAAACAAATCCATCATAACCAGCAAGTGTTACAGAAGAAACACCAATTTTTTTCATAAGATTAATAAGCATAAGGCCGGCATTATCCATTATAGAATCAACATCATTAAGATAAGACGAATAATTGATAATGTTCTGTGTCTGCACCTGTGAAATATTCGACGTAAACAGAACTTTTTCTTTTATCAGAGATATTGCTTCATCAATATTTTTAAACCTTTTCAGATTACTGATAAAAACTCTGTCGTATCTAAAATATAGTGGAATATGATTTATAGATATAACAAGCGGATTATTAACGTTTATAAATTCCTGAATTTCATCTTTATATGTTGAAACACTTCTTCCAGGCGCCAGTAATAAAACCTGATGATTAACACACAGTTTAGTTAAAGAATTAACGGTATCCGTATCATCAACCGCCTTTTGCTGATAATCCATATAAAGTTGATGTATTAGTTCCTGATCAAATAAATTTCTTTTCTCAGTCGGAATGCTTCTTATAATTGCATTAATATCCTTAATACAAAGGGTCTGAAGATTCATCAGATATGTTGCATAGTTAGGATGACAATTATTAATAGCTGCTATGTAATAAGGTGCTGAATATCCCCATGGATGCTGATTATAAATTGGCATTATATAATCATCCATTATTTCGAGCACAGGTAAAACATCATACTTGCTCTCGACGTTTTCGTTAATATAACGAGTAATTAGTTCAGAGCAAAGGTTACCAGCTCCTCTTCCCATTCCAAAAACAGAAGAATCAATCATGATTGTACGTTTCGAAGCAAGCAAAATCAATTCCTGAGCATTAGAAAATGATAATTGTAAATTATTATGCGAATGAAAACCGACTTTTATATTATTATTCAGATTATTATCAATGAGGAAAAACATACGCAGTACGTCTTCTTTTCTCATAGTTCCAAAGCTATCAACAATATAAAAAGCGTCAGGAACATATTCATTTGCCCATTCAATTAACGATAGCAATTCAAAATCTGTGTAGCCCATGGTAACCATCGGCTGAAAAAATACTTTATAGCCTTTACTTTTTAAAGCCACACACAACTCTTGTGCATCTGATCTTTGATGTTTATGAAAAGCTATCCTGATTGTTGTTACCTTACCATTGCTATATTCAGGTATATCATCAGCATTATATTCACCACAATTGATCATAAGAGCAATTCGCTCTGAACAATTTTGAAAACAGTTTTCAGCATCTTCTATTGCACTGAAAATGCTTTGATTATAATCTGCTTTCTTCTTCTGACTTAGAAAGCCACCCTCAATTATCTCAATCTGAGACTGACATAATTTCTGACCAATTTCTGAAATAACTGACCTTTCAAATCTCCAATCATTAACATAACCGCCATCTCGGAGCGTACAATCAAGAATTTCTATCTTCAACAATAATCACCTTTTTCTGAAAAGTTTATTATAAACCGCATCTGCAATTTCAAAATCTTCTGCTTCGTCAATATCAATACTCTCTATTTCAGAAACTTCAATTAAACATGGATTATAACCTATTCTTCTATGCAATTCATTGATAACTCTAGAATTGAAAATGTAGAAACCACTTGTTTCAACATATAAAGGTTCTAAATCCTGTGTTCTTGGAATACAATCAAGGTCGTAGTTAAAAGGCTTTCCATTCTGCCATATAAAATCCTGTAAAAGTTTTACCGCAAACGCTGAATCATAGCCGTCAACTCTTACAGCTTTTATTCCTTTAGCAATGCTTTCTGCAGATATAAAAGGGGCTGTTGTATGTGTCATCACATAATAATCAGCATGAACATCTTTGGCAAACGCTGACAATACCTCATTTATTTTTGTTGTATCTGTATCAAGGCTTTCGTCGCGCTTTAAAAATTTTATACCAACAGGAAGATATTCAATAATATCAGGATTACTACAATAAACATAAACCTCGTCAATATCCGATAAAGTCAAAAGTGTAGAAAGAATATAATAACAAAGAGGATTGCCGTTAGTAAATGATTTAGTATTCTTTTGCGGCAACCTACTATTATTAAGTTTCATTGGAACTACAGCTACTGTTTTCATGCCGCTTTCACCCCCGAAAAGGAAGCAAAAAGCCATATGTTGTGCAGTATAACTATACTGTTATGCTTTAAGCCCCCCCCGTTGTTGAAAGTGTTGAATCTACGTTTTTACTAATTTTATTCTTCATCAATTCATTAACTTTCTCAAGATCATTCTGAGTATCTACAGCTACTGAATCACTAATAACTTCTACAAACTGTACTTTATATCCTGATTCTATAAATCTTAAAAGCTCGATATCTTCTATTTCTTCAATTCGAGCTTTACCATATTTTTTTCCATACTCACAATAGAATTTTAATGCTTCTGGTTTAAATCCATAAACACAAACTTGTTTATAATATTTATAATTAATACTTCCTTTCGGGTATGGAGCAGTAGAACGAGTCAAGTATATTCCTATATTATCCTTATTTACAATTACTTTCGGAACTGTAAAATTCACTGCATCTACAGGATTATCAATGACAGCCATCAAATTAGTTATCTCGAGATCAGGATTACTGTAAAATGGTTCTATAGCTGCACGTATAACATCAGGTGATAACATCGGCTCATCACCTTGAATGTTTACATATAAATCAGCAGGTATTTTTTTAGCAACTTCTCCGATACGATCTGTTCCCGTTTTATGAAAAGACGAAGTCATTACTACATTCATTCCGTAATCTTTACAAACCGATTCGATTCTTTCATCATCTGTTGCTACATAAACTGCTTCAAAATCTTTTACCTTACTCGCCTGCTGATATACCCACCAGATCATAGGCTTACCACAGATATCCGCAAGCGGCTTGCCCGGAAAACGACTTGACTGATAACGAGCTGGAATTACACCTATTATTTTCATTTTTTACTCCTCCATAATTATATTATCAAATAGATAGTAAATATAAAATTATAACATTTTAAGGCTAAGTTCTCAACTTATAGTATCAAAACGTGTTTGTTATAAAATTCAAAAAACACTTTTACATCTCCACATATTACCGTAACTTCATAGCATCAAATATAACACGATTATAGATATCTGAAGTACTATTATCAAAGCTAGAAATATCAAATCCGGAATATTTATTGTGTTTAAAGTAATTATATGCTTCTATAAATTGTCTTATTTTTTTATCAGCACAATATATGTATATTGTTTCCGTATTCATCGAAGAATTAACATTCTTTTTATTTCGTTCTTTTTCCAAATCAATTATTACAAGATTTTTTAAATGTTCATCTTCTAACATATCCAAGAAAAAATAATCTTTTTTTGAATTAACAAAAACAAAAACACTTGAACCATATCCGTTTAACATAGAATTAGAAAGTGCGTTTTTATAATCACCAGGGTTCCAGTTTATATCATCAACAATGCAAAAAGAGAAATCCTGAATGTTATGACAATTCAACCATGTCGAATTCATATTTTTGTTAAAAGAATAAAGTAAAAGATTATTAATATAGTCATTACTAATTCCATAATGATAAAGTTGATAATCAGATTGATTATTCAATAAATAAAAGAAAAGTGAAATACAGTAATGTAACTTATAAGTAAGTAAATAATTTTTTACATAAACATCACCTAATAAAACACTTTTATCAGTATATTTTATTTGATCACTAATATCAGATGTGGAAGTATAAATTGATTTAACTTTTAAATTGCTAATCATCGACAAAAAGTTTGTCGGAAAATATTCTTTAAATACAGGAACATCAAAAAAACGATTAAATTCTTCTGATGTTACTCTTGAAAGAGGATGCGGTTTTATAACCAAATTTGCATTCTCAGGCATATAATAATCGGCAATTATTTGATACATTGTGCACGCCTGCCTTTTAACATCAGGAAGATTTCTTAACAACCATTGACTACTTGTTGCTATTAAATCAACTGGCTTATCTGTATCTAAATCAAAAGAATAATCATAAATATTTAAAAGTTTTATTTTGTCATCTTCCTGAATTTCTAAAACTTTCGAATTAAAATCAAATTCTATTACTTTAGGGTTTTCTTCAATATTATATTCTGAATTATGATGAACTATTCGTGTAACAAATTCGCCAGTTCCATTTGATGCACCATGTTTTGTCATAACATTTGCATAAACTCTCATTTCCCCAGGTAATTCATTCACTCTTTTTTGCGCGTTCATAAAGAAATTTGGATGCATTTCAAAGAAATAATAATTCTTCTTTTTTAGTGATAAATAAACCCCAAACGAATGTAAAGTATCTACACCAGTATATATTTCACAAAAAGAATCTAAATTAATGTTGGCATCAAAAAAAACTTTATCAAAATGTTCTACAATAGTATTTTCACATTCCACTTCATCATTTAATCTATATCCAATACACTCTGAACAAACCAATATTTTTTTAAAAATATTGTTGTCAACAAATTCATTAAGTTTGTTATGTATTGCGCCCATAAGTTGAACATTTCCTACTAATAAAAACGCATCTTTGTCTTTATTATAAGTTAATCTATGAATAAGAACCTGACTTAATGTTCCAGCATGATAAGCATGATATAAAACTGTTTCGTTATTATTAATGCTATTCATTCTCAAAAAATCCTCCCATTTATACTTGTTAGCACGATACTTTTCATGAAACAGGCTATAGTCTGCCATTCCATAGTATTCAAAAATATCTTTTTTTCCATCAAATTTACTTATATCGATTCTAGGTAAATTGTAAAAATCACATAATTCCTGAGTCCTTGAATCACAAGTCACAAATAACGCCGGAACACCTTCCCACAAAGCAAGCACATTACCGTGGAACCGTGAGCCAATTGAAAAATCATGATTTCGTATATAATTTCTCCACTCATCTAAATCAAAAAACAAATTACCATTACTGTCGATCCATTTTTTGATTTTCTGACAAGTTTCCTTGTCATCAATCATGTTTTCTTCTAACTCAGCTTCTGCCTGCTCAACAAAATCAAATTCATTTTCAGCACCATATCTGAGAAATTCAATTCTTTTATCATCAAGTTTATTGTAGAAGGTTTCAAAGTTCATTGAAACCTTCTTAATATCACTTTTAGAATTTGATACATTTTTGAATCCATCAACAGGCATATACATTGAAGGACAACCAATAACCTGATAATTAGAAACGCCATACTTTTCAAGAATAGAAGCTGTGTACTTGCCTCTTACCCCCATAATGCAACGCTCTTCGATACGTTTAATAACCTTGACGGTTTCCGGATGAAGCTTGAAATCCGGATCACATGAATCACACTGAAGACCTATACTGATAGGTATAAGCGGAAAATCACCTATGGCATCCAGAGTTTTATTCAGGTAGGAAAAATCCTGCATCTGACGAATCCAGATAAGGTCTGTTGTTATGAATGCTTTATATTCGCTGAGATCAATCTGATCAATATTATTTATATACCATCGCGGAATCACATCAAGATCAAGCTGCGTTTTAAGCGAATGCCAGAAAGCCATGTTTCCAGTATTATATCCAAGCTTTGCAAACTTCTGATTATCATCTATATTATTATCAGTTATCTCATCGAGAAAAATTCCAATTTTCTTCATTATTCACCTGTATGCAATACCATTATTTTTCTATAATGCAGGAATCAATATCATTGATCTCAATACCGTTAGCTTTAAGAAAACTGATATAGTTATTTCGTTTCCTGTCAATTTCTTTTAAGAATCCACTATAATCGGCAGATTTGAAATACTCATCAATTGACAGCTTACTGTCAAACTGCTTTACTTCAATACAAGGAAGGCCAAAGAACCTGCATATTTCTCTGAATGATGTTTCATAGTTGATGAACAGCGCCTTAACACCAGATCTTACAGCCATAACATTGTTAAAGAAGTTCATGCCAATTGCAAAATCAGCGTTTTTAAAATCACTCTGCCACTTCGAAACATCGAAGAATAATTTTTTCTTCTTTTCATATTTAGTGAGTTTTTCAAGAATCTTCTCATCATCAATATTCGAATCATTCAGACTAAGCGGTGTACAATCCGTAAGATCAAAACGATTTTCAGCAAAGTATGAAAGCAATTCATTTTCCTTATTAGAAAACTCTCCGTAGAAAGGTTTAAACGAAGCTGAGACTTTGTTGATCTCCTTGTTTTCATTGTTTATCTTTTTCATATTATCGATGTCGCAGTAAAGTGCCGGATCACCGATAATTGAAATATTCTTTATTCCAAAACTATTAAGAAGTTCAGCGGAATATTCACCATGTACACCAATACTTTTACATCTTTCTGCTATTTCAGCAATAGTTTTTACTGACTTTTCGTCAAGTTCAAAAGAAGAATTTTCATTTTCTGTACTGAAACCAATTCCTACAGGAAGCAGTGTGCTGTCGCCTATATTTTCAAGTACCTTGCTTAAATATGAAATGTCTTCATTTTCACGTACACAAGAAAGCGCTGTAGTAACAAATATCTCTGATCCATCTTTTTCAAAATTCAACGGATTTGTCATATACCAGTTACTTATAATCTTCGGACTAACCGTTTTTATAACTGAATCCCACTCAACAAGGTTGTTGGTATTATTACAACATCTTTCAAATTTTTCCTTGTTATCCTTGCATGAGTCATCAATAGCATCATTGAACATAATAGGAAATTTAGACGTTTTAGTTTTTGAGTCTGAGTTTTGTTCGTTTACTTCCTCATAGTCATCGTCATTAAGCACATCATCCGCCTTCACTATTTTCATCTGAACTTTATTCAGCGGTTCAAAATCAGCTGGTTCAGTATAAGGCTTGATATCGCAAAGTGCATTATTAAAGAATTCATCTGCTTTGACCTTAACTATATTGCCGTAACACTTGTCTTCAAATACACACAGACTAAGTACTTTACGGTCTTCCTTCTTGGCAAATCTCAGGAAATATTCAAACGGCATTGAAACTTCCTGCGGAACAAAACATATATCATCACTTAATCCGTCAAATATTTCTGTAAAGTCACTTATGAATTCAAGCGCTGCATTCTGAAGTGTTGTGACAACAAATCTTTCAGGATACTCAACTTTGCTTTCTTCAAAAATCTCAGTAAATCCTTCATCAGACTGAACAATTGATTTGCATGCTGGTTTTATATCTGAAAGAAGGTATTCACGTAAGATATCAGAACTTGCCGGCATCGAGTTATAGAAACTGTGAATTCTGAATTTATTTTTTCTGCTGAAAGCAAATGAATTACTGTTGTCTGTATGAATATAGAAAGCATCAATCGGTCTTTCTGCTGCTTCACAGATCGCATTTTGTATTCTTCCGCTGTAACCCATATCGAATAAAACAGCTTTATCAGAAATCTGACTATAGTATGCTTTCAGAACATTTCTGTTCTTTTCAAGTTTATTTTCATCGAACCAATTATCAGAAACAAATTTAATAAATTTGATAAAGCTGTTCCTGTCTGTAAATGTCTTATCGATATTAAAACGTTCATTTATAAGTTTTTCTTTTATTTCGTCTTCACTATCCATTGAAAGACAGAAACTTATCATTCTGCAAATAGACAACGGAGTATGGCAAACAGGTTCTACAGGCAGATCGTACAGATCATTTTTATCTGATATCATCAGCGGAAGCGTCAGTGAACGTGATGCATGTAAATAATGACTTTTACGACTGCCATTACACCATTTATTATAAATGTCAAATATCTTCATCGGCATGTATCCGTCTCGTGCAAGAAAGTATATATCTTTGTAATCACACATATCACTTATGGAATCAATCCATCTTGCAATACCAAGGCAATGCATACCAAGCGCATAATAACCTATAAATCTTGGATCACCGTTAAAATCACTCTTTCCGTTAAACGAAACAAACGGATTATCGAAAAACTTATTCGCTACAACAGCAAGCATTGTTCTGTATCCCAGTGATTTACGAGCACTTTCCGGAGAAGAAAACGAACCTGATATGAATTTTTCTGTCCATGCTGAATTGTTAGTCTTTATTCCACCGATTATGTTTTCAAAAGTTTCACGCGTTTTCGGGAGGAAAAATGTTTTTATTTTCTGATTCTGGGCAGCTGTAATATCAGAAGTCCAGGTGTCACCAATATGAATAATGCTTTCAGGTTTACGTTTAAGAGTATTGATAACTTTTTTAAAGAGTGAACCAGTAGTCTTTAACGCCCTTTCCTTTGATGAAAGGAACAGGTACTCATGCTTATTGTAACCATTCTTTTCAAGTATCTTTGAAACTACATCTTCTTCAAGATACATATCTGAAGTAATGATAACTTCCTTGCCGGCATCAACAGCGAAATCGTATAATTCCTTACCTGTTTTTCTTACAGTACAGAACCTTAGCTCATATTCATTCTCAAGATTCTTCATTTTTTCAGCTACAGAGTGATCTATATTATAATAGTGTTCCATAGCGTCATAGATTTCCGACAGAGTTACGTCTTCACCATTACTTTTTATATGCAGATCTTTTCTTGCATACATTTCTGAATCCTGTCTGAGTTTCTTAAATGATATATTATACTTGTTTTCCGTGATCTCATCGAATCTGCTGCTCATAAGATCAAAAATATCAGTCGGATAATAAAAAGGTCTTACAACAAGAGTATCAAAAATATCAAAGCTGACAACCTTAACGGTATCATCAAGAATAGCAAGCTTAGCGTATTCAAGACCATCATGAAAAGGTGCTGTTACAGTATCGAAGCAAAATTCATCTTCGCGCTGTTTTTTTCTATATCCCGGAATAAAATTATCAACAAGCTTTTTAGCTTTTTTATCATCTTTAAAGGCATATTCCTGCAAACTGCGATACATTCTTGAATACTTTTTTCTGAAATCTGAAAAATATTCTTTCTCTTTTTCATCCGAATTTTCTGCAGTCATAAAGTTCTCAACAAAATCAAATGCAAGTTTCAGATCCTTCATATTTTTCTCAAACTTACTGAATCTGATTCCATCAGCATTCGTAGAAGCTTCCGGATGTTTACAGTAAAAATAGTTAGCATGATATTCGAGCGCCAGTTTTTCAGTGTTATACAAAAGAAGAGTTGAAAATGCAATGTCTTCAGTCATGATCAGGTGTTCATTCATCTTCTTATAATATTCATAACACTTATCCCATAACTCTTTTGAATAAATCTTGTTCCAAACTGTATGCCAGGAAAAACAGAAGCCAGTCTGTGAGAAAAACTTCTCCTTAATCTCTTCCGCAGATAATTCATCTTTTTCAAAACATAACTGATAAAGCGGTCTGATGTTTCTTGTACCATCAATTTCTTCAAAAACTGTGTTACAAACAACCATATCACAATTCTTGTTTATGGACTTTCTTATCAAAAGTCTGTAGAAATCCTGAGAAATATAGTCATCACTATCAACAAATGCTATATAATCACCTGTAGCTTCCTCAGCACCAGATACTCGTGCCTGAAATAATCCTTTATTCTTCTTATGACGTACATACTTGATATTATTGTACTTCATAATATATTCTTTGATTATTTCTTCTGAATCATCCTTGGTTGCATCATTTACAATTATTAATTCGATATTTTTATAAGTCTGTTCTAAAAGACTATCAAGACACTTTCTAAGATATTTCTCAGTACCATAAACCGGAACTATTACCGAAATCAATGGCATTTCCTTTAACATTAAAAAATCCTCCAATTACTTTTTATTACTTCTGTAATCACTAACTCTTTTTTTGAAAAAGTTCTTATCAACAACATACCAGTACATTGCCTTTTTCAGCAGACTCTTCTTGTCAAGTCCGTTTCTGATATACACTTTGTACTCCATATCTCCTTCTGAATACGGCTGCTCGACAAGCCTTTCAACGTATTCAACGCGTTTTTCATCCTGCATGTAATACGGCATGATCTTATGATACCGTATGCACTCTTTCCAGTAATCTGAAAGAGTCATTGTTCTGCCGGCCCACATATCATCTTCAAATGCTATGCAACTGAACATTTTAGAATCGGCATCAGTAAGTGTTGAAAGAAAGTATTCATACGGATACGAAACATCACTACTTCTCATTTCCATAATCTTAATACTGTCACCGAAAAATTCTGTAAAATCACTTACGAACTGCAAAACAGCTCTGTGAGTTTCTTCAATAACAAACCTTGTCGGGAATTCAGTCCTGTCTTTTTCAAAAATCGGCTTAACTTCTTCCCCTTCAGTATCATATCCGGTACATGAAGGAGTACATTTTGAAAACAGTACTTCTCTTGCACCGCCGGTTATCGAAGGTGTCGCATCATAATACGAGAACACACGGAATCCGTTTTCCCGTGAACACTCGGCACAGTTTCCGTCGTTGGTATGCACATAGAACGCATCTGTAACATCACCTGTAACACGATGAAGTACTTCCTGTGTTCTTCCGCTGTAACCGATATCCACACACGCTGTTTTTCCACTCAGGAAAGGTGTGAAATATTCTTTAAGCTTACTCTGATAGCTGTCATTCTTCTGTTTGCTGTATCCGTTTCTGATAATGAATCTTATGAAACGGCAGAAATCAGCATAATCCTTGAATACATCATTCTCATCAAAACTTGCCAGGTGCATAGATTTCTCATCCACTTTATCTGTAACAGGAGCAATGAGTTCAAGAAACTTCTTTATGGTACACGATCCAGCGTCAATGTTTTCATACAGTGAGAACAGTTCTTCCTCGTGCTTAATACCTGCTGCGAATCCTGCCTTTCTTGATGTATAGAGATAAACGGCTTCCGGAGCATCCGAATAGGCAGACTTAAGTATCTCATACGCCTTCATCGGCAGATATCCGTCTCTTGCAATAAAGAGAAGTCTGTCATACTTTTCTTCAATCGCCTTGTCAGTAAACCACTTGACAAAACCGAGAATATGCATACCGAGTGCATAACCGCCGAGGAAAGAAGGTGAACAGTTGACTTCTGTCCATTCGTTGAAACAGATATACGGATCATCGTAGATCCTGTTAGCGGCAACTGCCAGAGCAGATCTTGTACCGAGAAACTCAACTGCCTTCTCGTAATTGAACATATTTCCTGTAGGTTCTTTAAACGGACAGCAGGAGTGAGTTGTTTTTATATCAGAGATATTATATAAAATACAGTTGAGAGCTGAAGGATAAAAATGTGCATCTATCTTCTTTTCCTGCGCCCTGGTAACATCAGTATCCCAGTTGTCGCCAAGATGCATTATACTTTCAGGAACAGCTTTTGTTTTATCGATAAGTACCTTGTACAGTTTTCCGGTTCTCTTTGATGCATCCTCTTCTGACGAAACAAGCAGACCGTCATACTTTTTATAACCGTTCTTATCGAGAATACCCTTGATTGTTTCAGACGATAAATACATATCAGAAGTAAAATAAACCTTTTTACCGCAGTGCAGAGCTGCTTCATAAAGGTTATAAATACTCTTTCTCCGGTAGCAGTACCTGATCTCAAGTTTCTCTTCTTCTTTTCTGAGAATATCCAGTTTATCAGTACTGATCTCGGAAATTTCGGAGATCTTGTCATAGATCTGATCAAGAGTAATATCATCCTGAGAAGGACGTTTACAGTACAGTACTTTATCACGAACAAGCTTTTCAGCACGTACTCTCAGCTTATGAAAACTTCGTCTTTCATTTGGCGCGATCTCTTTAAACTTCTCATCAAGGAAATAAAACAGATCGGTCGGATTATAGAACGGACGCATAACAGCTGTATCAAAAATATCAAGACTCAGTACAGCAGTTTCTTCATCTGTTACCTTTCGAATAAGGTCATTGTATCTGTTATCATATGCAGTTGAAACATTATAGAAATACGAAGCATCATGTATTTCGTTTCCGTACTCAGGAAGAGCCTTTCTGAGAAGATTCATAGCCTTCTTCATTTCAGGTTCGCTCATCGGTGAGCGCTGAACATTTTCTGTCCAGAAGAAACTGTAAAGATCAGACCACTTTTCAAACTTATCAGTTACTTTGAGCTTATAACTGTCAGAAGTAATATATGCAAGAACAAAATCAAATGCAGTTTTCAGATCACCGATATTCTTCTCGAACTTGACATATCCGGCTTTCGTACTTGTTGATGCACCGCCGTGCTGAAAATAGAAATACGCACCGTAATCGGCAGCAGTAAGTCTCTCTGCAAAATTCATAATTACAGATGAAAAAGCGAAGTCCTCAGTCATGATAAGGTGTTTATCCTGCTTTTTCAGTATCGGAAGAGCCTTGTCCCATATCTTTCTGCTGTAAAGTTTGTTCCAGATGGTATGCCAGATAAAACACCGTCCTTCCTGTTCCCAGTACTTTCTCAGTATATCTTTTCCCTCTATGATTCCAAAATCATAGAAGTGATACATATTATGTACATACCTGTATCCGCTTTCATCTTCATGAATAGTCTTGCCGACTACGACATCTGCATCACATTCAAGTGACTTGTATACCAGTGTTCTGATAAAATCATTTGAAATATAGTCATCACTGTCTACGAAACAGATATAATCTCCTGTTGCTTTTTCCACTCCGGTTATTCTTGCGTGATACAATCCTTTGTTTGCAGTGTGCTTCAGAAGTGTTATTCTCTTGTCTTCGGCGATACATTCTTCAACCAGTTTCGCCGAACTGTCTTTGCTGCCGTCATCAACAACAAGTATTTCAAGATTTTTATACGTCTGACCACATATACTAAAAAGACATCTTTTAATGTAATCCTCTGTATTGTACAACGGAACAATAACCGATACTTTCTTTTTTTCCATTCCTTAAATCTCCGATTAATCACTTTTTATTTGCTGAACTTTTTACAAAGGCTTCATATTCATCACAGACTGCCTTAGTATCACCAAATGCCATCTGTTCGCCTTTGTTTAACCACAGGACTTTATTTGCAAGTCGCCGTATCTGCGGTATTGAATGGGAAACAAACAAGGTTGTTGTCCCGTTATTAATGATTTCCATCATTTTCTTTTCACTCTTATTTCTGAAAGTACCATCACCTACTGACAAAACTTCATCAAGAATCAGAATATCAGGTTCTATAAAACTTGCTATCGAAAATGCAAGTCTTGAATTCATACCTGAAGAAAGCTGTTTCAGCTTTCTGTCCTCAAACTCTTTAAGTTCTGAAAACTCCATTATCTTAGGATAAATCTCATCAATATACTCCTCGTTATACCCAAGTAGCGCACCTCTGAAATACACGTTTTCCTTTAAACTAAGGTCACCGTCAAATCCTACTCCGAGTGACAGAAGAGCAGAGATCTTTCCTTCAGCTTCGATCTCGCCGTACTGCGGTTCAAGAACCCCGCTTATCGCCTTCAGAAGCGTAGTTTTACCGGCGCCGTTATTTCCGATTATTCCGAGAAAATCACCATTGTCTAGTTCGAAAGTAACATCCTTTACAGCCCAGAATTCCTTTGCGTCATATTTTCTGGTAAGCTTTCTTATAACATATTCCTTTATCCCCATATCCCTGAAATCACCGGTCATATACTTTATTGATACATCATCAACTCTGATCATATGAACCTCCGTAAATCATAGATAATAGATAAAACGATTGTCATTAATTCTGTACGAAGCCCATCCAAAGCACATAAATATTACTGCATAAGCAAGACAGAATATAGAATGCCATATATCCGGTATTGTATTTTCCATTATTACAGACCTGAAGAAATGTATGAACGGATAAACCGGATTATAGAAGAAGAGATGCTGATATTTTTCAGGAAACATATCTATCTGATAAAAGAGAGCTGAAAACCACACCAGTAAGCTTGTAAAAATCCCGTAAAAATACTGAGTATCCTTAAAAAACACCTGAAGTGAGGAAAGAAGGTATCCGACTCCAAGATTCACAAAGAACAGACAAACCAGCGGATAAAGCAATGATATGAACGTCCAGTGAAAAGACAATCCGTCATACAGCATAATTGCAAAAAGAATAATCAGCGTAAGGAAAAAATTATAAAGACAAGCTATGTTTTTTGATATAAGAAACATGTCCTTCTTGACTTTGATATGAGCTATGATTCCGGCATTGGCGCCGATAGCATGCATTCCCTGTGAAGTAGCATCAGTAAAGTAATGATAAACGACGTTACCGGTAATAAGATAGGTTATATAATGCTCTCCTCTTTTAAACAGGTACTTGAACACTATAGCCTGTGCGAGAAACGACACCAAAGGTGAAACCATACTCCAAAGCATACCGAAAAATGTTTTCTTGTACCTGGACTGAAAATCACGTTTTATTAGGAGTTTCATAAGAAACTTCCACTGATTTTTATCGCCGGATCTGTTGTTATTATCGTTATTCTGCAACACACTCTCTTTTTCTGTGTGTTCAGATTTTTTTACAATAACTCCATTAACAGTAGTATCACTCAAAGTAAATTACTCCGTTCTGTTATATATTCTTTATTTTCTTTCTTTTGCCGTTGGTAGTCTCATCAAACACACATTCAGCAAATACCTTGTCGATATACTTCTTACTGTGTTTCATGGCATCCATAAACGGACAGTAGGCATCAGAACCTGAAATGTTATTCATATACGGATGATTTCTGAAAGATCTAATATAATCGTGTATAAAATCTGTTTCACCCTTCTGTATCTCGCGAATATAAAGCTCATTCTCTGCCTCGTCATCAAAGACGAGATCATAACTGCTGCCGTCTTCATTCATTCTGAATTCCAGAAATCCCGGTTCAGGAGCACTGAAAAGAAGTTCAAAATAAATATTATGGTTTTCGGACGGCATATGAGCCATGTACTTGTCCCTATTGATACCGGATGAAAAACAGTATGCCTGTAATTTACCATCAAGAAGAAAAGTCTCACTGAAATCAAAATCATGCTGATTGAATGAGTTGCTTCCTGCAAGAACACCGGTAAACTCGCAGTCTATATTCCACTTCTTGTTGACTGTCTGTTCGAGGAATATGTTTCCGCTTCCTGCCCATCCGCAGTCAACCGTTATAACACTGCTGCAGCCTTCGAGTATTTCTTCAAAATACATCTTTGCAGCTCTGTCCATATCGTTATAGCTTTCAGTGATCCGTTTCCAGTTATCAAATATCCACTGTTCCACTTCACCTGCATTTTTACCTGTAAGTTCATCATTCAGACTGAAAGGAAACTGCCAGTTGGCTATGCCGATGGAATTCATCACATCATAGAGCGAAATACCGTGATTTGTCTTCTGACGAATGAAACGTTTAATAAAATTATCACGGAACATATCTGCTCCGAGCTTTGCTGCAGCGTTCCTTGACCAGTGAACATACTCTGTTTTCTCTTCAGGAAACAGTTCATCATAGATCTTCTTAACAATATAACCATCCCTTGATAAAAACAGAATTTTGTCTGAACTCTTTTCCTTTGCTATTTTGTGAATATATTCACAGAAACCAAGAACAAGAAGTCCGCCGTACTTGTATCCATATTCATATGCAGGACTGAAATCTGCATCCCCGCCGTACATTCTCCTATTTACGATACCGCTGTATGCAGAACCGATTATCGGAGACATGTCCTTCGGACGAAACATGTTGCCGGAACAGTTTACATTTCTGTACTCTATTGCTTTTAGACCATGCTCTCTGGCGTTTCTGACATCGGAACCATAGTTGTCACCTATATGACAGACATCATTAGTACCGAGTTCTTTTTTTATATAATCATATACCGTGCCTTCGTGCTTTCCGCAGCGGCACTCACATGATATATACACTTTTTCAAAACCGGTAAAGCCTTTTCTTTCAAGAAGCTTTCCGACAAATTCAGAAGGAAGATACATATCCGAAATGAGAATGATCCTCTTTCCTCTTTCTTTTACAAGATTCCAGACTTTCAGCATAAACGGATTAGCAGAACAGAGTTCCATTTCTGCCTCTTTTTCTATACGCTGACCTTCTTCAGAATCTATACCAGTCTTTTCAGAAAGAAAATCGTAGATATCCTTCAGTGTTACCGATTCCTGTTTTCTGAGTCGGGCGCTTGTTTCTGCTTCAATACGTATAGTACGGAAGTCAGGATAGCCAAGCTTCTGACCAACACAGTAGAAAAGATCGGTCGGAACTGCAAACGGTCTGAAAATCAGTGTATCAAACACATCGAATGATACGATCTCACTTTCACAGAGTTTATCTGCAATTTCCTTTGCGGTCATACAGCAGGAACTTTCCTTGTCCGTAAGTCCTCTGACCGGCGTCTGCTCTCTTGCATTCTTCTTAAAAAGTATGCTGTCAGCATTGAGTTTCATAAGATATGCCCAGGATATGAACGGCCTTCTGTTATGCTGCGCTCTGTTTGTCTTGACATATCTTTCATAGTTGAACTTGATGTAGCTGTTTCTGTTTACCAGTATCTTGTACATCTTAAGTGATAATGACTGTTTGTGCATAAGACTGTTTTTCTTGTAATCCTTCAGACAATTGAGCAGCTTGTTTGGAACGAACATCAGAACCAAAGGCTTCATTTCGTAGTATGAATATTTTGCTCCGAAACCAAGTTTTCTAAAACCGCTTTTTCTTACCTGATATTCATCGAGTCTCATCCTGTACGGTACAAAGTTTTTCTTTTCCTCCGAATAAAAGGTGTACAGGAGTTTATTTATATTTGCTCCCTGAAATCCTTCTGCATAAGATCTCATAAAGAAGTCATAGTCTTCATACTTACGGCATCTGCCGATAAGCTCGTAGCCGCCGCATTTATCAAAAACCTCTCTCCGGAACATTGTTGTTCCGTGTATGAACGGAGAGTTGAAAAGGAAATCCTGTCTTGACGGAAATTCAGGGCGATGCCATTCACCATAAAGTCCGTTTTTGTCATAAACGAAACAATCCGTTCCAACAAAAGCGACGTTTCTGTGCTCATTGAGAAAATCTATCTGTGTTCTGAATCTTGCATGATCTGAATAGTCATCAGCGTCCTGACGGGCTATGAGCCTGCCGGTCGCTTTTTTCAGACAGGCATTGAGTGCTGCTGCAAGTCCGCGGTTCTTTTCACCCTTAATTACTACGATACGGTCGTCTTCTGAAGCTTTTTCATTGATCCACTTGAACGTATCGTTTTCAGAACCGTCATCACAGATGATAAATTCAAAATCCCTGAATGTCTGAGCAAGAACAGAGTCGATAGCACGGACAAGCATTTCTCTTGTCGGACAGTTATAGACTCCCATAATAACTGAAAGCTCAGGCAAATTAATCCCTCCAGTATAAAATTTTATTTATCTGAATCACATACATCCATGTATCATTCATGCAATTCTTTTCTTCAGGCTTAGTATCACAAGGTTGGTGATCAGATACTCATACCTGTAAAATGTCTTGATCAGAAGATCACTGGCAGCTACTGAACCGCAGTACCAGTAGAATCCATCCGCATTATCCCTGTTTCGTAACTTATGGAACAGAAGCACCTTTCTGAACTGTACAGGTTTTGCATTCTGAACGATACTTCTGTGATACTGTTCACCGACATCATCACAGAAACAGTATTCGCTCAGTGCATTCGCCTGTATCTCAGTCGGTGCAAACATCAGTCTGTGCAGCCTTCTGAGATTCTTTGTTTTTATATGAGAAGTTATTTTGAAGATTTCTGATTTATTTTTTTCAGCGTAACTGAGAGTTATTTCTTTTATTTTTTCAACTAGATCAGTATTGTTTTCATTCTCAGTAATTACCGGAACGATCTTACCGTCTGCTTCTTTATATCCGATCGTCATGCCATGAGGAGCAGTACAGATACACTCCATAAGGTTATGAGCAAACCAGGCTTTTACCGAGATATTCTTTTCATTAAAAAGCCATGTATGATACTCACTGTTCTCACTGACCGGCGGACTGCTTAGCATACCCATATAGAAACCGTGTATCTCAGACTTAACACCCATGCTGTCAAGAATCCTTTTCATTGTGTGCTGAAGTGAACCTGTCCAGCCGAGATCAACGATCCCTATCTTATCATACCTGTCCATACCTTCCTGACGGAAGTACTTTACAGTTTCTTCATAAGCCCTGTCGGACTTTTCATTAAGTATTGTATTGAAGACTTCCGAATTTCTTACCCTGTCACAGTACTTTGCAAATTCGCTTCGTCCCATAACTGTGGATTCATCCTCCGGAAAACCAATGTTCCTGTACACTGCACGGCGTTCATCTTCGTCAAACCCTGCGCGTTTCAGCATATTTCCGGCTGTAAGCTTAAAAGCTGGAATAAACAGCCTGTCGTATGCTGAATCGTCATGGAAGCGGTAAGCTGCCATGCGGAGCGCATAACGCGAACAGTAGAAGTATGAACATTCAGGAGTTCCTTCGTTACCGGAGATCTCCTTTGCAATGTTATACATCTGGTAGCCGTCCCTTGCCAGAAAGAAAAGATGCTTTATACCAAGTCTTTGTGCTTCGGAAAGCACCCAGCCGGTATAATGGGCAAGAACCGGTGAAATGTATTTCTGAACGATGGTGTCAAATTCTCTTTTCATGAAGCCACCGCCTTTATATTTAGTTCAGCAGAACCGTCACTTTCAGAAATTTCTTCTGCTTCAGTATTTTTTATATCAGAAAGATATCTGCCGTATATAGCTTCCATTGAACTGATGGATTTTTTCAGATCAAAAGGAACTACAGCTTCTGCTGCTTTTCTTCCCATCTCATGTCGTCTTTCCGGATCAGCTGAAAGTGTTTTAATCGCTTCAGCAAATCCGTCTATATCACACGGAGAAAGAAGTATTGAGTTTTCTCCGTCAACTGCATATTCTGTAACTCCACGAATATTTGATGCAATGATTGGAACACCGGCAGACATCGCTTCAATAGGAGCAAAACCAAGTCCTTCACGAAGTGAAGAGAAAAGGAAAATGTCAGCTATATGAACGATTTCGTATATATCATAGCGATAGCCAGTGAATATGACCCTGTCGCCGACACCGTATACCTGAGCAAGAACCTTATGCGTCTCAAGCATATTCCCTGTTCCGCATATCACATAATACATATTCGGATCTTCAATCTGAGAAAAAGCACGAAGTGTTGTAGTCAGATTTTTGTTATAGTTCTGCTCGGAAACCGAAAGAAGTACAAATGCGTCTTCAGGTAGACCGAGTTTCCTTTTCAGTTCGGCCTTATCTACAACTGTGTTTTTGATTTTTTCTGTATCAACACCCATACCGTGAATGTAGAACGGTTCGCATGTTTTGTTCTTACAGAATTTCTTTGCTGCGTTATAGTCTTCGGCATTAACCGTGATTATCGCATCAGTAAAAGGAACAAGGAATTTCTCGGTAAAGTAATAGAGAAGACTTGACTTAGGAGCTCCTTTAAAGAAGTGAAAACCGTGTGAGGTATAAATGACCTTCGCTCCGTTATTTCTTGCCTTCGAAGCCGCGAGTCTTGTAATAGCTGCAGCAATCGGTGTATGACAGTGAATAATATCAAAGTCATTTTCATCGATATACTTTTTCAGTTGTTTATAAGCTTTGATATGATCTGTGCTTAAAAGAGAACGACTGAAGCAAATCTCATGAAACTTGTCACAGTACGGGATCGATTTAACGTCATCAGCTTCAAAATCGTTTCCTGCACAGACATGAGTCTCATAGCCATGTTCCTTGAACCACTTCAGATAAGGAAGGTGGAACTGGCATATATGTTTCTTTGCAACAGTCGCTACGTATAAAACTTTCTTATTCAATTATGCCCCCGCCTTTCCTCTTTAAATCTTTATAAACAGGCTAAGGAGTATTCATTATTCAATTAATTTCTACCCCTTCAAACCTCATTCTATAATCAAGAGATTATTCCATATTTATTACCCACTTGGTTTTCCCATTGCACACCATAAAGGAAATATGATATAATCAATCTATAAATTTTCGCAAAATTACAGATTTTAATACAAGCAGAGCTTAATTAGGTTTTACTAGAGGTATAAAAGCTTCGGCGATTAATCTGACACACTTTGACACAACATTCTCTGAGACTGACTGTTCACCATATCTCGTTCATGTTTATAATCGGGATGAACGTACTTATCCAGAGTTATGTTTACTGTGCTGTGACCAAGCACGCAGGATAACGTCTTTGCATCATAACCGTTTTCAATACAGTTGGTAGCAAAAGTACTTCGAAGCTTATGGTAGTTAATGCGTTCAACATTCGCTTCTTCGAGTATTCTTTTGAATCGGTACTGCATTGTTCTTGGTTCAACTACTTTTTCTGTTCCTGAAAGCAAGTATTCATTATCTGCGCCTTTAAATACTGTAAGATATGGAACAAGGAAATCCGGTATTGGAATACTCCGTCTTGACGTTGAACTTTTAGGTGGCGTTATAACAACGGAAGTCTTACTACTGCCGTTTTCTTTATATATACGCTGCACGGTACAATTGATTCTCATGATCTTATTTTCTAGATCAATGTCTTTCCACTTTAAACCACATAATTCACCAATACGAAGTCCCATAAAAAGAGAGATTAGAACTCCAAGTCCTGTCAGATCCATGTGTGATACCACATAGCTAACCAGATTGTTTTGTTGTTCATCACTCATTTTATGGGACTTTTTCTTTTCTACTTTAGGAAGCAATATATTTTTTAGCGATAATCGTAAAGAGTATTCTTCCTGTACAAAATTGAGGAAACATTTGAATACAGTGATCAGATCGCGTATGTAACTTGCAGAAAGCCCTTCGGCAATCTTATTTTTTATAAATGTATTTATAACAGCAGAGTTGATTTCAGAACAGATCATTTCACAGAAAGCAGGCAGAAGATGCTTTTCAAACTTCAGTCTGTAATTGGCGTAAGTTGATTCTTTAACTCGGTTTTGAATTACCGTAAGCCATTCATCATACGCTTTACAGACATCGCATGTTTTGTTTGATAAGTACAGACTTTCAATTGAGCGTGCTATTTGGAGTTTCTTTTCGGCTTCTTCATACGTTTTTCCATAAACATATTGGTAAATGGGTTTACCGTTTTTCTTATGGTCTATTATAAATCTTCCCATATATCTTCCGTCAGAACGCTTTGTAATTGTTTCATTTCTATTGATCATGTAAATCCTCTCCGTTTAAAAAGATAGTTTAATAAGATACAAATGTAGATTAGACGACTATAACAGCATAAATTATCATAGTCAATTTGCTGATTATATTCAATCGAATACTTCATATATTGTTAAATGTACAGAATATCAGTAGTTTCCCAAAAATAATATAGATATACTATTGATGTATCATTTTTATTGTAGTAAAATATCAATATTGATTATTATTAGTTACAAATACTTGAATTTATATATTCTTAAAATCTGTAATTTAAAGAAAAATCGTTATCGCTAGGAATGATTCCTGTGCGATTTTTTATTGCCTGAAACACTATCCACATAACCGCCACGGTATTATTTTATTACCATATTGGTATATTGTCAATAGGTAAAGTTCCAAATCGGTAATATCAGCATATCCAAACTGGTAGTATAATTAATAGTAGAGATAATACACAAAATCCTTCACTCGATTATACTACAAACCAGTACGGAGACTGTTTATGAAATTAAAGCTCAAAGAAATTCGCTTGTTAAAAGGATATTCCCAGCAGGAAGTTGCTGATCACCTTCATTGTTCTGCAGTATCATATTCCCGTTATGAAACCGGAAACAGATATCCATCACTCGATATGCTGATCCTTATTGCAGATTTCTTTGATGTTACATTAGATTATCTGACGGGAAGAGAACATAAATCTCCTGAGATATTAACCACATATGAAGCATCACTTATTGATGCCGCCAGACAGGCAGATGATCGTGCGCGTGAGGATGCAATTGCTTTCTTAAAAGCACATAAAACTAATTTGTAATTATTCTTCGTTTAAATATAAATTCACCTTATAATCTACGTAATTCTCACGTAAATTGAAAGGTGTTTTTTTATATTCTTTTTCCATATGTAATCCTCCCGTTAGCTGGATATTGAAATGATGACAGTAATTTCAGTTTAATTACTAGCTCTGAGAAAATTATATCATATGATGAGAAAAGGTTTGTAGTATTACTCAGAAAATGCGTAAAGAAGGATTTGATGAATTAAGATAAGCTGTAACTCATCAAATGTGTTATCATTGACTTTGCAGCTTGTACATGTTATACTTTAAATAGGCAACAACATTATTTTGCAGTTATTATTGTTATTTATAAAGATAAAAAAATGACGTCCACATTGATTGATATCATTAAAATATTGACGTGATAATATTACGTGGAAAGGAATGATAAAATATGATGGTATTACTTGCAAAGCCGGTTGATCAGGCAATAGTTCTTAATCCTGATAAAGCCGATGAATTCATCAATAAAAGAATAGATCCGGAAGTTAAAGCGGAAATACTTAGAAAAGCCGAAAGAATTAGAAAAACATACGTAAGGGACGATAGATTTAAAAAATGATTTACGGACAGGACATTACCAAAGAAACTCTCAGATTCACTGAAAGAGAAAAAGATACGGTTCAGAACTTCAACTGTGGAAATGAAGTCATAGACAATTATTTGAAAGACAAAGCGTATAAAGATTCTCAAACTGTCACATTTATCGTCAAAGACGTCAGTGATAATTCTGTAATCTGCTATTATTCTCTCAGCTGTTCCGGTCTGGCTCTCGATCATGGAATAGGCGGCAAAATAACCATTTATCCTGCTGTAGAAATAAAAATGTTCGCTATAGATGAGAAATATCAGCATACTCAGTTTTCTGATGATCCCAAAGATGGAAATCTGAGCGACTATCTTTTCTATGATGTAATCGGTCATATTTTCAATTTTACTGAAGAGCAATGCGGAGCTGATAAAATAATCCTGTACTCTGTACCAGATGCCCTAAATTTCTACTCAAGAAACGGATTTTCAGTATTTGAAGATTACATGAAGCCATCAAGCGACTGGTTTACAGACGGATGTATTCCGATGTATATGGATTTGTAATAATGCTTCTTTCAAACGGCATCTGATAAGATGCCGTTTTTCAATAGCACAACGAAGTTGTTAATTTTATTGCAAAGACCATTATCCCCTATTTTAACCTATTTTTTATATTGTAATTCTATATTAAAAATGTTATAATATAAGCAGAAACAAACACTTTTAATTTAATACTTCATTTGAAATAAGTAGCTATGTTATTTTATTCCTTTGGATTCTCTTGACATTGCCAATGAACCATGGTATAATATATCTTGTAAACAGTTTACAAATATATTTATTTACAGGAGATTTTAATGGAAAACATATCAATATCTTTAGAAGAATATGCAAAGATGCAGGCTACGATTCAGAAAATGCAAGAGGAAATTGAACAATACTTACATATCATAAAAAAATATGTTAAAGCGAATATAATCAACGCAGAACATAAAGATCGCTTGTTCAAGTTCATTTTTGGAAAACCGGAAAACAAACCATGGACGCTTTCTCTTTATAATGCCGTAAATGGTACAGACTACACTGATCCAAACGATCTGGAATTTAATACTCTTGAAGATGCACTGTACATGAAAATGAAAAACGACATTTCATTTATCATTAGCAGTGAGATGAATCTTTGGGAACATCAGAGCACTTACAATCCGAATATGCCCTTCCGTTTTCTTGAATATGCAGCTGCTTTATACGATAAATTTGCAGAAACTACAGATTTCAATCAGTATAGCAGAAACTTACAGAAAATTCCGACACCGAAATGTATTTGCTTTTACAACGGAAGTGAAAGTCAGCCAGAATCTAAAACACTTTATCTAAGCGATGCATATGATAACAAGGGTGACATAGAAGTTGAAGTCACTATGCTGAACATAAATTTCGGAAAAAATAAAAAACTTCTTGATGCATGTAAACCACTTTATGAATATTCCTGGCTGATTGACAGAATCAGAATCCATCAGAAAAACGGAAATGATCTTAATACTGCCGTGGATAAAGCAGTTACAGAAATGCCGAATAATTTTATCATTAAACCACTCATCATTGCAAACCGTGCGGAGGTGAAGAATATGTTAATATTTGAAGAATTCAATGAAGAAAAGTACAAGAATCTGTTCATCGAAGAAGGAAGAGAAAAAGGGCGCGAAGAAGGGCGCATAGAAGGACGTAATGAACGTAATAAAGAAGTAGCTGCCGATCTTCTTCGTGAAGGTAACATGTCTGCCGCAGTTATTGCTAAAATCAGTAAACTCTCAGAAGATACTGTCCGTAAACTGGCTAATTCTCTGGGGATAATCGTACTTTAAATCATACCTGATCAATTGTTTTGATCAGGTAATGGTATGAGCGAATCTAATGATGAAAAGCTCATGACAAACTATATTCAAAAACGGAGTAATAATTTATGAGCAGATCATCACACTTTGCTGTTATTGATACAGAAACAAACTGGCATGATGAAGTCATGTCCATTGGAATAGTAATTTCAGATTCACTCACTTTCAGACCGATAGGAACAAAGTATTATCTGATCGATCCGGAGTACCGTTCCGGCGGGATGTATTCAAATGTGATCAGTGTCCCGAATCATTCAGTTGATATGTGCGGTTCAAGAGAAGCAGTCATGGCTAACCTCGCACAGGGACTGAAGGCCTGCAATGTTAAAGGGATTTTCGCATATAATGCAAAATTTGACTACGGTCATCTCCCGGAACTGAGCGATTTTCAGTGGTACGATATTATGAGGCTTGCGGCTTACAGACAGTACAATCATGCTATTCCTGAAAGCGCAGACTGCTGCATGACCGGAAGACTGAAACGAAATTACGGTGTTGAGCCGATCATGCAGATGCTTTCCGGAAAAAGATCATACTGTGAAATACACAATGCCGTTTGCGATGCTATCGACGAGCTTGAACTTATGCGTCTGCTTGGTCATCCGCTCGATGTATATGAATGTACAAAAATAAACTGAACAACATAAAACAGCCGGTACTGATTCGGTTTCAGTACCGGCTGTTCTGGTTATTATATTGATATGCAGATTTTCAAAATACTTTTGCTGTCTGCATATCGGCTAATAGTAGATCAGAAAAAGATAAAACTCTTCTTCAATTATGCAAACATCGCTTCAATGCTGCTCTTTGGTCTGTAGCCAACTGCTGAGTTTACTACCTTGCCGTCCTTTATGAGAACTACCATCGGGATACTGGAAACATTGAACGCCGCAGCCAGTTCAGGCTGTTCGTCTACGTTTACCTTTCCTACTTTTATTTCCGGATGTTCATCTGCGATCTGTGATATGACCGGCGCAAGCATTTTGCAAGGTCCGCACCATGATGCCCAGAGATCGATGAGTACCGGCTTGTCTGATTTATTTACTACTTCATTAAAGTTCTGGCTTGTGATTGTTATTTCTGACATATATCATTCTCCTGTTCTTATAATTTTTATCAGCTGCTCATCAGAATACTGAAGAGATCAGCATATTCATACGGCTGTTAAAATTTGAATATGTAAACTAAGAAACTGTATTGTTTCTTTATTTACTGTCCTTATTATACATGAAACACTCATAATTTTCTGTGACTTCGTCACATATACGGTTTGTCACACATTACAATTATTATTAACCATCAGAGATTTCTATGTGCAGTATATTGAATTTTATAATATTTTAAGTTATAATAGAGTTTACAGGATACGTTAGTGTAAAAACTATAAGTACGGAGGAGAAAGAATGAAAATTCACAGAAAAATAGCAGCAATAACATCTGCGGTACTTATGATGACTTCGACAGCATCTTTTAAATCATCAGGTGTGTCAGATGATATTGTAAGAATAAAAAAGGCAGATCAGGGCGGTGAGATCATAAGCGGCGGTTACTACTGCCTTTCCCCTGTTCTCAGCGAGAAATATGTAACTGCTCAGAGTGACGGAACTGCAGATCAGTGGGCTCCGATTGCTGACGATTCACAAAGATGGCAGATATTCAGCACCAGTGACGGCTACTGCCGTATCATGTCTGTTAAATATCCTGACAAGTCACTGACAGTTGAAAACGGCGACAGTAAAAACGGTAACAGGATCAGGGTTGAAAAATACAGTGATATGAGCTCGCAGCATTTCAAACTTAACAAAACTGGCGACAGTTACTATATGACAGCAGAATGCTCCGGAAAAGCTGCACTTGACGTTTACGGACAAAGTTCCGAAAACGGGGCTGTTATTGACCAGTGGGATTACTGGGGAGGCGCAAACCAGAGATTCTACATCACACCGGCCGGCAGCGGTCAGATAACCGCATTCGGAGATCTGAACGGCGACGGAAAAACTGATATCACTGACAGAATACTCATCCAAAGCGGACTTGCAAACGGATTTGACAAATCCGGAACAGCGGCTGCTGATCTGAACTCAGACGGAAAAACGACCGGAGACGACCTTTCCCTGATGAATGACTATTTCTTCGGAGAATACGGATCAAATTCGAGTCTGTGGAATTCCAGTTCAGATTCGCAGGGTACTGCATTTCTGTTCGCTTACTTCCTCGGCAATGCTCCGGAACAGGAACGTCTTTCATATGCTGTAAGCACTGACGGATATAACTTCAAGGCTCTTAACAACGGTAAAGCTGTATGGAAATCAAATGTCGGAACCGAATGTATTCGTGACCCGTATATATTTAAATGCGAGGACGGAAGCTACTGCATGCTCGCTACTGACATGAAATCCTCGCTCGGCTGGAGCAGCAACAGGAACATAATCAGCGCCCGTTCTGACGATCTGATAAACTGGACCGACGTCACACTTATAGAAGTTGCTAACAAATATCCGTCCATGATGGGTTCAGACCGTGCATGGGCTCCGCAGGCTATATACTGTCCGGAAAAGAACACCTACATGATCTACTGGGCAAATCATTCAAATGAGACCGGAAGCAGAACGATCATGTACTACGCATACAGTAAAGATCTGAAGCACTTTGATACCGAACCTTCCCTCCTCTTTGCACCTGCAAACGGCGACAGTGCCATCGACTCAGATATCATTTTCCAGAATAACAGGTACTACATGTACTATAAAAACGAGACCAACAAGAGGATCTATCTTGCAACATCGGACAAAGCGGAAGGTCCGTGGAAGGAAGTAAAGCAGATCTCGGAAGGAACAATGGGCGTTGAAGGCCCGAACATTTACAACATTCCGGGCACTGACCACTGGCTTCTCATGTCAGACGCATACGGTGACGGATACTATGTAATGCAGGAAACAGACGATCTTGAAAACTTTAAAAGACTTGACAGAAGCGCCTACAGTTTTGACTTCACGCCTCGCCACGGATATGTTATACCAATTTCAATGAGCCAGTACAATGCCCTTCTGAAAGCATATCCTTCTGCTTCTATCGCACCGTCTGGAGCAGGAATTGAACCGGTAAAAACGATGATATCAGCCGGTGAAACTGTTTCTCTTCCGGACAAGGTGAAGTGCACATACTCGGACGGCAGTTCCGAACAGTTTACAGTTCAGTGGAATCAGGATGAACTCGACACTCTGGACACTTCACTTAAAGGAACATACACAGTTTCAGGAAAAGTTCAGGTAAACAGCTACAGTGACCCGTTTATTAAGGAACGTGCCGATCCTTTCGTAACTGACGGAGGCGACGGATACTATTACTTCACTGCTTCATATCCGGCATACGGCAGCGTTGACAAAGGCTATGACAGAATAATACTCAGACGAAGCCAGACTGTAGCAGGGCTTGCAAATGCTGAGGAAAAAACAATATGGAAAGCTCATTCTTCTGGTATACTTTCAAAACACATCTGGGCACCTGAAATGCATAAAATAGGCGGAGCATGGTACATGTTCTTTGCTGCGGGCGCAAGCGACAACATCTGGGCTATTCGTCCGTACGTACTTAAATGTGAGGGAGATCCGTTTACAGGCAACTGGAAGGAATGCGGTCAGATGCAGCCTTCATCAGGAGACAAGGAATCATTCGCCGGATTCTCACTTGATATGACCTACTTCGAAAACGGCGGAAAGCACTATGTGATCTGGGCTGAGATAAAGGGTGTTTCTTCACTTTTCATGGCAGAAATAGATCCGGCTGATCCGACAAAGCTTATTTCAAAACCGATAATGCTCAGTAAACCTGAATACAGCTGGGAACTCGTCAATGAAAAAGTAAATGAAGGGCCGGCAGTGATCAAAACAGATTCAAAGGTCTATGTCTTCTTCTCCGCATCAGGAACCGGATCTGAATACTGTGTCGGACGTCTTGAAGCCGACATCAGTTCTAACCTCATGGATCTTTCGAGCTGGAAAAAGCTTTCGTCACCTGTACTTTCCACATCTGATCTGAACGGTCCGTCAGGTCCTGGTCACAACTGCTTTGTAACCGATGAAAACGGAGATCTGCTGATAGTTTATCACGCACGTCCTGCCGAACACGCCGATAAAAAATGTGACACGTATAACAGCAATCCGCTCTACGATCCATGCCGTCACGCAAAGATCAAACGTGTTCACTTTGATGCAAGCGGCACACCTGTTATCAATATGAGCACTCAGGCACTGCTTCCTTCAAAAAACAGAACAGTAAGTGCTGTAATTACTGTAAAATAGAAATCTTAAAGCAGCGTTTCCCTAAAAAAACATCCGGTTTCTGATTGATAACCGGATGTTTTTCTGTTATACTGTTACATATGTCACTTATATCAGTTACATTCATACTACTCAAAATTACATATGGCATCTGTATTTTTCCTGAAAAATGAATTATAATAAATACAGAAAAAGTGAACAGACCGAAAATATGAATGTTGTAATTTCTGAAATAATAAAAGTAATGACCTGAAAGGTGCTGATATTTATGAAAACAAGAAAACTTTCTGAATACACGATATTTTTTATAATTTACGCATGCATAGGCTGGATCTACGAAGTTTCACTTGAAACTTTCATTTATAAATGGGGATTCAGCAACCGCGGCGTTCTTTTCGGTCCGTGGCTTCCTGTATACGGATTCGGTGCACTGACATTCATTGTTCTGTGGTACAGACTTATAAAAGACAAGCCGATCGTTAAAAAGTTATGCATGATCCCTGTAATATTTATTCTCACAATGTTGACAGCTACTGCACTTGAACTGCTTACAAGTTATCTGTGTGAATGGACGATGGGTTCATGGCCGTGGCAGACGTACAAGGATTACGCGATAAACTTTGAAGGCCGTATCGCTCTCAGTCCAAGTATAAGATTCGGTATCGGCGGTGTAGTATTTCTTTATGTTATCCAGCCGTTCCTTGACAGGCTCGCAGCGAAACTTTCCGACAGGCAGGCTAAAACAGCAGCGATCATCATACTTGCAGTGCTTGGCATCGATATGTTCTGCAAGTTTGTTCTTCCAATCATTTTTAAGAAAACGCTGATTTATTCATAAATCAGCGTTGGGCTCCGGGGCGAAGCCCCGCAAATCCCTCCGGAAATCCGGCGAAGCCGGATTTCCGATATAATCAGTGTTTCCTTAAATAAAGATAAATCCGGACATTTCTGTTCAATACAGAGTGACCGGATTTTTTATAATGCAAAAAAATAAAGACCGCAAAACATCTTTGCAGTCTTTAATAAGTGGAAGAGGGTGGATTCGAACCACCGAAGCTGAAAGCAACAGATTTACAGTCTGCCCCCTTTGGCCACTCGGGAACTCTTCCATAAGAGCTGGTGAACGGACTTGAACCCCTGACCTGCTGATTACAAATCAGCTGCTCTACCAACTGAGCTACACCAGCACATCGAGGCGACAGGACTCGAACCTGCGGCATCTTGGTCCCAAACCAAGCACTCTACCAAACTGAGTTACGCCTCGTTAGTGTACGCTGTCTTTTCAGACAGCTTTATTATTATACTACACTAACATCGCTTTGTCAATAGAATTAAAATAATTTACAATTTATTCACAAATCGGTATGAGATCCGTGACGAATCCGGACTAATCCCGCCTCCGGAAATCAGTGTTTCCTTAAAGATCTTTATGGTGGAACTGCTTTCTGCCCTCAGCATAGTCAGCAACTATCTGTCCGTTACCGTAAAGCTTGTACTTGTATGTAGTAAGTCCTTCAAGTCCTACCGGTCCTCTTGCATGGATCTTGCTTGTACTGATTCCGACCTCTGCACCAAAACCGTAACGGAAGCCGTCAGCAAATCTTGTTGAGCAGTTAAGATATGTACCGGCTGAGTCAACAAGATTCATAAACTTTTCTGCAGTTTCAGAGTTTTCTGTAATAATGCAGTCTGTGTGGTGAGAGCCGAAATTATTAATGTGCTCAATTGCTTCGTCTACTCCGTCAACAAGCTTGACAGAAATGACAAGATCAAGATATTCAGTAGCAAATTCATCATCGTTCATGGACTCGCAGCCGATAATTTCAGCCACTTCCCTGCTTCCGCGAACCTTAACACCGTTTTCCCTGAGAGCATTAACCACTTTCTTTAAGTTATCAGTACCAAATTTCCTGTCAACAAGAAGCGTTTCAGTAGCGTTGCACGCAGCTGTGTACTGAATCTTGGCGTCAACGGTAACACGGCATGCCTTGTCAATGTCAGCATCTCTGTCAATGTATGTATGACAGATACCGTCAGCATGTCCCATTACCGGGATCTTCGTATTGTTCATGATGTACTGAACGAACTGGTTGGATCCTCTTGGAATGATAAGGTCAACTGACTTACTGCACGCAAGAAGATCATCAACTTCACTGTGGCCTTCCACCTGATACATACAGCCCTCAGGTGCTCCGCTTGCAATTGCTGTTTTACTGATAATATCAAACAGAACCTTATTGGTATTAACCGTTTCCTTACCGCCTTTGAGTACAGCACAGTTACCGCTTTTTATACAGAGCGATGAGATCTGAACAAGCGCGTCCGGTCTCGCCTCAAAGATAATACCGATAACACCGATCGGGCAGGAAATTCTTTTGAGAAGAAGTCCTTCATCAAGTTCACGTTCAAGCATAACTTTATTGATCGGATCGGCAAGTCCGGCAAGCTGTTCGATTCCCTTGCATACATCATCAAGCTTATGTTCATCAAACTTCAGTCTTTTCTTAACTGACGGTGCAATGCCGTTCTTTTCAGCATTTTCAAGATCAAGTTTGTTAGCAGCAAAAATCTCATCCTTTGATTTAACAAGTGCGTCCTTTACGTTTAACAGAACCCTGTTTCTTGTATCAATATCGAGTGCAGCCATTTTATAGCTGTCAGCCTTCATCTTTCGTGTGATTTCTATCATAGAATTGCTCATTGTCATTAACTCCTTAATAATATACTCGCCGGATTATAGTGAACGCAAAATGAATTTCTCGTTTACTATAACTGTATGTTATTATTCTATCATAAAACCGGTGGAAAATCCAGCACAATTTTAAGGGAGTATGCATCACATTTTCAGCAAATGTTAATTATTATACATTGCTTAATATCGTAGAAATATTTCTCGTATTTTAGTGTAAATCACCAGAAATGAAACATTAAAAAGCAGACAAATAATTGTTCTATATCTCTTTACGTACAATTTTCACTTGTTTTTCTCAGGAATATTATGGCTTTTATCTGATTTAAAAGCATAGTTTTATACAATATCCATCAGCGAATATAGATTTTTTCTGAGTAATATGCTATAATATGTACGTAAAAGTTAAATAAAAGCGATCAGTACACGACTGATCCATATAATTGGAAAGTTGTATTTACAAGGAGAGATCATATGAAGAAGAAACCTGTAATTATTGCAGTTGTATTACTTGTAGCTATAGCAGCCTTTGCAGAATATAAATTAATTATTGAAAAAAATCATAAACCGGCTTCGATCCAGGTTGCGTTATCGGAAGATGCTCCTCAGAATGCAGGACGTAAGGAAAATCCTATTGTCGTTTCAGATTCCGGAGGACTGAAGTATTTTTACCAGGGTGTCAGCATTTCTGAAAAGGATTATCAGAAAGCCGGAAATGAAATACTGAAAGTACTCGACAAAATCGAAAAAATGAATCATGGAAACGTCAGTAAAAACGTTGATGTAAAACGTACAGAAAATGACACCGAATACTACAAAGTAAATGACAAATCATTCGGAAGTATTTCAGATATGAAAACATACGTAAACTCCACTGTTTCCGAATCACTTATTAAAGACAGATATGCCGGTATGCTCGAAGGCGAATCACCTGTCTTCCGTGAATTTGAAGACGGTCTGTACGTTAAGAGAAACAATGATCTGTCAAATGGATTTAACTGGGAAAAGAATGACGACAAGAGCATAAAACTTGCAGTCACCGGCAAAGAAGACGGAAAATTCAAAATATCATCAACAGGTTATACAATTGAGATAGTTGATGAAGGCGGCATATGGAAAGTAAACTCAATAACAAAATAAAAAAATATCCGGTTCTTTAAAGGAACCGGATATTTTTTTATTACCATACTGAAACTTTCGAAGAAAATACTTTCTGACTGCCTTTGTAAAGTGCCATGTTAAGATCGGTCGGAATGAAACTTCCGTCACTGTAGACAGGAACACATTCATACCTGTCAGCTGAACCGTCACTGAGCATTTTTTCTGCAATGATGTCATTCCTGTTTTTCAGTTCAGCTACCGGAAGCGGAACAAAGAGACGGTTTTCATCCGGCACCGGAGCACCTGTAAACTCGGGAATGATAACAGTCTGTTCAACCGAACCGTCACTGTAACTGCGGAGAGCCTTGCCCAGAGAATCAATATCCTTAACATCAGTAAGCTTAAGACTCTGTATTATACTGTACTTAAGTTCATTTTCATATTCCCACGGTGACTTGGCATCAGCACCCGGACAGATACTGATAACTTCATTGTCACGAATAACGATACAAACACTGTCCTCCATCAGAAAATCAGCTTCGAAAAGAAGGACATAGGCTGTGTCTCCCCCGTGAGGAGGCGGAATGATAAGCCGGCCGGAATGAAGTTTGTTTATAAAGGTCCTTCCGTCACCTGAAAATTTCACTGTCATCTCAGAAGTCTGAACAAATCTTTTGAGTTTGTCTGAAAGCTTTTTCACAAGACTGTCGGACATATCACATGCCTGAGTGACGCATTTATCAATATAATCATTGTAAAGTCCCGGTGCTTTACACACGGTAAGATCCTGTTCAAAGGTCTCGGAATACACTGTTTCATCTGAATCTGTTTCATCCATAAGTCCGGAAGCATCCCATTCTACAGTGATCTTGTAATTCCTGTATGCCTTTTCGATCTTCTCCTCCACCTTCCTGTAAATGTGCGCGGTATAATCGATGCAGTAGTAAACTTTCCATGGATTTCTTATCTGGATATAATAGTCGTTCTCGAACTTTCTTCCGCTGTCGCCTGACACAGTGCTGCCTGATCTGTAGTAATCCTCAAGGAATCCCTGTATGTCATCAGCAAAATCGCGGCTGCTTACCTGGCATTTCATTTTTTCACGTATGAAAGCGGCCGGGTCAGCGTCATCTGCAAGAAGCGGATCGATTTTGATACAGTCAAGAAGTCTTTTGCTGAGATGTCCGTTTCTGGCTGCCCACATGAAGAGGTATGAAACCGGAGTACATGCATAGTCACGGATCTTCATCTGATCATAATCTCCCAGCGATTCGCGGTTTTTATCATTGGCAAGGCAGTACTCTTCGGTTACCCTTTCCTTTACCTTATCATAGTCAAACATGAGGTCGTTTTCCCTGCCGGCATACAGAACATCATTCTTAACGTATGTTACCTGCTTAAGCGGTACCTGCGGAATATCAGGCTGCCTTATTTCAATGACCGGTTCCTCCGGCTCAGAAGATCTATCCTGTGATACTTCAGTTTCATATTCATCTTTCTCGAGTTTTTTCTGATGAATTATGTAGTCGGCTATAATTGCTCCTTCACAGATTACTCCGACAGCCCATACGATCATGGCACTTATCGAAAATCCGCTTAAGAACTTCGCTGCAGTAAATGCAAGTATAAGAACAAAGAGCTGAAGCCCCGTACACAAAGACATAACTCCCCTGCGTTCATTTTTATAACGTATGATGCTTATCAGTGATATAACAAGACATACGATAAAACATGCCGCTGCAATAAGAGCATATTTTCTTTTGTCTCCTGTAAAATTTGTAGATGCGATAAAGGAAGCTGCTGCAAGTCCTGCACTGGCCACTGAATCAGCGATCAGAAAAACAAACTTCCATAATGGTTTACTTGTTTCGTTCATATATCAGCTAATCTCCTATAGTCCATAATCCCAGTCATACTTTATATATCATAATAATAATTATAACATAAATTGATCCCGATTAAAAGAGATTTTTATAAATATTGCCGCATAATTTTTGCCTTAAAATTTTAAGTACAATTTTATTATCATTCACTACGTTTCTCAGTGAGGGTAAATGCGTTTCCTGATTTGTTAGTAAAATTTTCGACCAAAACAAAAATTTTCCCTAATTTTATATTGAAATGTTAAAACGAATATGTTATAATATACACATAGATCAAGTATCTTAATATATTTTTTATCATTGTGCACATATTTTGATTCTAATGAAATCAGAAAATCCATCACAGAAAGGGAGTTAGTAAATGAATTTTGATTTTTTGATCAGTTCTGCCAATGACGAATTGCAAAAGCGATATGCGGGTGGAACCCCGCCGTCAATGGGAGACACTATTTGTCTGATCTGTTCAGAAAACGGTACTGTTTATAAAGGCTACAACAACAAGATGCCAAACGGGGATAATATTCATGCTGAAGTTGCCGCTGTAAACAGCCTCAGAGCAGGGGGTCAGTCAATGATCAGGGCAATTACCGTTTTCGATTCTTTCAACCGCGTTCCTATCATTCCGTGTAACGGATGTCTTCAGATGCTTCTTTCAATTGACTACAGAAACATCAACACGGTAATAGTTACTCCGACCGGAATTATTCCTATCACAAATTTCCTCGGTCATGGTAACGGTATGAATTCCGGTCAGGCTCAGCCGATGAACATGATGAACAGCGGAATGATGAACAACGGTATGGCTAACAGCCGCATGATGAACAACGGTATGCAGCGCGGAGGCTATCCTAATAACTCCGTCTATATGAACAGCCAGGCTATGAACCAGTCTGCGTACAGGGGTACTTCAGTTCAGATGAGCGGTTCATTCACCGGTTCGATGAACAATTCCGTTTACATGAATTCCGTTAATTCCGTAACAACAAGCATCGGATCAAAAGCTTACACTGCCGGCAGCGGCCAGAAATCAAGTGTTCTGAAAAACAAGCTTAATGATCTTCTGAACGACGATGATGACGATGACGAAGATTAATTAATAATTTTTATGAAAGGGATGTTTACTTATGGCAAAATCCAACGCAAAACTAAACGAAGAACAGAAACAACATGTTTCTAAAATGGGGCTTATCATAATTGCACAGGTCGTTATAATGGTTGTACTGACTATTATAATGGTTATAATCGTATCAAGCAGGATTGATGAAATGATCGTTGCTGATAACACTGCAATAACCAAGGAAAAATGTGCTGAACTTGAACTTTACATGCAGAATTCCTCTACTATTCTTACAAACTATACAGCAGCTCCGGAAATTCTGAATGTTATCAAAAATCCTGATGATCCCGCTGCAGTGGAAGCAGCGCAGAAATATACTGAAAAGATCTCCGAAGGTCTGAGCAACCTTGAAGGTATTTATGTATCGGACTGGAACACAAAGGTTCTTGCTCATACCAATAAAAACGTTGTCGGTATCGTCACCAGAAAAGATCCGGCATCTCTTAATGAACTTCGTCAGTATCTTGTCAATATGCCTGATAATCTTTACAGCGCAGGTATCATTGTATCACCAGCATCCGGCGAACAGATCATTTCACTTTACAAGGGTGTATTCGATGAATCCAACAATCCTGTAGGTCTTGTTGGTCTTGGTATCTACACAGAAGGTATCGTGGAAGATATGGAACAGCGTAACACCAAGATCACAAGCGATTCACAGTACTACATGATCGATACTCACAACCAGAAATATGTTTTTGCTCATAATAAAGACCTCATGAACAGGACTCTGGATGATCCTGATGCCAATACACCTCCGGAATTCATTGAACTTTCAAACAAGCTGGCAGCTACTACGGAGAACACAAGCGGAACGATCTCCTTCAAGCGTGACGGAAAGAGCTTCTACGGAATTTACAGCTATGTCGGCTATATGGGTCAGGTATTCATCATAGACGGCAGTACTGGTGAACTTTTCCGACTCACATACAACATGCTTGTCTACCTTATTGCATTCACGATCATCTACATCATTATAGGTATCTTCTTCTACAACCTCGTAAAGAAACAGGAAGAAACAGTATACAAGCTCGACAAGTCCCTCAAGAAAACTCAGAAAACAAAGCAGTCGCTCAACTCAGCTATTTTCAACGATATGCTTACCGACTGCAAGAACCGTGTATCATTTACGAACGATTTTGAACGCGGCAATATTCAGGATTCACCTGATTATCCTTACTACTTCCTGATGTTCAACATTGCTGAATTCAGTTCTATCAACATTCTTTACGGCGAAGACATTGGTGACGAAGTTCTTGCAAACGTGGCAAACACCATCCGTTCAAGCCTTGAAGGCGCAGAACTCTACCGTACAGGTTCAGACGAATTCGTAGCAGTAATGCAGGGACAGGGCAATCTTCAGGGAACCAGCAAAGTCTGCAGCTATGCTGACCAGACTATCAGCGCTCTTTCAAGACCTATTAATACTGCAGCCGGCCCTGTAAACGCAATGTTCAGAGCATCAATAGTAAAGAAGAGCACGGGAATCGATCCTTCTGTTCTTCCGGCACTTAAGGATACTCTTAACCAGAGCGGTATTGCTCAGCCGGGACAGATCCCATTCCTCGATATGGACACTCTGTGATAAAAAATTATATTAAAGATGAAAAGGCACTGCGCCTCCTTCGGGACGGCGCAGTGCCTTTTGCTTTACATGAAGAGAGCGGATAAGTACAAAACGCCTCTCCGTTTCCGGAGAGGCGTCTGATAGTATAATGTTTTCGGTCTTAAGGAAACGCTGATTTATTCATAAATCAGCGCGGGGGCCGGGGCGAAGCCCCGCAAATCCCACCTCAGGAAATCCGGCTTCGCCGGATTTCCTGTTTAATCAGTGTTTCCTTAATTACTTAACATACTGTGAAAGGCCTGAGATCTGCTGATCCTTTACTGCCTTGGCTACAAGGCCGGCTACAACATTTGCACCCTTTTCGCAGAAGTGTGTGCCGTCTGTAGAACCAGCTACAACACCCTTGAGGTGATATGAAAGCGCTGTGTCATAACCAACTGAATTGTAGTGGTTGACCATTATGGTGTTAAGATCTATACAAGGTATCTTGTACTTTAATGCAAGCTTCTTGCATGCGTCACAGTAATTTGTATAGCTGTTGCTGAATTTACCGTTGCTGTAAGCGTTCATTCCGATTACAGTAGTAACGAGGATCGGTGTGCCACCCTTGTTCTTTGCATCGTTTATAAACTGTGTCATGTACCATTCATAAGATCCTGATGAAGGATTGTCAACGTTTCCGCAGGTTGGAGCGTAACGGTCGGCATTCGACTTGCCGGCATCGTTGATGGCGAACATTATCATTACGTAATCGCCTGTCTTCATGCTGTCAGCAATTGTCTTCCATCTGCCTTCATCGTAGGCTTTCTTTGAGCTTCGGCCGGCCATTGAATGGTTGGCTACTGTAACGTCTGAAGTGAAGTAGTTTCCGAGATAATAACCCCATCCCTGCTGCGGAGCGTAGCTCTCACGGTAGGACTGAACTGTTGAGTCACCGAGAATGAAGAGTGTAGGATTGGAAGATGTCGTCGGCGTCTGTGTTGAATTCGGATCATATGTCTCAGCTATCGGTTCATCAGTAAGACCTATTGTGATATAGTCGAGGTTAGGTCCGCCCTGATTTGCCACTGTGGAAATAAGCCTGATCGTGTTTGCACCCTTTACAAGCGGAAGAACAATTCCGAATTCAGCCCATGTGGTCCATGCACCGGTTCCGGTAAATGACTGCATCCAGTAATCACTGGTCTTGTCGTTTACGATTATCTTCATTGCACGGTCTGTATCGCTTCCGTTGGCGAAACGGATATGTGTCATGTAGTTGCCGTCCTTTGCAGCGTTTACTGTAAATGTTATGCTGCTCGAATCGTTGTTGTCAAGGTTGATGTATCCGCGCGGATCAGTAAATCCGGTGTTTGTTGTTTCTATCATACCCTGATCCCAGACCTGATCAACTGCAAAGTATTTCTTATCCGTATCTTCCTTTGGAGCAGGTTCCGTGAATGATGCATCTTCACCGAAGAGATATTTCTGAAGAAGAAGAACGTCTTCGGAATTAAGCTCACCGTCACCTGTAACATCAGCTTCTGCCTTGTATTCACCGGCAAGCACTGCGCTCTTAAGTGAAATAAGATCTGCAATATTTATCCTGCCGTCCGAATCAGTATCACCCATGTTTAACGGTTCCGGTGAAGGTGAAGGCGATGGAGAAGGCGATGGTGAAGGCGATGGTGAAGGATCCGGAGACGGTGACGGTGAAGGGCTCGGCTCCGGCTGTGCCTGACCGATCTTCATAAGTCCCTGAAGGATCTCGGCATTCTTATCTGCCCCCTTCGCACTCTGATGAAGATCATCTTCAGAACCGTTTGCCTGGATCGCGTAGTAGGATTTCATAGCATCATAACCGCCGATGCTGAAACCGAAGTCCTGCCACGCATTGAAGAGATCCATTACAGGAACGTTCTGTTCACTTCCTACCTTGTCGAGTTCACCGCCAAACCAGCGTCCGGAGAGTTTCGGATTTCTGTTAAAGTCACCGCGTCTTCCCTGCTGCTTTACAAGAATAACGTTCATTCCCTTTGCCTTGCAGGTCTTGACCATGTCAGTGACTACAGAATAATACTCTGATTCATTTGAATAGTTTTTGTCGTTGATACCGATCGAGATTATGTAGTAGTCTCCGGCTTTTCCGTAAGTCTTCACCGGATCAAACTGACCGCTGGTGTAAAATCCCTTTGCGTACTGGCCGCTTGATGCCTGGTTGCGTATCTCGTAAATTTTAGTGTCTACATATTTGTAAAGGAACTGGCCCCATCCGTGCTGAGCTGTATCTTTTACATTGTAGTAATTGGCTACCGTTGAGTCACCGCATATCCAGATCGTCGGTTTCATCTCACCGGTGGTGTTGAGCTGTTTTATTTCAATGGATGAAATAGTGTAAGCAGCCTTATTCATTCCGGCTACTGCTGCCACATTGAGCTGTCCGTCTGTTACAGGGATCTGTATCGACTCAACGGCATTGTTACCGGTAAGATTGATCATCTGAGGCATACCCTCGATATTGATCGTCGTTCGCGGGCTGTTACCGGTCATTACAGTTACCTGATAAAGACCTTTCGGAAGGTCAACATTGAACTGTCCGCCGGTAAACTGTACTGCGTCAGCTCCTGCTCCGGAACCCTGAGCAGCTGCATTGGCCACGCTTCCTGAGAAGCCGTATCCTCTGCCTGCATTGTATCCGTCTGAAGCACTTACGCCTGTAAAACCTCCGGCTGCACCCGAACCTCCCAGATCAAATTTCCAGTCAGTCTGTGCTGCTGATGCCCTGTTTCCCGTACCAGGCAGTGTTCCCGCTGCTGCAGATAATGCCATGGTAAACGAGATAAGGCCGCTGATAATTTTCTTTTTCATAACCTCGCTCCTTACGCGTTTACATTACAATCGCTCCGGAAAAAAGTATTTCCGGACACAATCCTTATCATACAGTATACCACTTTATGCACAAAAAATCAATGTGTATGTATGGATTTTTCTACACAAAAGAAGACTTATTTCTTCATATTTTCTATAGACACACTTAAGGAAGCTTTGAGTTATTAATAAATCAGTCCGGGACAAGATGCGAAGCCATATTTCCAATTTAATCAGATTTTAGCATCAGTCCTGCCTTTTCCTTTAGTTTAAGATTTCCGGCATTCATTATTCCGAAATATTCTGCAGAACAGATCACCTCTCTGCATTTTTCCATAACGGCAAGCGCTCTGCTTACGGCCTCATCACTTACCGGTTCAAACGCCTTTTCCGAAATTACAACAGACGCTAGAGCTGATGCTACCGGGTATTCCACATCATTTTCATGGATAACGCCAGCCGCAAACGGAATACCTTCACGGTAAAGTCTGCGGTAAACAGGAATTCCAGCTCCCCCGCCGCCTATGACAAAGACTTCAGGTTCGCCTTTTCCGCCGAACGGTTCTGCCGCACCGAAATACCAGTTGTATCTTCCGTCTTTAATTTCATAAAGAGTATCGATATAATCACCGGAAAAGATCTCTTCCGGAGTTCCGCACCGTTCAGCTTTTCCATTATGTATACAAAGGACAGAATCGGAAAACTTCTGAGCAAGATCAAGTTCATGAAGTGACTGTACGACCGCTATATTATGTTCCTTTGCAAGTCGTCTGAGCAAAGTAAGCAGATGCAGTTTATGGCCTGTATCCAGAAACGAAGTCGGCTCATCAAGAAGCATGATCTCCGGTTCCTGCGCTATTGCTCTAGCAAGCATGACAAGCTGACGCTGGCCGTCACTTATCCTGTTAAAATCAGTATCGCAGAGATGTTCAGCACCTGTAAGCTTCAGAGCATCATAAACTATTTTTCTGTCATGGTCGCTCAGTATTCCGAACGTTCCCGTGTACGGATATCTGCCCGTAGCCGCAACGTCAAAACAGGTCATTCTGTCGGTGATAAGTCTTCCGGTAAGCATGACCGACAGTCTTCGGGCTACATCCTTTTCCTTAAGCCCGGTAAGTTCATCGCCGCAGAGAAATACCTTTCCGGATGCGGCCGGCAGCTGACCTGCAATGGTTTTCAGTACAGTAGATTTACCGGCTCCGTTAGGTCCGATGAGTGTACAAATCTCTCCTGATGAAATGCTGATCGTGATACCATCTACGATCACTTTTTTACCATATCCTGCGCCAAGACTGACCGTATGTAAAGATGAAGCATTGTTTTTCTGATCAGTATTTATCATGACATGCTCCTTTCCTTAGCACGGTGAAGCATTATATAAATAACGACCGGTGCACCGAAAACTGCAGTAACAGTACTTACACTCAGCTCCTGCGGAGCAAAGAGCATACGCGCGATAAGGTCGCATCCCATACAGAAAACTCCGCCTCCGAGAAATGCTGCCGGTATAAGAATGACAGGCTTTGAAGTACCGAACATTCCCTTCATCAGATGCGGAACAGCAATACCGACAAAAGATACCGGTCCGGCAAAGGCTGTGACACAGGCGGAAAGAATGCTTGAAAGAAGTATGAGAAACACACGGAAAGTGCGGATATTCACACCCATATTCTCGGCATAGGCCTCACCGAGCTGATACGCACCTATCGGTTTTGAAAGAAGGAATGTAAGAATAAACGCTGTAAAGACCATGACAGACATCACACGTATATCCTGCCAGTCTGCTCCCGAAAAACTGCCCTTCGACCAGTTATGCAGGTTAACTATATTTGCGTCATCTGCAAAAGTCACAGCAAAATCGGTAAGGGCACTGCAGATATATCCTATCATTACACCCGAAATAACAAGCTGTGCCATGTTCCGTACTTTTCCGGAAAAGAGAAGTACGGTCATCATACACAAAAGCGCACCGGCAAATGCCGCACCGATCATCATCCATGAATTCATGGCAAATCCGTACCGTAAAGATGTAATCATGATCAGGGCAACAGTGAGTTTCGCACCGGATGAAATTCCAAGTACAAACGGACCTGCAATAGGATTTCTGAAAAAACTCTGCAGCAGAAATCCCGAAACCGAAAGTCCTCCTCCCAGTATCAGTGCAGACAGCGCACGCGGCATACGAATATCCATAATGATCCGGTGCGCAGACTGGTCAGCATTATGCCCTGTAAGCACACCAAAAACAGTATCAGCCGTGATCCTGCTGCTTCCGGACGCTAGGCTCAGAATAAAGAGTATCACCGCAGCGACGACTAACAAAGCAAATCCGGCCACAGCCCGTATTTTTCGTTGTTTTTCCATGTCTTTTTTCATTTATTTCTCCGTATATAACAGTTTGACTGAGTTGCTGATCCAGCTTCGCAGAATCTGCAATGGTGAGGATTGCGTGGCTCGCCCCGTTCCCACACGCTGAGTCATGAATAAATCAGCGTTTCCAAAAGATTGTATTCTAAGTATAGCACATATAATGGAGTCATTCAATAAAAAAACAGCACCCGTTTGTATTTCAGATGCTGTTTCTGTTGCCTACCTTTCCTTCAGACTTTCCCTGAAGCCTTTAGTTATCGGATCAAGGAAGTATTCCATTACCGTTCTTTTTCCGGTTTTGATCTCTGCCGTGCCTGTAAGGCCAGTGAACAGATTGATTTTTTCATTTGTATTGTTCAGTTTCAGCTTTACAAGATACACATTTCCGAGAGTTTCATTCTGGAATGATGAAGGGCTTATATATGAAACCTCGGCATCGACTGTTCCGTATTTGTTGTACGGGTATGCTTCAAGCTTCGCTTCCGCATTCATGCCTTTCTGAATATCAGCAATATCCATGTTCTTAACAAAGCATTCCATTTCCACTTCTGCATCATCCGGAACTATGCTCACAAGCTTTTCCGACGGTGTTACTGTCTCACCTATGGTATTGACAGCTATATTCTGAACATATCCGCTGACAGGTGCCGTGAGGCTGTAGTATCCCTTTGAAATGTCGTACTTCCTGATATTCATGCGAACTTCCTGAAGCTTTGAGGTAACATCGGCAAGTCCTGTGTTCAGCTGTCTGCTGTAGCTGCTTTTAAGTTCATTGATACTTATATCAGCTTTCTTTACCGAATTTTCCTTCTGCTCAACATCAAGCTGCTGTGCCTGTATCTGACGTGATGTTCCTGAACTGCGGGCTTCCTCAAGCTGAAGTTCTGCTATCTTCTTATTTATTATCAGGCTTTCCTTTTCATTTTCCAGTGATTCTATGTTGTTGCGGTAACTTATATCATTGTCGATAAGCGCCTGTATAGTTGGTCTGATATCTGCATTGAAATTAGCAATATTTATCTCTGATCCGTTTTTACCTTCTTTAAGCTGATTGTAAATCCGCACCTCAGCCTCATACTGTTCAAGCTGTTTTATAAGAAGATCATACTCCACTTCAAGGTTCTTGGAATCCAGTTCGATAAGCACTTCGCCTGCTCTTACATGCTGACCGTCCTTGACCTTTATATCTTTTACTGTTCCGCTGGCAGCTGATTCGACCACATTGGTATTTCCGACCGGCTGAATGCTTCCCTGAGAAGTTATAACTATATCAACTTCTGAAAAGCAAGCCCAGATAACAGCTGATACGAGCAGAGCAAAGAAACCTGTTATTATGACCATTCCTGCCTTGTGTGCAGGACGTTCGATTATTTCAAGCAGCGACGGCATGAAGTCATACTTAAGTTCTCTGTCACGGTTACTGCTGTGCTTCAGAACATATTCAGTAAACCTGTTATCCATCTACATCGCCCCTTTTCTGCTGATTATAAAGATGACAGTAAAGACCTTTCTTCGCCATCAGGTTTTCATGAGTATCATACTCGGCAAGACTTCCCTTGTCTATGACCATGATCTTCTGTGCATCCTTCAGTGTGGAAAGACGATGAGCTATGATAAGAACCGTTCTGCCTTTGCATATCTCTTTGAGATTATTCTGAATAATACTCTCTGATTCATAGTCAAGTGCGGAAGTTGCTTCGTCAAATATGAGTATTCTCGGATCAGCAAGTATAGCTCTTGCAATGGCAACTCTCTGCTTCTGTCCGCCTGAAAGTCCCATACCTTTCTCACCGATTATCGTATTGTAACCGTCAGGAAGTTCAAGAATAAAGTCATGAGCACCGGCTATCTTCGCACATTTTATGATCTGCTCCATTGAAGCGGAAGGACAGTGAATTGATATGTTCTCTGCAACAGTTCCGTTGAACATAAAGTTTTCCTGTAAAACCACACCGATCTGTTTTCTGAGCATTGCAGGATTGACAAGTGAAATGTCCATTCCGTCAACCGATATCTTACCGCCTTCAGGAATATACAGTCTCTGTATGAGTTTTGATATAGTACTCTTTCCTGAGCCGCTTCGTCCGACAACACCGGTTATCGTTCCAGGTTCAATGTCAAAACTGATACCCTTGATAACTTCTCCGCCCTGTGGATTATAGCGGAATCTTACCTTGTCAAATACGATCCTGCCCTTTATCTTCGGCATTGATGTCTGATTTGAATTCAGTATCGGTTCAGGAGCTGTATTGAAGATATCACCTATACGCTTAACTGACAGGGAAGCCTGCTGATATTCCTGCCAGAGCTGCACGAGTCTGAGCACCGGACCGCTGACTCTGCCTGAAAGCATACGGAATGCCACAAGCTGACCGACAGTGAAATTACCATCCATTACGGCCTTCGCGCCAAAGAAAAGAATGAGAAGGTCAAATACCTTCTGTATGAACTGACCTGTCGAACCAGCTGTAGCCGAAACCATCGATGTCTTATAGCTTGCCTTTACATAATCAGCCTGAAGTTCGCCCCACTTCTTTTCAAACTTCGGTTCAAGTGCGTAGGATTTTACCGTCTGTACACCTGTTATTGATTCAACAAGAAACGACTGCGTATTGGCACCGGTCTCAAATTTCTCATCCAGTCTTTTCTTGAAAAGCGGTGTTACTACAGCTGAAAGAACAGCATAAACCGGTATTGAACAGAGAACTATGACTGTCAGCATTTTGCTGTAGCAGAAAAGAACTACTATGTAGACGATTATAAAGATAAGATCGATCATCGATGACAGCGGAGTTCCTGTCAGAAAGTTTCTGATACTGTCAAGTTCACGTACTCTGGCAACGGTTTCACCCACACGTCTTGATTCAAAGTACTTAAGCGGAAGTGCAAACAGATGACGGAACAGCCTGTAACTCAGCATAACGTCAATTCTGTTTGTCGTATGAGTGAACACATAATTCTTCGCAAGTGACAGTATGAGTTCATAAACATAAACTACAGCTATTCCGATAGTCAGTACATTCAGCGTTGACATACTCCTGTGTACAAGGACTTTGTCAACTACCACCTGTGTCATAACAGGTGTAAGAATACCGAGTATCTGAACTGTGAATACCGCCAGAAGTACCTGAATGAATTCCTTTTTGAATTTAAGGATAGTAGGTATAAACCATTTAAAACTGAATACCGCCTCTTTATCGACTATTCCTTTACGGTTAATAAGGATAGCTGAACCGTCACACATCTCTGCGAGTTCTTCTCTTGTCTTCACCTCCGGCTGCCTCTTGTCAGCAGAAAGGATCATGAAGTTATCGCCTTCTGATTTTGCAATGATAAAGAACTCACCGTTTTTGTCTTTGGCGATAAGAGGTGATCTGATATCCTTAAGTTTGTTCACATCAAGCCTGAAAAGCTTTGCTTTCATTTTCAGTGCTTTTGCAGAACTGATAATTTCTATCTCACTGGTTTTGCTTCCCGGATCAAGAACAGATAAGCTTTCCGCCTGTTCTTTTGATATCGGAATACCGTGAAATTTCATCACTATCATAAAGCAGGACAAACCGCTGTCTTGCTTGTTTTCCATAAATTAAAACAACTCCTTACACAGAACAAGTGCAGCGGCTTCAAAAAGTCACTGCACTGTCTGCATTATTTAAAATGTTTTTTACTGAGAAATTGAATTAACAAGCATCTGGTCAATGAGACTTGTATCATCATTTGTATCAGCAAATGATGTGTTATTAAATACATTGTTATCTCCGCCGAATGCTGCCATGTTTTCTGTGAGGATCATTACCTGAATATCTATCTGGTCGAATACTTCTTCAGAATCTTCAGTGATATCTGCAGCATCTGTAACGATGAGTTCAGATGTATCAGAAGTACTAAATTCTTCTGTACCATCCTCTGCATACAGATTTTCAAGTATCTCTGCACTTTCTGCAACAAGTGTATCTGTTTCGTCGGCTGTCTCTTCTTCAGGAATGAGTTCTTCTGTGGCTGATTCTTCCTTAATATCAGGCTGCTTTGTAAGTACAAGTTCCCATGTGTTCTTATCCACATGGCCTTCTGCACCATCGGCAAATCTGAATGTATATGAAGCCTGTCCCCACTTGAAATTGCTTACCGTAAGAACATCTTCTGTATCATTAACTGAAATAAGGAGATTTGAACCCCACTGATCTGATACAGTGATCTCGTCTGAATTAATATCCTTAAGGTCAACAAAGCTGTGGTCGCTGCCCCATTCATTTATCATATCTTCGCCGTAGCCCTTGCCGAAGATGTATGTATCTTCTCCGCCGAAACCGTTAAGGCTGTCATTTCCGAGTCCGCCGTCGATAACGTCGTCTTCATCTGTACCATTAAGATAATTGTCTTCGTCATCACCAGTAATCGGACCTGACTTTGCCCTGATATCGTTCTGTTCAATCACTGTTCCGTCTGAGAATTCAAATGTAAAGCTTCTGTTGCTGTTATAGTCAAAGAATCTTTCAATTGTAAGGCTGTCTTCTGTACCTTCAAAATCAATAACAAGATCATTGTTCATGGTTCTTGTATTATTCATCTGGCCGGCAGTAAGTCCTGATATCAGTATGTGATTTTCACCTTCGGAATCGTTTATAGTGTCATGACCATAACCAAGATCAAAGATGTATGTATCGTTGCCGTGATCTCCCTGAAGATAGTCATCACCGATTCCGCCATCAAGAATATCAGCGCCGCCGCCGGCATAAAGATGGTCGTTATCCTCTCCACCGTAAAGTTCTGAACCTGTATCGCCGGAATAGATCGTATCATCACCGGATCCGCCATAGATCTGATTAAATCCGTTTCCTCCGTAGATGGTATCCTTGTGTGCACCACCATCTATGAAGTCATCATCATTACCACCGCTGATCGTATCTTCGCCGTCTCCGCCGTACATTGTGTTGATACCGTTTCCACCGTTCATGATGTCATCGCCGTTTCCGCCTTCAATATGATCAGCAAGTTCTCCGCCTGTGAAAGTATCGTGACCTTCTCCGCCGTACATGTAATTCTCGCCATTACCGCCATAGAAGAAGTCATCACCGTCTTCTCCGTACATGTAAGTTATACCTTCACCGCTGACAAGAGTATCTGATCCAATTCCACCGTAAAGATAATCTGTACCTGAACCGCTTTCAAGGTAATCATCGCCGTCTTCACCGTAAAGTTCATCATCATCTGCTCCGCCGAACAGTGAATCCCTGTCAGCTCCGCCGTAGATATAATCGTTGCCTTCGTCGCCGTAAAGAGTATCTTCACCAGCTTCTCCGTACATATAGTCTCCGCCGTCGTTTCCAGCTATTGTATCATTACCGTTTTCACCGTGAAGTTCATCATCACCTTCACCGCCGATGATAACGTCGTTACCGTCTCCACCGAAAATAGTATCCTTGTCATCTCCGCCGTCAATGTAACTGTCACCGGTACCGTCATAGATAGTATCTTCACCTGCACCGCCGAATACGATATTTGTTCCTTCACCACCATCGATAATATCGTCGCCGTCTTCTCCGTAGATAAAGTCAATACCGTCTCCGCCGGTAATAGTATCTACTCCGCCGTTACCGTGAATAATGTTGAATCCGTTTCCGGCAGTTATTGTTTCGCTATCATCAGTTCCGTCAACAGTATTGATGCTGTCACCGCCGCCAAGGATCGTTTCTTCGCCGTTAAAGATGAACTTGTAGTCAAGAGGATTGTCAATAAAGCCAGTAAGTGAAACAGATTCTTCAGTTTCCTTATGAACAAGTTTAAAGCCATTGCTGATGTCAACTGAGAACTTGTAATCATCAGGTGATAAGCCGTCTTCAAAGATTATCTTACTGATACCTTCTGAATCTCTTATAACGTCATTTCCGTGGTCTGCTCCGATGTAATATGTATCGTCTCCTGCTCCGCCGTCCATGTCATCATTGCCGGTTCCGCCGTAAATATGATCATTTCCGTCTCCTGCAAAGATCGTATCATCATCAGCTCCGCCATTGATAATATCGTCGTCATCACCGGTAACGATAGTATCATTTCCGGCACCGCCGTTTACAGTGTTATTTCCGTCACCGGCAAATATCGTGTCATTACCAGCTTCGCCGTTTATTATATCGTCACCGAAATATGTGTAAACTTCATCATTTCCTGCTCCGGCATTCACTGTATTGTCAGCATATCCTGTTACAATAACGTCATTTCCGCCTGAAGCATTTACCACATATCTGACATCAAACCTTGTATTTTCTGCCCAGATAAGTTCATTTGAAGTTGTTCCGTTTACTGTAGTTTTTTCAGGATCACCAATTATAACTGAAAGATTCAGTGCTTTGTCAATTTCAGTCGAATATGATGCAAAATTATTCTTAAATTCATTAAAATACGATGTGTTCATTGCGGCATCATATGATTTAAGATATGCAGCTACGCCGAGAATAACCTCATCATCATTTGTTCCTGACTGAATCTCAGAACGTATACGTTCAGTAACATTAGAAATATCAAGTACAATATTACCATTGTCGTCAGAATCTTCAGTAATAGTGCTTATATAACCGGATAATGATTCAGAATTCTCATTAAGCATGGAAAGGTACATGTTTTCAAATCTGCTGTAAACATTTTTCAGTAAAGCGGCAGCATTACTGTTAGGAATACTGCTTCCTTCAACGCCCTTAAACTCATCAACGCCCATTATAGTCTCAATTACGTGAAGATCTCTTGCATCTATATTACCACCGCGTGACACAGGATCAATATCCTCTGCTCCCGTGATCTTGTAAATGATCTTTTTGGTGAGTACTTTCTTTTCATAGAAATCTGATGACATGTTAAATTCATCAAGATAATGCTTGATTTCTCCTGTCGGATCCGCAGCAACAGCGCTTTCCAGACTCATCATATTTCCGAATGATGTATTAGTATAAGAATCACCTGAATTACCGGAAACATCTACTTCCTGAGTATCTGATGTATGAACAACAAACCAGTGCTCAGCTATACTTGTCTTTGAACCGTCATTGAATACAACATCAGCTGTATCTGTTATTATTGTTCCTGTTTTATCATCATTCTCTTTTTCAGACTTTCTGTGGTTAAGGCTGATTTCCTTTATTCCGAGTTCTTTAAGTGAGATAAGTTCACCCTCAGACTTTCCGTCAGTTCCTTTATCTATCCATACCTTAAGTGAGTCAAA